>Ga0070707_100000056_pt1 | contig 99729 bp, 72 predicted proteins | sample KBSK5502metaG_FD_65468 | JGI IMG/M metagenome (GOLD analysis project Ga0070707, IMG submission 65468) | Corn, switchgrass and miscanthus rhizosphere microbial communities from Kellogg Biological Station, Michigan, USA - KBS K5-50-2 metaG | ecosystem: Host-associated > Plants > Roots >... | reverse complement strand
GGAAATCCATCGGTACATCGTCGAATGGCTCCGCTTTGAAGCGATAATGGAGTTATTGGCGCTGGGAATCATTGATCTCTACTGTCCGAGACTTTGTTGATTTTGACAAAGTAGTATTAGTCCTCATCACGCTCCGCGCTCACGGCATCGAGGAGCCGCTTGAGTGAGGTCCTGGGCCGCGCCTCAGACCAGAACTCTTCAGGCAGCGCCGCTTCCGGCAAGCGCGCTTTACCGGCGGCAGCCAGCGCAGCTACATGAGCCTCAAGCTCGTCAGCCCTGGTTAAGGGGACGATCTTGGCGATAGGTCGGTCGCGGTCACGAATCAAGACTTCTTTGCCGGCGCGCACTTCATTTAGATAGCGATTGAGCTGGCTCTTTAGCTCAGCAATACTCACACTGCTCATGATGGGCCTCCTGGGTAGTGATAATAGCAACGCTGGTTGTGGGACGCAATCAGCAATCGCGCTAGTACAGGAGCAGAAAGGTTTGGCGTTTTTTACGACTATCACACTGGACAGAAATTTCGGCGAACTGAGTGCTGCTGAATATCAAGGAGTTGTCCAAGCTAACGGATCTTCGCGCTCTCGTCAATGGAGCTGCCGCCCTACTTCACCCACCAGTGGTCAGGCGGAGGTGAGAGGGAGTGGGAGTGGCTAGGGCAGTAGTAAAGGAAATAGACGTTGAAGCGAGCCGGTTAACGCCCTTTGGCGACGTGGCCATCAGTGAATGGGCATCCAACAGATGCTTTGCTGTTGACATGCCAACTCGGCGCGCATAGAATCACGCTGTTTTACCGCATCATCGCTTTATTTGTTGCGCTCGATAGTTTGGCTGCCATCTCAGCATAGACACGTTATACCTGTTGACTTGCAGTGTCACAATCAACCGAGCGGTGAAGCCAGCCATTAGCCACTAAAACTGAGATGCTTAGCTAAGTATCACAACTTCCTTTTGGAAAGGAGTTGAAATGTCCATCCTCCATAGGCTTGCGTACGTGCTGAGGGTTGGTAAATACTATCCCAAGTATTTCATTAGCTTATTACTCATTGCTTTAACAAGTTCGTTGGCTTTGCCCACATGCCAATCAACCTTAACAGCTAATGTAATTGCTTCAGCCACACAATCTGAGTTGATCCATTCCAATCTTATATCGCTTTCCGGTCTATCGAGGTTGGAGTTTAATTTGACTTCGCGCGCCTTTAGTCAAATGGCTTTGGATGGGATCGGCACATGGGCAGCCTATGGACCTGCAGGAGGGGACATCTTATCCATAGTAATAAATCCGATCACACCTAGCACAATCTACGTAGGCACTAATGGCAACGGAATATTCAAAACCACGAACGGCGGCACGAGTTGGAGTCAAATCAGCAATGGTCTGGCTAATATCCAGGTCCTTGCACTAGCGGTAGACCCTGGCAGTCCAAGCACTATATATGCAGGGACTAAGACCAGCGGTGTATTCAAAAGCACGAATAGTGGTGTAAATTGGAGTCAGATTAATACTGGACTATCCACTACTTATATCTACACACTAGCAATAGATCCAAGCAACCCAAGCATCATCTATGCGGCAGGGGGCGGTGTATACAAGAGTACGAATGGCGGTGCAAGCTGGAATCTAGTTGGTCAGGTCGGCAATGTCCTTACGTTGGCGATAGCCCATAGCAGCCCAGGTATTATATATGCAGGAACTACGAGTGGAGGTGTGTACAAGAGCACGGACGCTGGCGTAAGCTGGAGCCAAATTAACACTGGCCTAACTAATACTTACATCCTCGCACTAGCGATACATCCGAGCAACCCCAGCACAGTCTATGCAGGCACTAGAGATGGCGGTGTATTCAAGAGTACGAGTGGTGGCACAAGTTGGAGTCAGATCAATAATGGCTTAGCCTACCGTTCCGCCAATGCGTTGGCAATAGATCCAAGTAGCCCAGAAACTATCTACGGTGGATTTAATGGCGGCGTATTCAAGAGTACGAATGGAGGAGCAAGTTGGAACCCAAGCGATCAATCTTATAATGTCCTTGTGCTGGCAATAGACCCGAGTAGCCCGAGCACTATATATGCTGGGGCCATGAGCCAGGGTATGTATAAGAGCTCGAACAGTGGGGCGAATTGGGTCCCGATCAATATTGGCCTGACCAGCACTTTCATCCGCACACTGGCGATAGATCCAAGGAATCCGAGCACCATCTACGCTGGGACAGAGCCTAGTGGCGTGTACAAGAGCACGAATAGCGGCACAACTTGGATTAGAATCAATTCCGGCCTGGCTTTCAATACTATCGCCGTTTCGCCAGCAATTGATTCGAGCGGTTCGAACACCATTTATGCTGGGTTTGAAGGGGGCGTGGCAAAGAGCAGGGACGGAGGATTTAACTGGAACCCGGCCGGGTTGATCAGCACCAATGTGTCTGTACTCGTGATAGATCAAAGTAACCCGAGCACTATCTATGCCGGGACTATTAGAGACGGTATTTACAAGAGCACGGATGGGGGCACAAATTGGAGTCAAATTAATAATGGCTTGACCGCTGGTACCGTCTATGCACTCGCGATAGATCCGAGTAGCCCAAGTATCATCTATAGCGGTTTTCAGTTGGGTGCGACCCGATAGCCACAATGAATAAACCACCCCACAATATCTTTCAGTGTGACTGCGGCAAAGGCTCGCCGCAACGCAGCGAACAAATCTCCCAAGTTGCGGGCACCGATACTCCGCAACATAGCTTTGACCTTCGACCAGAAGTTCTCAATCGGCGAGAGGTCTGGCGAGTATTCAGGCAAGTATTCGACCCGTGCTCCCACGGCTTCAATCGCCTCGACGACTCCGCCCACTTTATGTGTCGGCACATTGTCGAGAAACACAATCTCGCCCGGCTTCAGCTTTGGCGCCAGGGCTTGGCGGACGAAGCGGAGGAAGGTCTCGCCATCTACCGCCCCGGGCAGACTCCAGGCGGCACGCACCCCGTCGAGCGCCAGGGCGGCCAGGGTCGAGACGTTCTCGCCCCGCGCACTGGGCACTTCATCCTCCACTCGCACGCCCGGCTCCGCACGCCCATAGCGCCGCGCCAGGGCCAAATTGCTGCCCATTTCATCGATGAAGATAAAACCGTTCACATCCCACGGCGCGACTTTGCGGCGAAACGCCCGGCGTTTCCGCTGGTTGCGTTCACTCGGGAGGAAGCTTTTTTTTTACGCGGCAAGTTTAATTTCTGCAGTTCCCGGCAGAGGGTTGCTTCACTCACGGTGACCCGGCATGCGGCACGCAGAAAACTCTTTAACTCCCCCAGCGTGGCATCCTGGCGGGTCTCGACCGCCACCCGCAACATCGCGCGGTGGTCATCCTTGAGCACTGATGGCGCCCCGCCGCCGTGCCGCGGGGCGAGGCTATCGCCTTGGCGGTGGAGGCCTAACATCTTTTTGACAAACGTAGTGCCGACCCGGAAGAGGGCGGCGACCTCTTCAATCGTACCTTCGCCGTGCTCGACGGCGGCGACAACGCGTTGACGTAAATCTAGAGAATAGGCTTTCATGCCTTCTATGCTCTGTTATTTCTCGGTCGCACGCAAGTGTAAACCGCTATATATCATTGCTGCACCGAACTCTCCTCTCGCGGCTATAAATGTCTCTCCAAATAGGCTGCTATTAGAGCCGGTCGGCGAGCGTTTTCAGATCTCTGCCACTGGTCAACTCACGAATGGGGTCCAGGTCGATCTGACATCAAATGATACGGGGACTTCTTACTCAGTTCAAAGTGGGACGAGTGGGGTCGTCACGGTTAGTCCTAAAGGCATGGTGGAAGCTCGTGGCCCTGGTCAGGACAACATTTTAATCGCCAATTCTGGCAAGACAACTACTGTGCTTGTCACCGTTCGGGCCGATAAGCCGATTCCTAATATCACGAGCGTGAATCCAAACTTAGTCTATTTGGGAGGTGCGGCTTTTACTCTCACCGTCAATGGCCTGAACTTCCTCAGTGATTCAACCGTTTACTGGAATGGCGCGCCACGCCTGACGACCTTCGTCTCATCAACCCAGCTAACGGCAGAGATACCAGCACCTGATATCGCTGCCGCAGGCACAGCCAGTGTCACTGTTTTCAATCCTACTCCCGGCGGCGGCAGTGCTATATCAAGCGTGACAGTAACGGCAATTTCTGCTAGCGTCTCGGCTGCGAGCTACAGCAGTTCGGCTCTCGCACCCGAATCAATTGTTGCGGCCTTCGGCTCTAGCTTGGCTACTTCCACCCTCTCGGCCTCATCTACACCGCTCCCAACTTCGCTGGCCGGAACTATAGTCAAGGTTAAGGACAGTACAGGCACCGAACGCTTGGCCCCTCTTTTCTTCGTCTCTCCAACTCAAATTAACTATCAGATACCAATGGGAACAATGACCGGAACAGCGACAGTGGAGATTACTAGCGGGAACGGAACGCTTTCTATCGGGACAGTTCAGATTGTCGCAGTTGCTCCGGGATTATTTACAGCCAATGCGAGCGGTACAGGCTTGGCAGCCGCAAATCTGTTAAGGGTGAAAGCCGACAGCTCGCAGAGTTATGAGCCAGTCGCTCAATTCGATCCTGTACAAAATAAGATTGTCGCCGTACCAATTGACCTTGGCCCAGAAACAGACCAAGTCTTCTTAATACTGTATGGCACAGGGATTCGGTTCCGCAGCAATCTCTCAGCGACAACTGCTAAGATCGGAGGGGCCAATGCGGAAGTCCTTTTTGCAGGGCCACAGGGCGGATTCGTCGGACTCGACCAACTCAACGTGCGCGTGCCGCGGAGCCTGATTGGGCGAGGCGAGGTAGATGTCACCTTGATGGTAGATGGCAAGCCAGCGAACACGGTGCGAGTCAACATTCGCTGAACAGGATCAAAAACCATCAGTGCTTAGCCGCCAGCCATTAGTTTTAGCTTCGGGTCTCTCGACGCATTCCTTCTATGCCTTCATTGAAGAGATGAGGGCGCGCAACATCACTGCCGGCTGTGGCGGCGGCAATTACTGCCCGGATAATCCGGTGACGCGGGGGCAAATGGCGGTCTTCCTGGTGCGGGCCTTCAACCTCTAGGCAAGATCATCTCCGCCGGCAGAACCAGAAACAGGCACCAACTGCACTGGGCCAATGATCGGCAGAATGCAAGGCCGAGGTAGCATTTCTGCTGCACGGCCTGGGCCTCGTGATGGCTGACTGAGGGCGAAGGTTCACCGCGGCAGGAATGAAAGCACGTTCTGCCACTGCTCGGCTTCGGTGGTGGCCCACAGGTGGAGCAACCCTTCGATGGCCTCGCGATAAGACAATGACTGTGAAATCAGAATCACGCCGGGGCTGAGACGCGTTTCGATGAACCGGGCAAAGTGTTCCGGCATGGTGCTCACATCGTGGGTCACAAGTAGTCTCCCCTCCTCAGCGGCCATCCCTAGGACAACTGTGTCATCAAGACCGGCCAGGCCGGACTCCTGAGCCATCCTGAAATCAATCGCTGGCTCGCGACGCTTGAGGCCCGTGATGATCGGTTGGCGCAGGTCGGCGTCCGCTTGAAATCGGATTTTCAAGACGGGACCTCTTGCCTTTCTTCCAGCTTCTGGTACAGCAAGGGATGAGCCGCGCGTGCTTCGAGACGCAGGGCCTCGAACTTGGTGCGGTTACGCTGCAAATGAGCATCCACGTCGGCACGGTGGGCGAGGTAGTAGGTGATGGCCCCATAAACCTGTTCGAGGGTCAGCGTATCAAAGTTCTCTGCGATACTCTCCGGCGAGAGGCCGCTCAGAAAATCATAGACCACCGAATCGAGCGAGACTCGACTGCCGGTGAGGCGATAGCTGCCTTCAGTCTGGGTGACATAGTTTTTTTCCATGGCTTGATCTCCTCATCACATCAATCATTCTAACCGAGGCCCGGCTATCCCTCAACGTGCTTTTGAATGCACCGCCGCAGGGATTCGGAGATGACTTCACCGAGGGGATGACGGTATGGAATCAAGAGATAGCTGGGCACGTCGAATACCTTTAAGAAGAGGTCATATGGGCTCGCTCTAAACTTGACCTGCTCACAACCTCGCCAACTGGGCTTGCAGCGCGGGCCGCCGCCGGTATTGCTCTTTCAGCCGCTCCAAGTATTTTTCCCACTCGCCTGCTTTCCCCAACTGCGCGTAAGCGGCTTTGGTTTTCCTCAGCCAGTTCGCGGCAATCGGGTAATACTTGCTCTTCGGCTCGACCATCAAACTTTCGGCTTGCTTGATGCTGGCGCGGACCACCCATTCCGGGCGGTGAGCGATGACGGCGTCGGCCACCGTCTCGACGAGGCGGTAGTCGCTGGTCTGTTTGTCGGCGATCTTGGTTGCCGCGTCCCACTGCTGCTCGAAGAGCAAGACTTCGGCGAGCGGTTGCTTGGTGTAATGCTTCTCCAAAGTCGCCGTGAGCTGAGGCTTGAGTTTGCCCCAGCGCGATTTGGCCAGGCGCTTGATCGTCTGGTAGGTGGCGAGCGACGGTGCTTCTGAAAATGACGCCCGCCAGGCTTCGAGCGCTTGGGAGGCGCGGCCTTGCGCCTCTTCGATGGCGCCGAGCCACTCGCCGAGCGCGGCTTTCGGCCCCGCGAGTTTCAGACCGCGCTCGCCGATTTTGATCGCCTCGTCGAGGTGGTCCGACTCGCGCAGACGCTGCGCCAACGCCAGAGCTTCGCCGGCAGTCGTCAGACGTTTGAGCCCGTATGAGACGGCCTCCGGCACCCGGTCGAGGTCGCACAGCTTCAGCGCGTAGCGCAGATGCTCGCCGGTTTGCGCACACATGGCGAGGTAATCGTCGGGGCGCTCCTGCCGCTCCAGGACGTTGAGCTTGGCGCGCGTCAAAGTATTCATGAGGTAGTCGGGCGACCAGGATGGGATGAACTGACTGAAGCCTTCCTCAGCGAATGAATCATCATCCTCGTCGTCCCACGCTTCGTCATCGTCTTCAACCTCATCGCGCTGATCGTGGTCTTCGCGTGGCGCCTCGTCCCAGCCGTAGGTCGCGGCGGCGATGGCGACCTTTAGCCCGTCAACGCCGTAGTTGCTGAGCTCTCCGTCCAACTCTTCGAGCTGTTTGATGAGCTGCTGGCGCTCTTCCTCATTCAGATCGAGAGACAAAATCACTTCGGCCAGTGCTTCGCCCGTGCCGGAGAGGAAACCGCCCAGCTCGCCGTCAGAGTCGTCGATGTAGTCGAAGCCATCGTGGCTCTCTTCCACCAGCGTGAGCATAATTTGAAGCGCCGCGTCGGCATCGCCGGCCTTGAGAAATTCCAGCGCGGTATGCTGCACGCCGCGCAGTTCCTCGGCTAAACTGCCGACGTGCCAATATGCTTCGGAGGCGCGCATGCCATCGAGGCTGTGCATGATGTTGCGCACGCGGCGGCGATAGACCGCCGTGTCCACCTTTGTGCGCTTGGCTGCTTTAGCTCGGCCCTTGTCGGGAGCGGCCGGCAGGGCCATCGCCGCCTCAACCCGGTCGTAGAGGTCAGGCTGCTCGCGCATGAGCTTGGTCAGCAGCGCCACCAATTGATCACGGCTCAAGTCGGCGAGCAGTTCAGTCGGGTCTTTGCGGACGGTGAACTCCTGCGGCGCGTGGGCGTAGGCGAGCAGCAAGGCGACGATGTGCTTGCAGTAGCCGCCAAAATCGTACGGGCAAGTACAGGTGGCCGAGCGAATGCCGCCGCCGTCCAACTCAACTCGCACTTTGTAAGAGGGCGCCTGGGTGCCTTCGCAATCGCCAGTCAAGACCTGGCCTTGAATTGCGGCCTGCTCGATCGCGCCGCGGCGATAGAGTTCAAGGCCGCGCTGAAAGCTTTTCCCGACTGCGCCCGCGCGGACGACGGCCTCGGTCAGTTTGGGGCCTGCCATAGTGCCTCCTTCTTTTACTACCCGGTTCTCGGTGGTGCCCAAAACGCAATGGTAACGTGAGTCCGCACGGAAGAACAATGCGCGCTGCTTCACAACTTCGAACTCTCAGATCGGTTTTCAATTGCGTGTCTAGTAGGGGCAGACCTGGGTGTCTGCCCCGGTTTCGCCAGTCCGGGGCAGACACCCAGGTCTGCCCCTACCCTGATCTGAAATCTGCTCTAACTTCAAGGTGATTGACAATCATCACTGCCGGGTGTAGCCTAGCGCCGCAATCAAGTCTGGACCTGTGGTTGATTATTCCGAAGTGAGCGAGAGCGCTGACTGACCCTCTATTTCATCATTATTACGTCTGTCTTCTGATCATCCGTAGTTGGCTATGCTAAGGCCGCGGGCTCAAGGTGGGCCCGGCGTCATCCCAACAACACTCAACTCATGGAGGGTCAACACCATGGCACAGACAGCGAATTACAGCCGCTACAAGCTCCTCTTCTCAATCCTCGCCGTCGTTGTTTTCATCTGGGGGGCCGTCGGCGCGCTCGACATCACCAACATCCCCTACACCGGGTATAACCAGAGCCCGGATAACGTGGTCACGCTGGTGCGCGAGGGCAGCCCGGCCGAGAAAGCCGGGGTGAAGGTCGGAGATACCATCCTCAAGATTGATAATATCCCGGTCAGTGACACAGCCAACCTGACCGATCGGCCGCGGCCGAGCGTCAACAGCGAGGGGAGTCTGACCATCAGGCGCGGCACGACAGAACAGGTCCTCACGCTCAAATATGCGCCGTTCCCGATGGTAGACCTGATCGCCAACTTCGGGGCCGGCATCTTGACCGGTTTGGCCTTCCTCATCCTGGGCTTGATGATCTATCTCAAGCATCCGACCCGGCTGAGCAGTGGCTTCTGTATCCTGAGCCTGCTGTTCGCCATCTTGATGTTCAATCCGCCTTACCTGGCTTCGCCTATACTGCGCCGCGTCAGTTTCGCCGTCTTGAACCTCTTGGCCATGCTCTTGCTGGCGGTCATCCTCGACTACTGTCTGCACTTCCCGCGGACCAAACAGATCGTCACTGCCCGCCCGTGGCTGCGCCAGGTGATCTACCTCATCGCGGGCGCCAGCGGGGTGGCGCTCTCGACCATCATTCTGACGACCCCGCCCATGAGCCCGCGCCGTGGGCTGCTGCTCTCGCTCGGCGTCGGCCTGGTGGTCGGCGGCTACCTCTTGCTGGCCGTAATCAGCGTGATTCACAGCTATCTCAAAGCGAGCGCTGAAGAGCGGGCGGCATTGGGACTCAATCAGATGCTGCTGGGCATGGTGATTGGCCTGGGTCCGGTCACGCTGGCGGTCCTGCTGCACGCGCTCATCCCGCGACTGGGGGAACTGCCGGGTGAGCGGTTCTACACGATTACGATGCTGGCCATCCCCATCGGCCTGGCGTTGGCGTTGATGAAATTGGAGCCGGCGGCGGCGATCAAAGCGGAAGAGGCGAGGACTATCTAGCAGGGGCAGGTTGGATAATCAGCAGATCAGGGAATGGACGGAGAGTTCCATTTTCCATTTTCCATTTTCGATTTGTCATTGGTCATTGATTGAGGCCGCACTTCTTCAATGACCAATGACAAATTTAAGATGGAAAATGGAAAATGCCTTTCCTTATTTCGCGATCAACTGATAATAGATTGAAGCAGTGGGGCGATCCCACCTCGCCCCACTGATCTATTGGCGGCGGCTACGGCTTTTCATCCCCTTCAATCACGTAACAGTAAATCAGTGAAGCCAGCACGAAAAAAGAGCCGGTGAATAAAGCGGCCAAAAGATCATGAATCAACTGCATGAGCTACTTCCCCACTTCCTTAATCTTCGACGGTCGATGGATGCCACCACAGCCTGATGAGTCGCGGCTATTGCGGCCGTCATACTTTCTGTTTCGGCATCCGCCTCGGAAAACCTAAGCAAAAAATTCGAGTCCGTACCGCGAGCGGTAGCGAGCGTCGCTTCCCACGACGGATCCATGATGGAACGCTCGCTCCCGCTCGCGGTACTGATCCGTCCGCGCAGGTCGAAGGGCCTGACCCGATTCAGTACTAACCGCCAGGCCCGCCCACGATAAAGCCAATCGCCGTGCCGGAGAGTCCCAGGCAACTTTTTCCGGGCGAGTTAATTGGGGAAGGGCCGGCAGGTCACTTCTTCTGCCGGGCGAGCAGCGGCTCAAGCACGCGCCAGACGTTCTCCGTCACCATCTCGGCGCCCTTGGCGTTGGGGTGCATGCCGTCGGCTTGGTTGTATTCAGCCAAGCCGCCCACCCTCTCCAAGAAGAACGGGATCAACTTGACGTGGTATTGGCGGGCGAGGTCCTGGAAGGCAGTTCGGAAATCGCGCGTGTATTCTTCACCGTAATTCGGCGGCGCTTCCATCCCGGCGAGGATGACTGCCACCCCGCGGCTCTGTGTGTGCTCGATGATCTGGGCGAGGTTCTTTTTCATGGCCGGGATCGGCTGCCCACGCAGCGCGTCGTTGGCGCCCAGTTCGAGGATCAGAAAGCGGATGTCCCCTTTGAGTGACCAGTCGATCCGCCTCAGCCCGTCGGCCGAGGTGTCGCCGGAGACTCCAGCATTGACCACCCGGTAGCGGTAGCCCTTCTCGTCGAGCCGCTTTTGCAGGAGCGCCGGGTAGGATTGAGCCGGCTCCAGGCCGAAGCCCGCCGTCAGGCTATCGCCGAAAGCGACGATCTGAGGTAGCTCTTCTGTCTTGGGCAAAGAGGGCGAAGCCATCGGAGTACCGTTCGCCGTTTCACCGCTTGGGCGAGGCGTAACGCTGGTCTGTTCCGCAGGCCGCGTTGTCTCACGCGTCGCGCTAGAGTGCTGACAGGCGGCCGTCACTCCAGCGATCAGGGCCAAAGCCAAAGGCCAACTGAGCTTGGCAGACGACCGACTGAAAAGAGAGGTCGATTTGAATTTGCGGCGGATAAAAGGCATAGTCATCAGTGACATTATAGTCTAGAGAGTCTGGAGTCTGGAGTCTGGAGTCCGAGAATCTGAAATCGGACTCCAGACTCCAGACTCCAGACTCCAGACTCCAGACTGTTTTGATACTATGATTCGACTCGAAGGCGTTTCTAAAGTTGTCACCAGCGGTTCTGAAAAGCTCACCATCCTTCAGGCTCTCGACCTGTCCATCCCGGGCGGCCAGTTCGTCGCCGTGGTCGGGCCGTCGGGCAGCGGCAAATCGACCTTGCTCGGATTGATTGCCGGGCTCGACGGCCCGACCTCCGGGGAGATTTTCCTCGACGGGCAGAATATCACCCGGATGAATGAGGATGAATTGGCGGCGCTGCGCGGCGCGAAGGTGGGCTTCATCTTTCAATCATTCCACCTGATCCCTTCACTCACGGCCTATGAGAATATCCTCGTCCCGATGGAGATCATGGGACTCGGCAAGGCGCGGGAGCGGGCGCAGGCGCTGCTCGACGAGGTCGGGCTACACGACCGGGGGCACCACTACCCGTCGCAGCTTTCCGGCGGCGAGCAGCAGCGCGTCGCGATCGCGCGGGCCTTCTCGAACGAGCCGCCGATCTTGTTGGCGGACGAGCCGACCGGCAACCTCGATTCGAAGAACGGCCGGCACATCTTTGAATTATTGCTCAAGCTCAACCAGGAGCGCGGCGCGACGCTGCTGCTGGTGACTCACGATCACGCGCTGGCCGACCTGGCCGACCGCAAGCTGGTGCTCAATGACGGCCGCGTGGTGAGCGACGGGGCGACGGGGGGACAGGGCGACGGGGCGAAGGATGAGTTGTCGCCCGGTCGCTTCGTCGCCCCCATGCGACTCTCCGGTGGAGAGTCGCCCCGTCGCTCAGAGGAGGCCTCGTGAGCTTCATCCTGAACATGGCCTACCGGGAGATTCGGGCCTCGTGGCACCGGCTCCTCTTCTTCTTCATCTGCATTGCGATCGGGGTCGGCTCGATTGTCAGCCTGCGCTCGCTCGTCCAGAACGTCAACGCCTCGGTCGGGCGTGAGGCGCGTTCGCTGTTGACGGCCGACGTCCAGGTCGCGGCCAACAGCCAGTGGAACGAGGCAACTAAAGCGGTGCTCGAACGGTACTATCAATCGCCGCTGGTCTCCGCTCACACCGAGACGATCGAGATGCCCTCGATGCTGCGTGCGGCGGGCGACCAGCGCGCGACGCCGAAGATGGTCGAGCTGAAGGCGGTGCAGAGGGGGTTCCCCTTCTACGGCGAGATGCAGCTCGGCGGCGGGCGGCGCTACGACCACGCGTTGCTCGAAGGCTGCGGGCTGCTCGCCAGGCCGAGCCTGCTCACGCAACTCAATCTCATGGTGGGCGACCGGGTGAATATCGGCCGCCTCACTTTCACGATCCGCGGCGTGATCGAGCGGGAGCCGGGCAGCACGCTCAGCGGTTTCAGCTTCGGGCCGCGGGTGATCGTCGATTACGCGGACGCGGTCGAGGCCGGGCTGACCGGCTTCGGCAGCCGGGCGCGTTACAAGGCGCTCTTCAAAGTGCCCGAGGGCGAGGAGGAAAAACTGCTGCGGCAATTGCGGCGCGAGCTGCGCTCACAGCCGCTCGTGAGTGTGCGCTCGTTCCGCTTCTCGCAAGATCGGATGAGTGAATCGCTCGTGCAGGCCGAGAATTACCTGAGCCTGATCGGTCTGGTGATCCTGGTGCTGGGCGGGATCGGCATCTCCAGCGTGACCCGCGTTTTTATTCAGCAGAAGATCAAAACCATCGCCATCCTGAAATGCCTCGGTGGCGATAACCGGCGCGTGTTGGGCACCTACTTAGTGCAAGTCCTCGCGCTCGGGCTGATGGGCAGCCTCCTGGGCATCGCGCTGGCGCGCGTCACGACTGACGTGCTCCCGCGATACTTCGCCGACCGTATTCCGCTCAACGTCGAGTACGGGCTCACCTGGCAGGCAACAGTGCAAGGGCTGGGCATCGGGGTGCTGATCGCTCTGCTGTTCTCTTTACTGCCGCTCCTTGAGATTCGCCGCATCAAGCCGGTGCTCGCGCTGCGGAACGAGACGGCGGCGGGCAAACATGGTGTCGATTGGCTGCGCTTGAGCGCCGGGGTAGGAGTCGTGCTTGGCTTGCTGGCGCTCGCCACTTGGCAGGCGGGGTCGCTCAAGATCGGCGGCATTTTCCTCGGCGGCTTGGCGGTCACTGCGTTCGTGCTCAATTTGGTGAGCGTGGCGCTGGTTCGCTTCCTGCGGCAGGCGCGGCACCTCCCCTCTTTCGTCTTGAGGCAAGGCATCAACAGCCTCTACCGCCCGGGCAACCAGACACGGGTGATTCTGCTGGCGGTCGGCCTGGGGGCCTTCTTCGTCATCGCCGTCCGCTCGCTCGAGGTAAACCTGCTGAGGGAGTTCGACCTCGATCTCCAGACCACGGCCGCGGACATGTATCTGATCGATATTCAAAAAGACCAGCGGGAGGAGGTCTCAGGCATCATCGCCCGCGCCACCGGCACGGCGCCCAAGCTCGTCCCGACGCTCCGAGCGCGCATCGTCAAGATCAATCGCGATCAGATCAACGTGGACCGCATTCAGACCAGCGAGAATCGCGGGCTGCTCGGTCGCGAGTACACCGTCACCTACCGCCCGAACTTGGAGGAGAACGAAAAAATTGTCGCGGGGAAATTCTGGGATGCGGCGCCCAGCTCGGAGCCGGAGATTTCCATCGAGGAGCTGCTGCACCGCGACCTCAAGCTCGAGGTCGGCGACACCATGACCTTCGACATCGCGGGCCGCCAGGTGACGGCCAAGATCACCAGCATCCGACACGTCGAGTGGCGGAGCGCGCGCACCGGCTTCCTCGTGCTCTTCCGACCCGGCGCGCTCGAAGACGCCCCCCAGATGTCGATCAGCGCCATCAAGGGTCCGCCGCCTGGGGCCGCACGGGCGCAATTTCAGCGCGAAGTCGTGGACAAGTTTCCGAACGTCTCGGTGATCGACGTCTTCGACATCATCGAGCAGGCGCGCAAGATCATCGACAACGTCTCGCTCGCCGTCACCTTCATCGGCGGCTTCGTTTTCTTGAGCGGCGTGCTGATCCTCGTGGGCTCGATCGCGATGACGAAGTTCCACCGCCTCTATGAAGCGGCCATCCTCAAGACGCTCGGGGCGAAGAAGAAGCTGATCATCTCGATCATCCTCATCGAGTACGGCGTGCTCGGGCTCTTGGCCGGTCTCATCGGGTCGGCCGCGGCGGTCGCCCTGACGTGGGCGGTCAGCGAGTACGGCTTGGAGATCACCTGGGATTTCGCCCCGGCGATCAACTTCATCGGCGTGGCCGTGACGCTCCTCTTGGTCACGCTCGTCGGGGTGCTCTCGAGTTGGGACGTGATGGTCAAGAAACCGCTGGGCATTCTGAGGGCGGAGTAGCAGGATGCCGGGTTGGGGCGGGAGATGGTTGAGCGCTCACCCGCGCTGGCGCTCTTCCAGGATCGCTTCCAACTCGGCGATGGCTTCGAAGTCTTTCGGGCGGCCCGCCGCCCGCTTGACGTAGATCAGACGCTCCAGCCCGAGGCACAGGCATTCGACGCCGAAGAGTTGGAGTCGCACGACATCAATCAACAAATCGTCGTAGCTGCCGCCGCCGGTGACCTCGCCCAATAGATCCAGGGCACCGAGCGAGGTGACGAGCGTGAAGTTGAGGCCGCGTTGGATCGTGGTCTCGTCCCAGCGAAACGGCAGACCGGGAGGCGCGCCGCGCAAGTAAGGTGAATAAGGCGCGAGGGCGGCGACCAGACGCGCAATATTCTCCGGCGTGCGGCGATAGACAAGGTCCAGATCTTTCGTCAAGCGGGCCGAGCCATGCGCGGTGGCTGCCATGCCGCCGATGATGATAAACTCGACGCCGCTGCTTGAAAAAAGCCGGATCAGTTCGGGGAAATTGGTCATCTTCGTGGCTTGGCTTGCCGGCCGGCACGTTGTAATTCTTCAGCGAACTGCTGTAAGCGCATCAGGTCTTCAATGCGTTGTTCGACCGTCAGCTTGAGGTTTTCGCGGATCAGCGTGCGGTCGACGTCTTTCTTGTACGCCTCGATCACCGGATCCGGCTCGAGCGTGATTTTATGTTTCTCCATGGCGTTCCTCCGGGCTCATTATACGCCAGCGGATGGAGGCTTAAAACTCATGCCGATGCGTGATGCCGTGTTGGGCGAAGCCTTGTGTCTGCCACCCAAAGCCCCCCTGTGGAGCGACGGGGCTTGACCATCAGAACTGCTTCACCTGCCGCCAGGCAATCAAGGTGATGCTCCCTAACACGCCGGTCGAGTTATTGAAATTGAGCGTGAAGTTTCCCTGGACATCATCGGCGGTGATGTAACTGTCACTGCTGCTGCGGTCCTTCGCCAACACTTGACCGTAGAAGGTCGCGTTACCCAGCAGCTTCACCTGCTCGCCGGCATAGATCACGCCGTTGTAGGTGATGCTTTCCGAGGCGTTGCCATTCATCCAGAAATCAGTTCCGGCAAGGAAGAGCAGGTCAATCTTAGCGAAGGGCGGTTGAATGCCTGGGAGCGCAATCGCGCGCGAGCCAGCCCAATAGGGGGTGAAGGCGGCGTTGCCATTAACATGATAGTGACCTGTCGCCACAACGGTCATCGTGTAGGTGCCACCGTTAATATCCATGTCGCCATAAGCAAAGTAGGCTTGGTTGTTGCCGGCCGCTGCGCCGCTCGGACTCCAGGTCGTGCCCGACAGCGACCAGCCGTAGGTCGAAGGAGTTTGCAAGGTTTGATCGCTGGTTCTGATGGCATATCCGCTTGCCGGGACAGAGGCTGGGAGACTAGCCACAGGATAGCCGAGCTTCGTCCAGGCATCGGTGAGATCCGTCAGATTTTTGACCATCACCAGGTCCGCCTTCGAGATGAAAAAATTTTGCGGCAGCACATCTCCGGCGGCGGGGAACGGGTTGAGATCCGGGATGGGGATGACAGGCTGATTGCCCGATTCGAACCCGCCGACGCTCGGACTACCGGACTGAGAAATGGTGCCCGAAGCCGTCGCGCTCTGGGCGATGCTCGTGCTCCCGCTGAGCGAGAGGTTGGTGTTCGTATGCACACTCCCATATTGGCCTGAAATCGTCGAATTGCCGCTCAACGAGATCGACCCCTGAGTGAGCAATGCGGGAAAAACGATGAAGCCGATCTCCGCGTCAATCACTGTGCGGGCGCCGGTCGCAGCGGTGCCAATCGAGCGCACGATCAGCCGATTGTTATGATCAACCAGCGGATCAGCCGTGCCGGCATTGCCTTCATTTGGCGGAAGACCCGGGCTGGCGAAGTTAACGACCGGGTTGTCATCATCAAAGACCCGCACCGTATAGGTCCCGCCATTGATGCCGCTGCCGATGGTCAGGCCACCGCTGGGAATGATTGTATAGGTTGAGGGGATATAGTGGCTGTCAATCAGCAACTGGCCCTGCGACGCGCTGCTCCCGTAGAGAACATCACTGAAATCGAACCGCCCATCGCCGTTCAGATCGCCCGTCAGAGTTCCGGTGTTATTCGGGTCACCATTGATTCCTCGGAAAATCGAGAGGGCGTGATTGATCCCGGCCTCGGCGATGTAAAAGGAGCGCGTATCGCGCTCGTAACTTCCACTGACGATCACGCCGGACATACTCGACATCGTGAGCGCCAGCCCGAGCAAGAGCATCAGACCGAGCGTGAGGAGTGTCAGGATCAGCGTGACCCCGCGTTCGCTCCTGGCCAGGCGTTTCGGATAAGCCCCGGTTGTAGGTCGTTGATGCATGTTTCCTCTCATTGCCGGTTACGCAAGCGGACCAGGCTCGACAGGGTCGCAGTCCGGTAGGTCGCGTCACCCGGCACAGCCCGCGCCGACCTTGCGGTCACGGTGATAGTTATGGAGCGGCGGTCCGCCGCCTCGGTGAAGGTGACGGATTGGACGTCTTGGGCGATGGGGCTGGTCACCCCGCCGGTCGTGTTATCCACCACCTCGATGGTCGTGCCGTTCAAGCGCAGCGTGACGTTCTCCGAGCTGATGATGTTGTCGCTCGACGAGATGTTGTCGTTGAATGTGCCGTTGCCGTTGTAATCGGCGAAGATGCTCACCTGATTCCCGGCCGTCCCCGGAGAAACGGCCGTGCCGTTGTTGGCGACCGTGGTCGAAGTCAACGGGTTGAAGGTCTGGATGCTCGCCGGATTGTTCCCTGCCCCGCGCAAGATTTCGCTCAAGCGCGAGATGGCGAAGCGCGCATTCTCCTGCGCGTCGGCGGTCGCCTGCTCGCTGCTGTAGACGCGCTGACTGCTGAAGAGCAACTGCATAGTCGCGCCCATGATGGCCATGATCATCACCACCGCTAGCAGCAACTCGATGACTGAAAACCCGGCCCCAGTAGAATGCGGATTGCGGATTGCGGATTGCGGATTGAATAAGGGACCGCTATCTCTCAATCTGCAATCCTCGATCTGCAATCTGCAATCCGCAATCCGCAATCCGCATTCTCGAGTTATGTGCTTCATCGCTCCTGCTCCTATGGTTTGGCCAAGATGGTGGTGATGTCGATCTGCTGCTTGGCGCGCCGCGCGTCGTTGGTGGTCGGAATGATGCGCAACGTGATGGTCCGTGTATCCGGCGTAGGTCCCTGGGCGACCGACCAGCGGCGGATGAAACCGTCTTTGGTGTCGTTGTAGTTGGTGACGCTGGCGCCCAGGGAATCGACGCCCGCGGGGGTGATCTGGATTTGGGCGCCGGGCCCTGCGGTGTCGTCGAAGTCCAAGTTATGAAACCCTTCGAGCTTGTCCTGCGCCACCACCGTTGCCGCCCCGTCGTTAAAGCTGTAGGAGTCCGACCGCATGGCGACTGCGAACAGTTCCGCCACTGAGACTAGCCCAATCAGCAGGATCACCATCGAGACCATCACTTCAAGAATCGTGAAGCCGCGCTCGCGGCCTGTTGGTTGACGTTGGATCATCTCCCCTCCGCGGTGAGTCCCTCGTAGTAACGAATATATTCGTTAAGCTCCAAAAACGAATATATTCGTTACTACGTAGGGGTAGGCTTCTCAGCCGGTGATCGTGGTGATGCTCACGCTCCCCCGCAGAGAGACGCTGACCTGCTGGGTGCGACCGCCCCCGCTCACCTGCACGTAGGGCGGGTTGGCGAGCACGGGCGAGGCCGCAGTGATCGGCATCTCGCCGCGGGAGGTGAAGCGGATCACGGCGGGCTCGGCAGCGCCGGTCGGCAAGCCGAGCGTCGTTCCCGCAGGGAGGGCGATAGCCTCCGCCGGGTCGAGGACGCCGTTGTTATTTTCGTCTATCCCATAGCTGTTGCCGGTCTGGGAAAAGAGCACATCGACGTTGGCATTCTTGCTGACGGCCTCGCTGCGGGCGCGGTAGAAAGTGGCCGAGATTCCCTCGGCGGTAGAGCCGAGGCGGTATGACGCGAGCGCCGCTTGGATCGGCTTGACCGAGATCGCGCTGACGGCAAAGATGATGAATGTCGCTACGGTCGTTTCGATGATCGTGAATCCTTTTTCTTTCATAGGTGCTAAACCTCACAGTCTATTGTGTGCCTTGGCGGCGCAGCTTGTGGCTACAGGCGGCCTTGGCCCAGTTGACGGATAGGTTCACCTTAAAGGATAGTTGCGTGCGGAAGGTAAAGTGCGGGAGTTGATCGGCAGGAGCGCCGGGCACCAGCGCTACGGGTTCATCTCCATCACTTCGGCGGCCCTCCAAGCCATATCACGGGTTGCCCCGCGACTTAGGCCGATGGCTTTGCGTCTCGTCCTTTCGCTACGAGTTGCCTTTATCGGTGAAGGTCAATTCGAGTCGTCGGAATTAAGTCACGATGGGTTTGTCCTCCCTAGTCAAATTTGTTTACTTCGTTACTAACTCCTGCCGTCGGGCAGGTGACTTGATCAGGTGTCGCTATTGAACCGCGGAAGCGGTCGGAAATCAAGTCACAAATTTCTGACATTTTGATGACGCGTGCCGGCCTCAATTCTTAGAGCATTTCTGAAAAGATGCCACGGCCTTGCGCCGTGGAGTTTCACGCACGCCGCTACCACCGGGCACCGCCGCTCTCGGATGCCACGCGCTTGTCGCGTGGAGGCTCACGCTCGCGGCTACTGTAGCCACCAGTGTGAGGGACCACGGCGCAAGGCCGTGGCATCATCCACCAGTTTTCAGAAACGCCCTTAAAGCCGGGAGGAAAGAACCCGCCACCACTCGATCAAGCTACCGCACGCTGGCTGTCATGCCGCCATCTACAATCATCGAGTGGCCAGTCACGTACGAAGCCGCATCCGAGCATAGCCAGAGGATGACCTCGGCCGCCTCTTCAGGCTGTCCGATCCGCCGCTGCGGGATGAATTGAAGGTACTGCGCCTCGACTGCTTCCCTCCCCTCCGGGCCCGCGACGCGATCAAACACACTCTCCAACATCGGCGTCCGAAACGCCCCGGCCACCAGGGCGTTGACCCGGATGCCTTGCTGAGCGTACTCCTGCGCCGCGGATTTGGTCAGGGCGAGCACTCCGCTTTTAGTGGCGGAGTAGAGCGACCCTTGGGGCGCACCGCCCAGGCCATTGACCGATGACGTGTTGACGATGGCGCCGCCCGGCGGCGACTGTCGCAGCATCTGCCGAACTTCATGCTTCAGGCAGAGCCAGACGCCTTTCAGGTTGACGCCGATCACTCGGTCAAATTCTTCTTCGCTGAAGTCAGCCGTGAGGGAGAGGACCCCTTCCCCAAGTGCCGCGTTATTGAAAGCGCAATCTAATCGCCCGTAGAGGTCCACCGTGCGACTGACGAGAGCGGCGATCTCATCCGGCTTGGCCAGATCAGCCTGGACGAATACGGCGTTGCCACCCGCCGACTGGATCTCATGCGCAACCTTCTCCCCGCGCTCCGCCCGGCGGGCGGCGAGGACGACCTTCGCCCCCTCGCGGGCAAACGCGAGCGCGGCGGCCCGGCCGATGCCGGAGCTGCCGCCCGTGATCAGCGCCACTTTACCTTGAAACCTCTGCATCGCTGCCCTCCTCAAAAAGTGTCCAGCGACCTGTCAGGTTGCTGCTGCTTCCGCTGTTGGCCCACTGCGAAGTCATCAGCAACCTGACAGGTCGCTGGACATCGCGCGGTGATGTCAATTCGCCTCCGGCTCCAACAAATAACTGCCGCTCTGCTCAGTCAATTCAAATCCGGTCACGACGAAACCCCGCCCCAGCCAGTACGTGAACTGTTGCCGCAACTCATCCTGGGTCTTCGCTGCCGCCGTCACATCAGTCTTTCTCAATTCGCCGATCTTCGCCGGCACGACGATGCGCTGGCAATCGGGGCCGGGTTGGAGCGGGCGGCCGGCGATGGCGGCCTCAGTTCGCGGCGCCTTCAACCACCACTCGGCCACGAGCCGGTCGGTCGGCAGGCCGCTATGCAAGGGGCTAGTGGTCTGGCCGTACTGATTGGGCACGAACCTGCGGATGATGGCGCCGAGCCGGTTGATGTTGAAATGGGCGTTTCTCAACTCCAGCGGGTCAAAGGTCCACTCGACCAGTTCGAGGCCGCGGGCCAATGCGTCTTCCCGCTGCTTCAACTTCAACCGCCGCCCGACGCCCGCGTTCTGATACTCCGGCAGCACGGCCGCCATGTGCGAATGCAAGTAGCCGCGGCCGTCACGCAGGCCCGGGAAGGCCAGCACGAAGCCGACCAACTCAGCCTCATCAAAGGCGCCGAAGATTTGCCCGCCGATCTTCGCCGCCACCACCATGATCTCGCGCGAGACCAACTCGAGGTCTGAGAAGCCCCAGACGCGGCGCTCGAGTTCGACGCAGCGCCCGAATTCCTCCAGTCTGGTACAAGGCCGGATTTGGATACCCTTGGGATTCATGACTATCGTCTCTCACGGCCTCGGTCACGGCAGACCGCGAATGAACCGCATAATGCACCCAGTGCCGCAGCGCGTCAAGAATCGAGGCCCCCCTGTCGTCGGGTGCCAGCTTCCGAGATGAAACAAACCTTGCTCGTGCCTTGATCCGCCATTGGCAATGTGCTATGTATGCCCGCGTGCACCACACCACGCTGATTGTCGGTAGCATCCGACCCGCTGCTGAAGAGAGAAATGTGATCCAAGCCCTGGGAGTAGCCTCAGGCGGAGCGACCCGCCACGGGTTTCCCGAGTGAGGAGGCACTCTTCAGCGCGTTCACTATCAAGAGCAATTCAGAAAGGAGTGAGGAGTGAAATCATTCCCCCGCCTGCATCGCAGCAGTCATCCGCCGAGAAAGCTGGCCGTGGTCAACCGCTCGCGGATTGCGGCCTGGCTCATCACGGCGCTCATCACCAGCGCCGCGGCACTGGCCCAAACGCCGCCCGGTAACGTCTCGCGGTCCGCCATAGACCCGGCACTCCAACGGCTCGAACGTGAAATCACGCGGCTGGCCAAGGTGGCGGGCGGAGTCGTCGGGGTGAGCGCCGTCCACCTCGAATCCGGGCGCCGGGTGTCGCTCAACGGGGGCGAGCGCTTTCCGATGGCGAGCACTTTCAAAGTGCCGATTGCCGTGCAACTATTCACCCGCATCGATCAAGGCGAGGTGCGGCTCGATCAAATGGTGCAGCTCCAAGCGAGCGACCTGCACCCCGGCAGTGGGACACTCGCCGACCTCTTCAATCAGCCAGGGCTCGCCCCGGTTGGGCGAGTCGCAATCGTTCCTGGCCAGTGGACGCTCGCCGACCTCTTCAATCAGCCAGGGCTCGCCCTCTCGGTCCGCAACCTGATGGAGTTGATGCTGCTCATCAGCGACAACAGCGCTACCGACGTCTGCCTCCGCCTCGCTGGCGGCCCGGAGGCGGTCACGGCCCGCCTGCGGTCACTGGGGATCAATGGCATTGACGTCAACCGCTCCACGGTGCGACTGATCGCCGATTGGGCGGGCGTGACTGACCTGCCGCCGGAGAGCGAGTGGTCGCCCGCGCTCTTCAGAGTGCGCCTCAACGCCGTCAAGCCGGAAGAGAGGAAAGCCGCGGCCCAAAGATTTGACGCCGACCAGCGCGACACCTCGACGCCTGAGGCGATGACCGCGCTGCTTGAGCGCATCCACCGCCAGGACCTGCTCAAGCCCGAGAGCGCGGAGCTGCTGGTCAATATCATGCGGCGCTGCCGCACCGGGGAGGCACGGTTAAGAGGACTGCTCCCCGCCGGAACTGAGATCGCGCACAAGACGGGCACCATCGGCGGCACGACCAATGATGTCGGGGTTATCACGCTCCCTGACAGCGCCGGGCACGTGGCGATTGCGGTCTTCGTCAAGTCATCGGAAAAAGAGACGGCGGCGCGTGAGCGGGCCATCGCCGAGATCGCTCGCGCCGTCCACGACTTCTTTCTGTTCCAGCCGCGGGCTGCGTTGTGAGCAAGCGCGGCGCGATGTCCAGCGACCTGTCAGGTTGCTGCTGTTTCCGACATCGGCCCCATGCGAGGTCAGCAGCAACCTGACAGGTCGCTGGACATTTCCCGAGGAGGAGAATTCATGAAACGTCGTGCGTTACTCAAGGCGGCGGTGAGCGCCGGCATCAGTGCGCTCACCGCGCCGATGATTAACCGCGGGCGCTTTCGCCTCTTCGCCTCCTCAACGACTGAGTATTCGACACGGGCCGTCGATTTGGTTCGCCGTTCAGTTGTCATCGACATGCTGAGCCCCTTCAAGCTCGGGCCCACGCGCTGGTTCTCAAACCCGGACAGCTTCACCCCGGCCGACCTCCAGCGCTTCAAGGACTCCGGCATCAACGTCTTCCACATCGCGGTCGGCGTCGGCGGCCGCGAGGCCTATCTGAACACGCTCAAGTTCATCGCCGGGTGGGATAGCTTTCTGGCCAATCACGACCGCGACCTGATGCGGGTCGATAGCCCGGCGGATCTGGACCGCGTCAAAGCGTCGGGCAAGGTCGGCGTCCTGCTCGGGGTGCAAAACTCCGAACATTTCCTGAGCCTGGAGGACGTGGATTACTTCTACGGCCTCGGCCAGCGCGTCTCGCAGCTCACTTACAACTCTCGCAATCTGATCGGCAACGGCAGCACCGAGCGCCGCGACGAGGGCCTCAGCGATTACGGCGTCGCGGTGGTCGAGCGGATGAACCGGGTCGGGATGGCTGTGGACGTCTCGCACTGCGGCGACCGCACGACGCTGGACGCCTTCGAGGCCTCGAAGAAGCCGGCTCTCATCACCCACTCCAACTGCCGGGCGCTGGTGCCCAATCACCCGCGCTGCAAGACCGATGAGGCGATCAAGAAGATGGCCGCGACCGGGGGCGTCATGGGCATCACGGGCGTGCGCATGTTCGTGCGCGACCGAGAGCCGACCACCGTCGAGCACGTGCTCGATCACTTCGACCACGTGGCCAAGCTGGTCGGCGTCGAGCACCTAGGCGTCGGCAGCGACATCGACCTCGACGGCTATGACAAGATGCCGCCGGAGGCCCGAGCTCGGCTCCACGCGCAATACAAAGGTAGCTACGGCTTCCGCGAGAAGGATGACATCGAAGGGCTAGACCACCCGCAGCGGATGTTTGATCTGACCGAAGGGTTGATCCGCCGCAAATATAGCGACGCGAACATTGAGCAGATTCTCGGCGGCAATTTCAAGCGGGTGCTGGCGCAAATCTGGTCGGCCTAAGTTTATGCCTGGCCGCCAACGCATGCGAAAAGACCTGAGACCCACAAGGTACCCATGTCATACAGTAACTTTACAATCGAGTCCCTCAAGCGCAAGTTCAACCTGACCATCAATGAGGAGAGCGACTTCTTTGCCAGCGTAGACGCGGCGGCTGTCAGCAGCCTGTTGTCAGAGACCCTGAAGGAGAATGTCCCGTTAGCGCTGGCGATCAGCACGGAGAAGGCGCGCTCAGAGATGATCATCGCCCCGGTCCTGATCGAGGTGAGACGCTTACTCAACCATCAAATCAGCTTGTTTTCGGGCGTCGAATTCAATGTCGACCGAGAGCAAGACTTGCAAGGGGTCTGTGACTACATCATCAGCCTGTCGGCGGAGCAATTGACGATCAGCGCCCCGGTCATCACTCTGGTTGAAGCGAAGAATGAAAACATGAAGGCGGGGCTCTCGCAGTGCATCGCTGAAATGCTGGCCGCATGTTTATTCAACGAGCAGCAAGGCAATCAGATAGAGGCCATCTACGGGGCGGTGACCACCGGCAGCAACTGGAAGTTCTTAAGGTTGACCGGGCAGACAGTCCACATTGACTTGACCGAATACTACATCAAAGAAGTCGGTAAAATCGTCGGCATTTTACTCGGCATGATCAAAGGCGCCAAAGGGGGAGCGGCCTGACAACTTCCTAGGGAGGCCCTTATGACACTGCAACGAACCATTCGCCTCATCATCATCTGGCTTGTTTTGCTCGGCGGAGCCCAACTCGCCCGCGCACAGGAAGCGCCGCTGCAAGGCTTCGACGACTACATCAACAAAGCGCTGAAGGACTGGGAAGTCCCAGGCCTGGCCATCGCGGTGATCAAGGATGACAGCCTCGTCCTGGCCAAAGGCTACGGCGTGCGCAAGCTCGGCGAGCAGACGCCGGTCAACGAGCGCACGCTGTTTGCCATCGGCTCAGCCTCCAAGGCCTTCACCGCCGCCTCGTTGGCGATGCTCGTCGATGAGGGCAAGATCAAGTGGGACGACCCGGCGACCAACCACCTGAAGGGCTTCCAACTCTTCGACCCGTACGTCACGCGCGAGACGACGGTGCGCGATCTGCTCTGCCATCGCCTCGGCTTTGAGCGCGGCGACCTGCTCTGGTATGGCTCCGACTACGACCGCGATGAGATTCTGCGCCGCGTGCGCTACCTCCGGCCGAGTTGGAGCGTCCGCAGCCGGTTCGGCTATCAAAACATCATGTTCCTGGCCGCCGGCCAGATCATCCCGGCCGCAACCGGCAAGCCGTGGGACGACTTCGTCCGCCAGCGCATCTTCACCCCGCTCGGGATGACTTCAACCACTACCAGCATCACTGCTCTCCGCAACGCCGACAATGCCGCGACGCCGCACACCAAGATCGACGATCGGGTGCAAGTCATCCCCTGGCGCAACATCGACAACATCGCCCCCGCCGGCTCGATCAACTCAAACGTCGTGGACATGGCGCAGTGGGTGCGGCTGCAACTGGGCGAGGGCAGCTACCAGAGCGAGCGGCTGCTCAGCTCAGGTGCCGTCAAAGAGATGCACATGTCGCAGACCGTCATCCGGCTCGAAGGTCCCAACGAGAAGCTGAACCCCGAAACGCATTTTATGAACTATGGGCTGGGCTGGTTCCTCCAAGACTACCGGGGCCGCAAGGTCGTCCAGCACGGCGGCAACATCGACGGGATGAGCGCTCTGGTCGCCATGATCCCGGAGGAGCAGCTCGGCCTCGTCATCCTCACCAACCTGAACGGCACGTCGCTGACCACGGCGCTGATGTACCGCGTCTTCGACGCCTTCCTCAACGCCCCTCAGCGAGACTGGAGCGCCGACCTGCTGAAAGTAGTCAAGGCGCAGCAGGAGCAGGCCAGGGAGCAAGCCAAGAAGACCGAAGAGGGACGGGTCAAAGACACGAAGCCTTCCTTGCCGCTCGACAAGTACGCGGGAACTTACCAGGACGAGATGTACGGCGAGGCTAAGGTCGCGCAGGAGGAGAACGGCAAGCTCGTGCTGCACTACGGCCCGACCTTCACCGGCGACTTGGAGCACTGGCACTTCGACACGTTCCGCGTGACCTGGCGCGACCGCACCCTCGGCAAGGGCTTCGCCACCTTCACGCTCAACGCCCAGGGCAAAGTGGCGGAGATGAAGGTGCCGAACCTCACCGACTTCAAGCGGGCACCCGAGAAAGTAGAACCCTCCGCGGCCCTCGCGCTGAGTGAGGCGGAGTTGAAGAAATTCATTGGCAAGTTCGCCCTGCCCGCGCCGCCCCTTGAGGTGAGCATCGAGATGGTCGGCGGCAAGCTGAAAGCGGTCGTGCCTGGGCAGCCCGTCTACACGCTGGTGCCAATCGCCCCGACGCGCTTTCAACTCGAGGGGGCGCCCGCCGGCTTCTTCGCGCAGTTTGAGATGGCGGGCGATCAGGTGAAGAGCCTGATCCTCGAACAAGGTCAAGGCCCCAAGCTCACGTTAACGCCAAAACAGTAACGGCCGTGTCCGGCGACCTGTCAGGTTGCCGCTGATTTCGCGAACGGCCTCTCACGGAAACACCGGCAACCTGACAGGTCGCCGGACATTTGCTAAGGAGAGTGTTATGCCCAAGCCAAGCCTTCGATTACTTGTATTACTTCTGCTGCTGGTCTCCCTCGGCCTTTGTGTCCCGGCCTTGGGCCAGCAGAAAAAACGTCTCCTGGATAAAGAGACATTCATGGAGATGGAAAGCATCAGCAGCCCCGCGATCTCACCCGACGGGCGACAGATCGTCTTCACGCGCACCTGGGTCGATAAGGTCAAGGACCAAGCCCGCAGCAACCTCTGGATCGTCGATGTCGAAGGCACGCGGGTGCGCGAGCTGACGCACGGCAACTGGCGGGACAGCGCCCCGGTCTGGGCGCCGGATAGCAAGCGGATCGCTTTTCTTTCTGACCGCGACGGCACGACTCAGCTTCACGTGATGTGGACGGACACCGGGGACCTGGCCCAGCTCACCCACGTGGAGCAGGCACCCGCCAACTTGCGCTGGTCACCCGACGGCAAGCAGATCGCTTTTACCAACTTCGTGGCCGACAGAGACCCGATCCTCGCCGTCAAGCTGCCAGAACGGCCGCAGGGCGCGGAGTGGGCGAAGCCGCCCGTGATCGTTGACCGTCTCTCCTGGGCGGCCGACGGCCGCGGGCCGTTGCCTAGAGGGTTCAGCCACGCCTTCGTGATCGACTCGACGCTCGGCGGGACTCCGCGACAGATCACCAGCGGCAAGTATAGCCACAACGACCCGCAGTGGTCCGCCGACGGCAAGACCATTTACCTCTCCGCTATTCGTAAGCCGGAGGCCGAGTACCTGCGAGGCGACAGCGAGATTTACGCCGTTGACCTGAAAACCCTCGAGGTGAAAGCGCTCACGGATCGCAAAGGGCCGGACAGTGGCGCCGAGGTTTCGCCCAACGGGCAGTGGATCGCTTACATCGGTCACGACGACAAGCAGTACACGAATCACGTGTCCAGCCTCTACCTGATGGATAAGAACGGCGGAGGCAAGCGCACGTGGGCCGACAGCCTGCTCAGCTCGCCGCAGCACGTGACCTGGGCGAAGGATAATTCGGGGGTCTACTTCACCGTCGAGGAGAAGGGCTCGACCCAGATCTATTTCGCTTCGGTTGACGGGAAACCGCGCAAGCTCAGCGACGGCGTCCATGCGTTGACCGGCTTCTCGCTGGCTGAAAACGGTCAGGCCGCCACTGTCCGCTCCAGCTTCAAAGAGCCGGGGACGCTGGTGACTTTCAAGGTCAAAGATGCGGCCAACATGAAGAAGCTGGTTGACGTCAACGAGGACGTATTGACGGATGTCAAGCTGGGTGATGCCGAGGAGCTGTGGTTCACCTCCAAGGACGGCCTCAAAGTGCAGGGCTGGTTGATCAAGCCGGCCGAGTTCGACCCGAACAAGAAATACCCGATGGTGCTCTGGATTCACGGCGGCCCGTGGTCGATGTACTCGGTGGCCTTCAACTGGTCATTCCAGAATTTCGCGGCCTTAGGGTACGCGGTGCTCTACACCAACCCACGCGGCTCGACCGGCTACGGCCAGGACTTCGTCAACGGCATTCAGTATTCCTATCCGGGCAAAGACTACGATGATCTGATGGCCGGCGTCGATGCCGCTTTGGCGAAGGGCTGGATCGACGACAAGAACCTCTTCGTCTGCGGCGGCAGCGGCGGCGGCGTGCTGACGGCCTGGATCGTCGGCCACACGGACCGCTTCGCGGCGGCCGTCTCGATGCGGCCGGTGATCAACTGGCACTCCTTCGTCGGGACCACTGACGGCCCGATGTGGTACAACCAGTTTCAGAAATACCCATGGGAAGACCCGGTGGAGTACGCGGTGCGCTCGCCGCTGCACTACGTGGCGAACGTCAAGACGCCGACCATGGTCATGACGGGCGAGGCCGACCTGCGCACGCCGATCCGGCAGAGCGAGGAGTTCTACCGCGCATTGAAGATGCTCAAGAAGGAGACGCTGCTCGTGCGCATGCCGGACGAGTACCACGGCTGGCGCCGGCCCTCGCACCAGCTCTTGCAGCAACTCTACCTGCTGGCCTGGTTCGAGAAGCACGCGCGGAAGGATGCGGCGAACGCCAAGGCCGCGGGCAATTGAGAGCCTGAAAGTCGGATCAGTACCGCGAGCGGTAGCGAGCGTCGCCCGTAGCCAGCCGCTGGGGGCGACGCTCGCTACCGCTCGCGGTACTGACTCTAGCGATTTCCTGAGGAATGAGCCAATGACACTCAGAATCATCGCGTTTGGCGCGCACCCTGACGATTGTGAACTCAAGGCTGCTGGCGTGGCCGCGAAGTGGGCCGCCCAGGGGCATAAGGTCAAGTTCGTGGCGACGACCAACGGCGACGTGGGCCACTTTGAAATGGCCGGCGGGCCGCTCGCGCTCAGGCGTACAGCCGAAGTCGAAAGGTGCGCGGAAATCCTCGGCATCGAAACCCAGGTGCTCGACATTCACGACGGCGAGCTGCTGCCGACGATTGAGAACCGCCGGACCATCGCCCGCCTGATCCGCGAGTGGCAGGCCGACGTGGTGCTCTGTCATCGTCCCTGCGACTACCATCCGGATCATCGCTACACGGGTGTGCTCGTCGAGGACGCGGCGGTGCTGGTGGCCGCGCCGTTCTTCGTCACCGATACGCCGCCGTGCCCGCGGAACCCGGCGATCTTTTACTACTCCGACCCGTTCAAGAAGCCTTACCCGTTCGACCCGGCGATCATCGTTGGCATTGACGACGTGATTGACAAGAAGCGCGCCTGCATCGAGGCGATCCCGTCACAGTTCGCCGACAAGGATTCGTGGCAGAGCCGTTACCTGCCCGGCGTGCCGGAAGATGACGAAGGGAGAAAGAACTTCATCCGCGACTGGCTGATCGGAAGGGACGCTGAGGTGGCGAATCGTTACCGCGAGCTGCTCGTCAAACGTTACGGCGAACGGCGAAGCCGAGAGATTCAGTTTGCCGAAGCCTTCGAGCTGTGCCAATACGGCTCGCAGCCTGCGGCCGAAGAATTGACGACGTTGTTTCCAATGTGATGTTATGTGCAGGTCAACATAAGCTATGGATTCACCAGCCGACAACTATTGGCCCGAACCGTGCGGCAATTGTCGGGGAAAGGGCAAACTTGAACTCAGTTTTGACCATCTCCCCGAACCGGCGCGCCAGTTCGCCATGAAACATCCGATGGAGCCTCACTGCCCGGTCTGCGCTGGCAAGGCGTTCGTGCTCGTGCTTCAGCCGGCGCAGAAATGCCGCCGCTGTGATGGCACGGGCAGATCGAATGTGGCTTACCGCTGCTCTTTCTGCCAAGGCACCGGCTGGATGTTTGTGCTCAAGGAGGGCGTTGGTTTTCTTCGCTGACGGCCATCTCTATTTTTCTGAAAGGATCCAGCACCGATGGGACTACTCACAGGCAAATCTGCCATCGTCACCGGCTCCGGCCGCGGCATCGGCCGGGCGGTGGCCAAACTCTTCGCCGAGCATGGCGCTTCAGTTGTCGTCAACGATCTCGAAGGCGAGATCGCCGAAAGCGCCGGGAGTGAGATCAAAGCGGCGGGCGGACGCGCGACCACCTGCGTCGGCAGCGTGACCGCCCCGGACTTCCCCGACCGCGTCGTGCGCACGGCGGTCGAGGAGTTCGGCCGGCTCGACATCATCGTCAACAACGCGGGCTACACCTGGGACGCCGTGATCCAGAATCTGACCGACGAGATGTGGCAGGCGATGCTCGACGTCCACCTGACCGCCCCTTTCCGCATCATCCGCGCCGCCGTGCCTTATATGCGCGAAGTGGCCAAGCAGGAGATCGCCGAGGGCAAGCGCGTCCACCGCAAGATCATCAACGTCTCCTCGACCTCGGGCGTCGCGGGCAACGCCGGGCAGGTCAACTACGCGGCGGGCAAGATGGGGATTGTCGGCGTGACCAAGACGATGGCCAAGGAGTGGGGCCGCTTCAACATCAATGTCAATGCGGTCGCTTATGGCTTCATCGAGACGCGCTTGACCGCAGCCAAGGAGAATCAAACGCCGGTCCAGGTTGGTGAGAATGAAGTGCAGTTGGGCATTCCCGATCAGATGCGGCAGATGGCGATGAAGTTCTGCCCGCTTGGCCGCGCCGGCACGCCTGAGGAAGCCGCCGGTCCAGTGCTCTTCCTCGCCTCGCCGCTTTCTGATTATGTGACCGGACACGTGTTGTTGGTCACCGGCGGCTCGTATGTGTAGTTGGATGGGGGATGCCCCATCTCTCGGCCGAGTGATCTAAGGCGGCCGGGGACTTGGAGAGATCATATGCGCAACGAGTTCACGGCCATTATTGAGCAAGATGGCGATTGGTTTATCGCCTACTGTCCCGAGATTCCCGGTGCCAATGGACAAGGGCACACCATCGAGGAATGCCGTCAGAATCTGGCGGCGGCCATTGCGCTCATTCTTGAAGATCGCCGCGAAGACGCGTTGCGTGGCGTGCCGCCGGAGGCGATTCACGAAACGGTCGTCGTGCAATGAAGCGCGGCGCATTGCCGGAGACATCTGCGGAAGCACGGCTGCTACCTCAAAAGAGAAGGCTGTGAACATTCCCTCTGGTGTAATCCGAAAACCGGACAGGTCGAAGCAGTGCCCCGCCACACGGAGATCCCAAATAAGTTGGCGAGGAAGATCTGTCATGGCCTGTCCATCCCTGAAATCTGATGCGGGCCAAAGAGAAGTACGATCCTGCGCGCCGCTAAATCGGAACACACAAGAATGGAACACCGTTTCACCACAGAGGGCACAGAGGAACACAGAGGAGGCCAAGGTTTATGCCCCCTCTGTGCACCTCTGTGCCCTCTGTGGTGAGATTTCCTGTCCCTATCTCTTGTGGTTCGATTTTAGTTGGCTGTTCTATGAGCCTCAACAATGACCGGAAGGAGGAGATCAAAGATGGCACAATGGAAACCGGATCCGACGTTTTACCCCTCACCTCGTTTAGCGATGCAGGCCCCGCCGGAAGGGCTGGCCTACGTCGCGGCTTTCAATCCGAACAAAGATGGACGGCCCGATGCGATGACCGTGGTGGATGTGGCGCCAGGCTCGCCCAGCTACGGGCAGGTCGTCGGCCAGGTGGAGATGCCCAAGGCCGGCGATGAATTGCACCACTTCGGCTGGAACGCTTGCAGCTCGGCGCTCTGCCCGTATGCGCCCCACCCGCACATCGAGCGACGGTACCTGGTCGTGCCCGGCCTGCGCTCGTCGCGCATTCACATCCTCGATACTAAGCCCGACCCACGCCGGCCGCAGATCATCAGGGTCATCGAGCCGGAGGAGGTCTTCGCCCGCGTCCGCTATTCCCGCTTCCACACGATCCATTGCGGGCCGGAGGGCATCTACATCAGCGCCCTCGGCTCACCGGATGGTGAAGGTCCGGGAGGCATCTTCCTGCTCGACCACTTCTCTTTCGACGTGCTCGGCCAGTGGGAGATGAATCGCGGGCCGCAGTACCTGGCCTACGACTTCTGGTGGCACCTCGGCCACGACACGATGGTCACCAGCGAATGGGGCACGCCGAAGATGATCGAGAATGGCTTGCAACCGGACCTGTTGCTCAACGGCAAGTACGGCCATCAGATCCATTTCTGGGACCTGCGCCGGCGCCGGCACGAGCAGGTGCTCGACCTCGGTGCGGAGCAGCAGTTGGTGCTCGAACTGCGGGCGGCCCACGACCCGACGAAACCATACGGCTTCGTCGGGGTGGTGGTCTCGCTCAAAGACCTGTCGAGCTCGATCTGGCTGTGGCATCGCAGCCAGAGTAATGGGGGCAATGGGGGCGGTTGGGAGGTCCGGAAAGTGATCGAGATTCCGGCCGAGCCGGCTGACCCGGCGCAGCTTCCGCCGCTGCTGCAAGGCTTCAAAGCGGTGCCGCCGCTGCTGACCGACATCAACCTCTCGCTCGACGACCGCTTCCTCTACGCCTCCTGCTGGGGCACGGGCGAAATGCGGCAGTATGACGTCTCCGACCCGTTCAATCCGAAGTTCACTGGCTCAGTGCACCTGGGCGGCATCGTCCGTCACACGCCGCACCCGAAGAAACCGACGGAGCCACTGAACGGCGGACCGCAGATGGTCGAGGTGAGCCGCGACGGGCGCCGGGTCTACTTCACCAATTCTCTGTACTACGCCTGGGACGAGCAGTTCTACCCGGAGGGGGTGCGCAGTTGGATGGTGAAGCTCGACGCCGACCCGGCGGGCGGGCTGAGCGTTGACAAAAATTTCTTCGTCGAGTTCGACGGTTACCGCGCGCACCAGATTCGGCTGGAGGGCGGAGATTGCTCGTCAGATTCTTACTGCTATCCGTAAGCGGCCTGTGGCCCTGGCTGGCGCTGCTCGGGCTGGGGGCCTATCACGGCATCAATCCCGGCATGGGCTGGCTCTTTGCCGTGGCGCTGGGGCTGCAAGAGAAGAGCCGGCGGGCGGTCCTGGCGGCGCTGCCGCCGATTGCGCTGGGGCACGCGCTGTCGATCGGAGTGGTGGTCGGGGTGCTGTGGCTGGCCGAGGCGAGCTTGCCGCACCAAGCCCTACGCTACGGCGCGGCGGCAATCTTGTTCGGCTTCGGGCTCTACCGCATCGTCCGCTCCCGCCACCCGAAGTGGGTCGGCATGCGCGTCGGCTTCGGCGACCTGACGCTGTGGTCTTTTTTGATGGCTTCAGCTCACGGCGCCGGATTGATGCTAGTGCCGATCCTACTCGGTTGGCCCGGAGGTGCTCACACTGAGTCTGCTCTACACTTGGAGCACTCGGGGCATGTGGGCCACCTCGCCCCGCAACCGATAGTCGCCTTCGTCGGCCCGTGGTGGTGGCTGGCGGCCGTGGCGGTGCATAGCACGGGACACCTGCTGGTGGCTGCGCTGATCGCTCTGCTGGTCTACGAGAAACTCGGGCTGGCGCTGCTCAGGCGGGCGTGGTTCAATCTCGACCTGCTCTGGGTGATTGCCTTGATGATGAGTGGTATCTTGATTCTTCTCATTTGAAAAAGAGAAATAACCGTTCATCCTCCCCTGGGTGCGCACGCTTCCAGCGTGCTCGGCTTCGACCACGTGCCGCTTGGTGAAGACCGGGCACGCTGGAAGCGTGCGCACCCAGGGGAGTACCCAGGGCGGTGTCCACAAGAACAAAGAGAAACTATTATTCAGAAGGAGCCTGACCATGCCAAAGTACGTAATCGAAAGAGAGATTCCCGGTGCCGGGAAGCTGTCCGCCCAGGAACTGCAAGCCATCTCCCAAAAGTCCTGCGGCGTGTTGAATCAGTTGGGGCCGCAGATCCAGTGGGTCCACAGCTACGTCACGGATGACAAGGTCTACTGCGTCTACATCGCGCCGAATGAGGAATTGGTGCGAGAGCATGCCCGACAGGGCGGCTTCCCGGCCAACCGCATCTCTGAAGTCAAGTCGATCATCGACCCGACGAGCGCAGAATGATCAGGTCGTCCGACTCAGGTCGCAAGTGAAGGTCTGAGTCGCCTGAGCGCGGTCTGTGACCGCCGAGCGCGGAGACACCTGTGATATGCGACCACTCGATGGAATCATCATCCTCGATCTGACTCGCTTGTTGCCCGGCGCAGTCGCCACGATGATGCTCGGCGATTTCGGCGCCGACGTGATCAAGATTGAAGAGCCCGGCCGCGGCGACCCGGCGCGCACCGCGCCGCACCGCAGCAAGCGCGAGAGCCCGTACTTTCTTGCCACCAACCGCAACAAGCGAAGCGTCGTGATTGACCTGAAGCGGCCAGCCGGTCGCGACCTCTTCCTGCGACTCGCCGAGCGGGCAGACGTAGTGGTTGAAGGCTTCCGGCCGGGCGTGATGGACCGCCTCGGGATCGGCTACGAGAGTCTGCGCCGCATCAACCCGCGGCTCGTCTACTGCGCCATCAGCGGCTACGGCCAAGACGGGCCGTACCGCCTGCGGGCCGGCCACGACATCAACTACATCGGGATCGCGGGCGTGCTCGGCCTCAACGGCGAGAAAGACGGGTCGCCCGTAGTGCCTGGGGTGCAGGTGGCAGATCTGGCCGGTGGAAGCATGCAGTCGGTGATCGGCATCCTGCTCGCCCTGGCCGCACGCGAGCGCACGGGCGAGGGCCAGATGGTGGACATCTCGATGATGGACGGCGCGCTCGCGATGATGTTTGTCCCGCTCGCCAACTATCTCATCGGCGGCGTCGAGCCTCAGCGCGGGACCGAGACGCTCTCCGGCCGCTACGCCTGCTATCATGTCTACCAGACGCAGGACGGGCGACATCTCTCCCTCGGGGCGCTCGAACCGAAGTTCTGGGCCAACGCCTGCCAAGTGATCGGGCGCGAAGATTTGATCGCGGTCCAATTCGCCGACGGCGCCAAGCAGGCCGAGTGCATCGCCACGCTCACAGCCATCTTCCGCACCCAGACCGCGGCCGAGTGGCTCGCCGCTTTCCAAGACGCCGACGCCTGCCTGATGCTCGTCAACACCGTCGCCGAGGCGGTAGACGATCATCAGGTTCGCCATCGCGGGCTGATTGGAGAGGTTCGGCATCCGACCGAAGGGACGGTCAAACAACTCGGCCCGACCGTCCGCTTGATCGCCACGCCCGGCGAGATTCGGCTCCCGCCGCCGCGCCTCGGCGAGCACACGCGCCGCGTGCTGGAGGAAATCGGATATGCCGATGAAGTGATAGATCAACTTGCGCGTGATGGAGTCATCGGATTGCAGCAGTGATCAAGGGGATTGTTATGAAAGCGATCGTTCCGCGTGACTTCGGCCAGTTGCTCGCACAGCATCAGATGTAATGCTAATTCGCTGCCCTCCTTTAGTAGCAGCGGTCAAGCAGTCAAGCTGAACCAAACTACTGGTGAGGCCGGTCGTGCGATGGCAAGCAACTCGCCTTCTCACGCGGCGTAGTGAACCGGGATGTGGTCCTGATCAACAATTTCAGGTGAGTAGCAATCAGCGGTGATCCAGCAAAAGCGCGCAAGGCTTACCAAGACTTCTTCGCGCGGTGGAAAGACGCCGCCGCCGATCTGCCGATCCTGATTGAAGCGAAGAAGGAGGACGAGAAGCTGAAGTAGGGTTGAGCAGGATTTCTTTCTCTAAAGTTGCAGATGAATTGATCGAGCAGAATGAGGTCCGATCAGGAGGACACCCAATGAAAGCAGCCGTCTTACGTGAATTCGCCCGTCCACTCGTGATCGAGGATGTTCCCACGCCCACACCCGGCCCCGGCGAAGTCCTCGTCAGAGTCCTAGCCTGCGGCGTCTGCCATTCCGACCTGCACCTGGCCGAAGGTGACTGGGAGTTGCTCAAACCGATCACCAAGCTGCCGCTCATCCTTGGGCATGAGATCGCCGGGACGGTGGCCGAGATCGGCGAGGGCGTCCAAGGCTTCGCCGTCGGCGACCGCGTCGGGGTGCCGTGGATCCACTGGACCTGCGGCGAGTGTGAGTACTGTCAGATCGGGCGCGAGACGCTCTGCCTCAAGCAGATGATCACCGGCTGCACCGTTGACGGCGGCTTCGCCGAATACCTCAAGGCGAAGGCGAGCCACACGGTGAAGCTCCCCGACGGGCTCGGGCTTGAAGAGACAGCCCCTTTGCTCTGCGCCGGGCTGACGGTCTACAAGGCGCTCAAAACTTCGGGCGTGCGTGCTGGCGAGCGCCTCGCCGTCTTCGGCATTGGCGGCTTGGGACACCTCGCCGTACAACTCGCCAAGGCCATGGGCGTGGAAGTAGGCGCGGTGGACATCTCTGACGAAAAGATGCTATTGGCGCAGGAGTGCGGTGCCGATTGGATGGTGAACGCAGCGGCGGCGCCCGCGCACAAACAGATCAAAGCGCTCGGCGGGGCACACGTGGCGCTGGTGACCTCGGCGAGCCGCGCGGCTTATGAGTCGGCCCTGCGGTCGCTCAAGCGTGGGGGCACACTCGCCGTCGTCGGGATGGCGCCGGAACCGATCAACGTCTCGGCCGTAGCGTTGGTGTCGGGAGAGACCCGGATCATCGCTTCGGCCGTGGGCACGCGACAGGATTTGCGCGAGCTGCTGGGGCTGGCGGCCAAGGGCAAGGTCCGGTGCAAGACCGAGCGGCGCCCGCTGGCGGAGGTGGGCGAGGTGTTCGAGCGGATGAAACAAGGACAAGTGATGGGCCGCGTGGTCGTGGGGCTTTAAGCGGCCAGCGAGGCTCGGGGGAGCGGAGACGCATGAGCTTGAAGCTGAAGAAGACTAAAATCGCCAGCGGCGTGGCAGTCGTTCTCGCCGCCTCACTCGCCCTGGCCTTGCTCTACGGCCCTCTCATTCCCTGGTCGCCGGTCAAACCTGGTTATCGCTCGGCGAGTTTTGCGCGGGCCGATGTTTATTTCAATCAAGCCGAAACCCTGCCCGCTGACTACCGCCTCATCGACCAAATGATCAACGAAGCGGAAGAGTTCCACGGCCTGAAATTCCACCGCCGGATGAAGGTCATCGCGTGTAAAGACTGGGGCAGTTGCAAGCGGTGTGTCCCCTGGATGAAGATCAACGGCGTCGGCGGCATCACCCTCGCCACCGGCGATGTCATCTATATCACGCCGAAGCTCAGGGAGAAGAATTTCAGCGTGGCCGAATTCCTCAGGCACGAGTTATCCCACGCCGTTATCAATCAGAATTCGACGATCCGCAAGGCCCTTAAGATGACAGAGCAAGCCTGGTTCTCCGAGGGCTTGGCCGTCTCTTTCGGCCGGCAGACCTCATACCTCAGCCAAAAGGAATTCACCGAGCGGGCGGTCAAGACCGACCTCGTGCCGGTCCTCGACCCGCTCAGCCGGGCGCAGTCAGCCGCACCGCCGGACGCGCGATTCGTCTACCCCGCCGAACGCTTCTTCATCGAATACCTCAAAGACAAGTTCGGCCCCGGTCGTTTTCAGCAATTTTTGGTCAAGTACCTGAGCGATCCCGACCAGTGCCAGAATCTCTTTCAGGAAGTTTTTCAGATGAGATTGGCGGATGCCATCCGAGATTACGAGCAGGCGATTAAAGATGGGAGATGGCCGATGGGCGACTGATCTCATCACCGGAGGCGGTTTCAGTCCTTCCGATCATCCTTGATCGCTGTCCTTGCAGTCGGCATAGAAAAACCGCGAAGCAACGAAGAGGAAGAAGAAGAAAGCAGGCGATCCTCGTGACTCTTCGTCGCTTCGCGGCGGCGGCGTTAGAAGTTCAGGCGCGGGCCTAGCACCACGATGCGGCTGCCGTTGGCGCCGGTGATGCGCCCGAAGTTGACCGAGTTGATGTCGGTGTTGATCGGCGTGGCGTTGGTATAATCGTTTATCTGCGGCGTGTTGGTCAGGCCAATCGCGTCGGCGCGGAATTCAAAATTCCAGCTTTCGCGAAGCTTGAACCGCTTGACGAGGTTGACGTCCAGGCGGAACGAACCCGGCCCCTGTAAATACAGTTGCGGCAGAGTCCCGAGCTGCCCCGGCGTCGGATTGACCAGCAACAACCGCCCGGACGAATCCGCGATCGCCAGCAGCGTGCTGCGGCCTTGCACTCCCTGTTGGGTCGTCAATTTAGCGACCGAAGGATCGGTGACTTGCTGTAAACCAGTGAAGAAGACCATGCCGTTATCGACCTTCTTCGCTTGGCCGAAATTTGCCGGGAACGGCCCGACCAGCACGGGCACGTTGTCCGTGAACTGATTGAATGAACTCACGCTGCTGCTCAGGTTGAGCGGCGAGCCGGCAAACTGATTGTAGATCAGGCCGAATTGCCAGCGTTCCACCAAGCGCGAGACGAAGGCGTTGCGGTTGCCCAGGAACTTCCGCCCGGGGCCGAACGGCAGTTCCACGACCGCGCTGTTGCGGAAGACGTGCGGCGTGTGGAATGACAGCAGCCGCTTATCCAGCCGGCGATGGCGCCCGTCGCGGTAGCTGTCGAGCTGTTCCTGGCCGGAGCCTTCCTCTTCGCCGAGCGCCTTGCTCCAGGTGTAATTGCTCTGCAAGGTGACGCCGTGCGAGAAGCGCTTGATCAGCTCGACTTGCAATGAGTGATAGGTCGAGTTGGCGAAGTTGCCGGTCAGGTTGGCGCTGAGGAATTGCGGGTTGCCGACGATGAAATTTTCCGGCAACCCGGCGTTCCGCAAGAGCTGACCGGCAATGCCGGTGAAGTTGGTCGAGGCACTCAAATACGAGGCGAAGGCGCCGACGTTCCCCTGGGCGAAGAAGGCTTGGGTGGTGGAGTTGGAGCGCAACCCGGCGCCGGCGCGCACGGTCGTGCCGTTGACGAGGCCCTGCCCGAGATTCAGCCCGTTGAAGATTTTGTCGAGCAGCACCGACTCGCCGCCCGCCTGGATGGATTTGAAGGCGTCCAGGACCGTTTCGCCGAAGGCGCCGGCAAAGATATTTACCTCGTTGATGTTTGCGCCGCGCACCAGCTTCGTGCCTTTGTTGCCGACGTAGCGCACGTCGAGCGTGAAGTCGCGGAACAGCTCGCGCTGAATCGTAAGGTTCCAGTTCTGCACGTAGGCCGTGCGCAGATTCGTGTCGAAGGAGCGGACCGTCTGCGTGCGGTCGGTCAAGGGCACGGTCTCGAGCGGCTTGCCGACCGGCGTGAGCGGCAGCGCCACTTGGCCTAAATTGAGGTAGCTGGCCCTGGTGAAGGTCGTCACCGTGCGCAAGCCCGGCTGATCGCCGGAGACGACATCCAGAATCCGCAGCGAGTTTCGCTCGTAGCCCATGCCGAAACCGGCGCGCACGACGGTCTTGTTCTTGCCGAAGTAGGGGACGGCCCAACTGAAGCCAATGGCCGGGGCGAAGTTGTTCCAATCCGGGTTGTAGAGGTTGATGTTTTCGTTCGGCGAGTTCTTGCCGACGAGTTGAACCTGGGTGAGCGAGCCGGTGAGATGTCCCGGCTGATAGAGGTCGGCAAAGCTGGTCCCCGACTGCCCGAAGACGCCTTGCGAACCGCCCACCAACCCGGCGGTCTTGCCGTTGGCTTCAAACGGCACGCCGTAATATTCGTAGCGCAGGCCGAGGTTCAGCGTCAGAGTCGGCGTGACTTTGAAATTGTCCTTGAAGAACCAGGAGAATTCGCGCTGCCGCCAGGTGCGCTGTTTGCCTTCGCCGGCGAGGAAGACGGGGCTTGAGCCGCCAGGAGAATTGAACGCCTGCGAGACGCTGCCGAGCGAGCCGGCGAGATCGTTGAGCAGGTTTTGCGCGCCTGCCAGATTCTGTCCTAACGCCGCGGCGCCGGCTGTCGGCAGCCCGGTAATGGCCGCGCCGCCCGGCCCGATGGTGGCGCGCGGCAGGACGGTGAACGAGTTGAAACCGTTCGTGCTGCCGAAGCGAAACTCGACGCCGCCTTTGAATTCGTGCCGCCCGCGCAGCCAGGTCACTTTGTCGCCGTAGACGTAAAACGGCGAATTGCGGCCTTGCGGGTCATTGCCCTGGTTAATGGGCGTCGTCGCCGAGGCCAGCACCGGAGTGTAAAGCTGCCCGTTCGCGGTCGGCAGCAAGCTCTTGCCGGCATCAAACTCCCAGGGCGCATTGAAGCGGATCGGCCCGCGCTGCGCCCCCACCGTGAATTCATTGACGAAGGTGGGCGAGAAGGTCGAGACGACATTCAGCGTGTAGTAGCTGGTGGTCGCGGTGAAGGTGCCTCCCGGCGAGTCCGGGAAAGGCTGGGCGAGGAAGCCATTGAGTTGAAAGTCGCTCTCGCGGATCAGCTTGAAATTGGCGGTGTGCTTCTCGTTGATCTTGTGATCCACGCGGCCGGCGAAGATGTCGAAGTCGGAGGTCGCCCGGCGGCTCCAGGTATAACCGGCCGTGTTGAGGCCGTCGCCGGAGCGGAAGTTGTTCGGCAGCGGCATCAGATTGAGGAAGCGTTTGATGACCCCCGTCGGGTCCGCCACCTGGCGGTTGGGATCCAGGCCGAACAGGTTGAGCGATTGCAAATCGCCCGTCGCAGTGGCCGGCTTCACCGGGTTGCCGTTCAGGTCCACTGTCGGCACCGCCGCGTTCACGTTGCCGTTGCGCACGCCGGGGTAGTAGCGGAAGAGGCCCTGCCGCGCCGCGGCCGTGTAGGTGGTGTTGGTGACGGTGTTGCGCGTCACCTGGCGCTGGCCTTCGTAGTCGAAGAAGAAGAAGGTCTTGTTTTTGATCACCGGGCCGCCGATGCGCCCGCCGAATTGATTGCGGATCAGCCCATTGCGCGGGTTACCGTTCAGATTATTGAACCAGGTGTTGGCGTTCAAGACCGTGTCGCGGTGCGCTTCGAAGAGGCTCCCGTGAAACTGATTCCCGCCCGATTTCATCGTCAACAGCACCTGCCCCGAACCGCGCCCGTATTCGGCATCGGCGGGCGAAGTGATGACGCGGACCTCGTCAACGATGTCCACACTGGTGAAGACCGTCGAGTTGACGCCGCCGTTGATGCGCTGGTCCATGACGTTGACGCCGTCCAGCGCGACGTTCAAGGTGCCGATGCGCGCGCCGGCGAAGTTATCGCCGACCAGCCCGGCCTGCGTCAGCACCAGCCCCAGCGCGTCGCGCCCCGGCAGCGGCAACTCCTGCACGCGCAGCCCGGTGATGACGCCGCCCACTGAGTTGGTGCCGATGGAGAGTTGTGCGTCGAGCGCGGCATTGACCTCGACCGCCGTTTCAGTGATCGCCCCGACTTCGAGCGTGAAGTTCAGCGTGATCCGGGCGGAGAGATCCAGGACGACTTCATTGTAGGCGAACCTCCTGAATCCCGGCTTCTCGGCCGTCAGGCTGTAGGTGCCGGGTTGCAAGCTCGGGAAGATATAGACGCCGGATTCATTCGTCGTGGTCGTGGTGGTCACTCCGGTCTTGTCGTTTCGGGCGGCAACGGTCGCCCCGGCGACAACGGCGCCGGAAGTGTCGGCGATGGTCCCTGAAATCGCGGCATTGGTACTCTGGGCTGTGACTCGGCCGGTCAGCAGCAGAACCAGGCAAATCAGACCTGGGATCAGTGAGCGTCTCATCTAGGTATCCTCCTTCGGCGGGGTCCGCCGTAATTATCCGGTCATGCTCTTGGTGAGTCGCCACCGTGAAGGTGAACCGATTTTTGCAACAGCGAGGTGGCGAGGTTTGAGTCCTATCCTGCAAGCGCCCTACTCGGATTTTGAAGAGATTCTTTTAGGCAATAATTATACCGACCTGGGAGAAAATCAATCCGGCGAGAAAACCTCAATCAAATCAACGCCAGCTAAAGGAGGAGAATCAGACATCAAGGGCATGAATCCGGAAATCTGGAAGTCTGCGTTCCAGATTTCCATAGATCGTATAGAATTTTGGACAAGCAGAGACTCTGACCATTACGGCCAGGAAGATCTAGGTGCCGTAATTAACTCACTAGCCTCAAGCCCCCTTCTCGCTCCTCGGCACGCTCTTTACTGCTGACCTGATGGTTGAGAGTTAGCGGAGCCCGAATCCGGTCATCGAAGTGCCAGATGCTTGGGCCACTAAGCTGGGGCCTTCGCTGCGAGCTGAGCGATCCCGGGCGCGAAACCTCTGGCACAGGGCTACACTAATTCCAAAAATCTAGACAAATCCAGAAAAATGGAGAACGAACTCTTTATTGGCCCAGATAAGTGAAGTAATATCAAAGCCCATGTGACCCGTCGCAGATGGCATAGTGGTTGCTTTTAGCCGAGCTGCTTTTTGGAATTGCCTTCGGTATTTATAGTGTGCTTTTTTCTGAGCGTCGTTTCAGCTTGAAGCGATCACAAACGCGTCCTTACTCTCGAATCTTAGCATCCGCAGACTACGGTTTTACCGGGCGAGAGACCGTGAGCTAGTCACGTTTCCCGCACTGAATCACCTTAAAGTTAATGAGGAGTGTACTCACCATGACACAAACCTTACTCAGGCTCTTCACTTCGCTCATCATCGCGACAGCCGTCAGCCTCATCGCCTACGGTCAAGGCAATTCCACTTCATCACTCTCCGGGACCGTGGTGGATCCGACGGGCGCCGTCGTGCCAAACGCCACCGTGACGGCGAAGAGCAATGCCACCGGCGCGGAGTTCAGGGCCGCCACCGCGGACAACGGGACCTTCTCCATTCCGGCCCTGGATGCCGGTACCTACACCGTGATCATCTCCGCCGCGGGCTTCAAGCAAGCCGTCGTCAACGACGTCAAGCTGGATGCGGGCGTGCCCGCCACGGTCCGCGTCGGCCTCGAAGTCGGCGCCGCGAATGAAACAGTCACTGTGCAGGGAGGCGGCGAGGTGGTGCAGACGCAGACGGCGAATATCACCACCACGCTGAACGTCAACCAGATCTCTAACCTCCCGCTGGTCTCCCGCAATCCGGTCAACTTTATCGTCTTGCTCTCGGGCGTCAGCACGCCGACGAACAATCGCGCCTCGACCATCAACGGCCTGCCGACCAGCGCGATTGATATCACGCTGGACGGCATCAACATTCAGGATAACTTCCAGAAGTCGACCGACGGCTTCTTCACGCGCGTCCCCCCGAGCCTCGACTCCGTGGAGGAAGTCACCGTCTCCACGGCCACGCCGGAGGCGCAGGGCGGAGCGCTGGGCGCGGTCCAAATCAAGTTCGTCACCCGCGGGGGGACCAACGAATTCCACGGGTCACTCTATGAGTACCACCGCAACCCGTGGCTCAATTCCGCCTACTGGTTCACGAACCGTGACACGCGGGGATTTGACGTCGCGACGGGTCAATTCTGCCAACATTTCAGTGCGCCTACGTCGGGTGAGCCCTATGACCCGGAGAAATGCAAAGCTCAACGCGCCCGGGTGCTGTTCAATCAATACGGCGGCCGCATCGGCGGCCCGATCCGCATCCCGAAACTTTTCGACGGCCGCAACAAGGCGTTCTTCTTTGTCAACTATGAAGAGTTCCGTCAGCCCAGCCAAGTCAACCGCCAGCGGACGATCCTCAGCCCGCAGGCTCAGCAAGGCATCTTTCGGTATGGCACCAACGGTTCAGTCGACTTGCTTCAGTTGGCTCAGCGGGCCATGGCTGCTGGATGCGTCGGCTGTACGACAGACATTGACCCGGTGATCAAGAAACTGCTCGCGGACATTCGCAATGCGACGAATAACACCGGCGGCATTACGCAATTGACCGATCCCAACTTGCAGCGGTTCACCTACAACCCGAGCGGCTTCAGTACCAATAAGAAACCGACGGTGCGCTTCGACTTCCAACTGACCGACAAGCATCGCGTGGAAGCCACCTGGAGTTATCTCGATGGCCGAGGCGGGCCAGACTTCCTCAATAACGTCGAGCCGCACTTCCCCGGTTTCCCGAACCAGGGCAGCCAGCCGGCGGACCGTTATACTGGCTCACTGGCGGTGCGTTCAACCTTGACGCCCACGCTCGTCAACGAAGCGCGGGCCGGACTCTCGGGCGGACCCTCGCGCTTCAACCCGACGGCCAGCGCGGCGGACTTCAGCGGGACGGTGGCCAATCAGGCCGGCTTCAATCTGGGGGGCGCCCCAGGCAACAACGCCACCGGCATCGCGGCCGCGATCGGCATCGACGGCGCAACAGCGACCAGTGCTCCCAGCCGCCGCAATCCGCTGTTTCGGGACCTCAGCGACACCTTGAATTGGACGCGGGGCGCGCACGGCCTCACCTTGGGCGGCAAATTCACCTGGCTCACGCTCACGTTCAATCAACAAACTCTGGTGCCGACCATCAACTTCGGTGTGGACACCAACGACCCGGCCAATGCCCTGTTCACCACCGCGAATTTCCCGAACGCTTCGAGCACCGACCTCAACAATGCGAAAGGCCTTTACGCGGTCCTGACCGGGCGCGTGATCGCCATTAACGCCAACGCCCGGCTGGATGAGAAGACCGGAAACTACAAATATCTCGGGAATGCGTTTGAACGCGGCCGCCAGAAGGAACTCGGCTTCTTCGCGCAGGATTCGTGGCGGATGCGTCCGAACCTGACGCTCAACTACGGCCTGCGCTGGGAGGTGCAGGGCGCCTTCTACCCGCTCAACAGCAACTACACGACGACCACGCTCGCGGATCTCTTTGGCGTCTCCGGGCCAGGCAATCTCTTCAAGCCCGGCACGCTCGCCGGCCGCGTCACGCAGTTCGTTCAATACAAGGAAGGCGAGCGGGCCTACCATACCGACTACAAAAACTTCGCGCCGAGCCTCGGCTTTGCCTGGAGTCCGAACGCGAAGCAGGGCTGGCTCAAGCGCTTCATCGGTGATAGTGGACAGACCGTGGTGCGCGGTGGTTACTCGATTGCTTACAACCGCCGGGGGATCAATGAAGGCTTCCGCAATATCTTCTCAGGCAATCCTGGCGTGACCATCACTACTAACCGCGATCTGACGAGCGGCACGCTGGTCCCCAATCCCCGCACCGACCTGCCGGTCTTGCTGCGTGAAACCAACCGGCTCGGCCCGCCGGCTTTCCCCACCACGCCGGCTTATCCGCTCACGGGGAGCCCGTTCGTGGCCGTCACCAACTCGGCCAATATCTTCGATCCCAATATCAAAGTGCCCTACGTCCAATCCTGGAGCTTCGGCCTCCAACGCGAGATCACCAAAGACATGGCCGTCGAGGTGCGTTACGTGGGCAACCGTTTTCTCCGTGGCTGGACCACCTACAATCTCAACTCGGTCGAGAACAACGTGCTGGAGAACGGGCTGCTCAATGAGTTCAAGCTGGCGCAAGCCAACTTGCTGGCCAATAATGTGGCCGGCGGCAGCCGGGCGGGAAGCTTTGCCTACTTCGGCCCCAGCACCGGGACTTCGCCCTTACCTATCGCTCTCGCTTACTTGACCGGCAATCCGCTCTCGGCGGCGGGCAATCAGGCGCTTTACTCCAATGCCTCGAACTCGCCGTTCCGCAGCAGCAATCTAGTCAACTCGCTCGCTCCGCTCAACCCCAATGTTTGTTGCAGCGCCACCGCCAGCTTTTCCGGCATTCTGGATAACAGTGCGACATTCCGGACCAATGCCTCAGCGGCAGGCTTAGCAGCCAACTTCATGCTGACCAATCCGGGTCTGCGGGGTGGTGCCAACTTCACCGGCAATGGCGGCTACAGCCGCTATGACGCGTTGCAGGTGGACCTGCGCCGCCGCCTGTCGAGGGGGTTGCTGGTGCAAGCCAATTACACCTTTGCCAAAGGCTTCGCCGGGTCGCGGGCCTTAATCAACGGCAGCCAGGGCACCACGGCGAACCCGACGCAGTTCTCCTTCCGCGCGCCGTGGAACAACGCGCTCAATACCGACCTCGTGAACCATGCTTTCAAGGTCAACTGGGTCTACGAACTGCCCTTGGGGCGTGGCAAGATGCTCTTTGGCCATGTCGGCACGCTGCTCGACCGCCTCATCGGCGGCTGGGAGTTCGATGGCACGGCCCGCGTGCAGAGTGGCCAGGTGTTGGACTTCGGCAGCGTCAACCTGGTCGGCATGACGCGCAAGGAATTACAGGGGGCGTTCAAGATTCGCCAGGGTGTGGTCGTTGACCTGAACGGCAACCCGGTGCTGACGAATGGCCAGCAGACTCCGGCTACCTACTCCCTGCCGCATGAGATCATCGCCAACACCATCCGCGCCTTCAGCGTGAACGCCACCGGCTACTCCAACGGTGCGCCGACGGGCCGCTACCTCGCGCCGGCCGGCGGCCCGAACTGCATCCAGGTCTATGCCGGTCAGTGCGCCCCGCAGAACACCTTCGTCACTGGCCCGAAGTTCACGCGCTTCGATTTGAGCTTGGTCAAGCGGACCAAGCTCACCGAGCGCCTCAACTTCGAGTTGCGCGGCGAGTTCTTGAATGCCTTCAACCACGTCAACTTTTTTGGCATCGCCGGTGCCAACCTTTTCAGCAACAACGTTGTCCTCCCAACTTTCTTTACCAGCCAGAACTTCGGCCAGGTGACGACGGCCTATACGGACTCAAGCGGCACCCAGGATCCGGGCGGACGCCTGATTCAGCTCGTCGCGCGGTTCAACTTCTGATTTTCATTTCACCTGAGATTTGGGGAGAGGCACGGCTCTCGTCATGCCTCTCCCCGCTCTCCTTCGCGGCGCGGGGTCTCTCCCGGCTGAATCAAGGGCTTCCGGCTCGCCCTTGTCCGATGCCTCCAGGCAACTGCTTTGACATCCGATTTGGCAGACCTACCCATTTGCCCACCACTTCCGAATAGCTCACCGACATCCTGTATCTCATCCATAAAATTGGATGGCTTAAATCCGAAAAAATGAAAATCACGAACGCTTGCGCCCAGGCGAGAACGCATAAGTGAAGAAATATCAAGGCGAGAGCTTCTGCTATGGCCGGGGAATACCGCTTGCTTGCTAACGACGATGTGGCGCAGTGCATTTCCTAAGATCGTGATCGGTGCCGAACAATATTTCAAATAATAATCAAAGCTGTCTGGCTTCCTTACCTCTGAAGTACTAATTAGATCAGAAATCTTCTATCGAGAGCGAGCGTTTGCGTGTCATCTCCTCGCGGCGCTTATCCACAAATTATCAGGAGGGAACCATGAAACAAGGATTGCTCAGGCTCATCACGATGGCCGTGATGACTGCCGTGTGCAGCCTGTCGGCTTATGGACAGGGTAGCGCAAATTCATCACTCTCCGGCGCCGTGGTCGATCCCACGGGTGCCGTCGTGCCAGGTGCCGCCGTAGTAGCCAAGAACAATGCTACCAGCGCGGAGTTCAAGGCCGTCACCGCCGAGAATGGGACCTTCTCCATCCCAACTCTAGTTCCTGGCACGTATACGGTGACCCTCTCCGCACCGGGCTTCAAGCAAGCCGTTGTCACCGACGTCACGTTGGATGCGGGCGTGCCCGCTACAGTCAATGTCAATCTCGAAGTCGGCGCGCCCAGCGAATCGGTCGTCGTGCAGGGAGGCGGCGAGGTGTTGCAGACGCAGACGGCCAACATCACCACCACGCTGTCCACCAAACAGATTGCTCAGCTCCCGCTGCAATCTCGCAATACCATCTACTTCCTCACGCTGCTGCCGGGCGTGAGTTCACCGGCCACGGCCAGCCCACGCAACTCCACGATCAACGGCCTGCCGTCGAGCGCCTACAGCGTCACGATCGACGGCCTCAACACGCAGGATAACAATAACAAGAATGGCGACGGGTTCTTCAGCTACATCTCCCCGAGTGTGGACGCGATTGAAGAAGTCACCCTTTCCACCGCCACGCCGGGGGCTGAGAGCGCGGGCCAGGGCGCGATCCAAATCAAGTTCATCACCCGGCAGGGGAACAATGACTTGCATGGCAGCCTCTACTATTACCATCGCAACACGGTCTTGAATTCCAACTACTGGTTCACTAACCGCAACACGACGCCTTATGACGTGTCGACGGCCAGTCTCTGTGACAACGACTTGACCAAGCCTTTCCATGAAGCCTATAACCCGGATAAGTGCAAAGCGCCGCGCGCCCGGAATCTGTTTCATCAATTCGGCTTCCGGGTGGGCGGCCCCATCCTGGTGCCGAAACTCTTCAATGGGCGGGACAAGGCTTTCTTCTTCGTCAACTTCGAGGAATTCCGTCAGCCCAACGCGATCACCCGCGACCGGACGATCATGAATCCGGACACCCAGCGAGGCATCTTCCAGTACAACGTGATGACGGTCAATGGTCAGAACCAGGTCCAGCAAGTAAACTTGTTCACGCTGCCCGGGCAAACGGCGACGATTGATCCGGTGGTCGGGAAACTGCTCGCCGACATCCGCAATGCGACCACTAATACCGGCGGCATCGTGAAACTGCCCAATCCCAACCTGCAGACCTTCACCTTCAGCAACAGTAGTTCTGGGATACGCTATCTCCCGACGGTGCGCTTCGACTTCAACCTGACGAGCAAGCATCACCTGGAGAACGTCTACAACTACCAGAGTTACGTGACCACGATCGACACGCTCAATAACCGAGACCCTCAATTCCCAGGTTTCCCCAACCACGGCGGCCAGTTCTCGAACCGGTTCGCCGACTCGCTGGCGCTACGCTCGACCTTGAGGGCGAACCTGGTCAACGAAGCGCGCGCCGGAATTACCGGAGGCACGGTGCTCTTCAACCCGGACACCACCACTGCACAGTTCAGCGGGCCGGTGGCCAATCAAGCCGGCTTTAGTCTCGGCATCAACGCATTTTCGAACATTGCCAGCGCTTCGAACACGACCGCTCCCAGCCGCCGCAATGGGCCGGTCTGGGACTTCGCCGACACCCTCAACTGGACGCGGGGCGCGCACAGCCTCAGCTTCGGCGGCCAATTCACGCAGATCAATATGTGGCTCCTCAATCAAACGCTCGTGCCCTCCATCACCTTCGGGATCGCCAGCGGCGACCCGGCGAGCAGCCTCTTCAACACCACGAATTTCCCCGGAGCCTCCGGGACCAACCTCACCGACGCCCAAAACCTTTACGCGGTCTTGACCGGGCGCATCACAGCGATCACGGCCAACGCCGTCCTGGATGAGAAGACCGGCCAATACCAATACCTCGCGGCGCGCATCCGACGTGGCCGCATGCGTGAATGGGGCTTCTTTGGACAGGATTCCTGGCGCGTGCGTCCGAACCTCACACTCACCGGCGGCTTGCGCTACGAGTTGCAGCTCCCCTTCAATCCGCTCAACAGCGTCTATTCGACGGCTAGTATCCCCGATCTGTTCGGCGTCTCCGGGCCCGGCAACCTCTTCAAGCCTGGCACGCTCGCTGGCAAAACCACGCAGTTTGTCCAGTACAAGGAAGGCGATCAGGCCTATCAGACCGACAAGAACAACTTCGCGCCGAGCCTCGGCTTTGCCTGGACTCCGAGCGTGAAGCAGGGGTGGCTCAAGCACCTCATCGGAGATAGCGGGCAGACGGTCCTGCGTGGCGGTTACTCGATAGCTTTCAATCGCCAGGGAATGGAATCATTCTCCGGTGTCTTCGACGCCAATCCGGGCGTCCAGATCAGTGCCACGCGCAGCACCAATATTGGTAACCTGGTCACCGGTCAAGGCACCGACACGCTGCCGGTCTTGCTGAGTCAGACGAGTCGGCTCGGCCCGCCGGCTTTCCCGAGCAAGCCGGTTTATCCGTTCTCGGGCTCGCCGTTCGTCGCGATCACGGATTCGGTCAATATCTTCGACCCCAAGATCCAGGTGCCATACACCCAATCCTGGAGCTTCGGCATCCAGCGCGAGATCACCAAAGATATGGCCGTCGAGGTGCGTTATGTCCACAATGTCAACCTCCAACAGTGGGTCACCTACGATCTCAACGAGATCAACATCGTCGAGAATGGGTTCCTCAATGAGTTCAAGCGGGCGCAAGACAACTTGCAGGCCAACATCGCGGCGGGCAAAGGCAATACCTTCGCCTATACCGGGGCGCCTCGCACTTCACCTTTGCCGATCTACCTGGCCTACTTCCAAGGTGCACCGAACGGCGTCAAGCCAGACCCCAATAACCCGGCCAGCTATACCTCCGGCAACTTCACCAACGCGAACTTCGTCAACCCGTTGGCCCAGAACAACCCGAATCCTGGCGGAGCCATTTCAACTACCGGACCAGCCTCAGCCAATTCTCCGGCTACCGGACCAGCCTCGGCCAACTCTACGCAAGGTCTGTTTGGCAGCGCGACGTTGCGCGCCAACGCCTTAGCCGCAGGCTTGCCGGCGAACTTCTTCCTGGTCAATCCGGACCTGCAGGGTGGGGCCAACTTTACCGGCAATGGCGGTTACAGCCGCTATGACGGGCTGCAGGTGGATCTGCGCCGGCGCCTCTCGAAGGGGTTGCTGGTGCAAGCCAATTACACCTGGGCCAAGAGCTACGCCGGGCTGCGGAACTCGCTTCGCACCCGGCGGGTCAATGGTATTTTCACCACCAATGGCGGCACTCTGGCACATGCCTTCAAGGCCAACTGGGTCTACGAGCTGCCGTTCGGCAAAGGCAAGATGCTGTTTGGTAATCCGAGCGGTTTTGTCGGCGGCGTGCTTGACCGGATCATCGGCGGCTGGGAGTGGGATGGGACGGCCCGCATTCAGACCGGGTCAAATATCGACTTCGGCAACGTCAACTTGGTCGGGATGACGCGGAAGGAACTCCAGCAGGCGCTCAAGCTGCGCTTTGACGATGCGAATAAGTTCGCCTACTTCTTGCCGCAGGACATCATTGACAACACGATCCGGGCCTTCAACGTGAGCGCGACCGCGGCGACCGGCTATGGCTCGCTCGGCCCACCCACCGGACGCTACATCGCGCCAGCCAACAGCAAGAGTTGCATTCAGGTCGTGACCGGCGACTGCGGCTTTACGAACGTCTTTATCACTGGCCCGAAGTTCACGCGCTTTGATCTGAGCCTGATCAAGAAGGTCAGGTTCACCGAGCGGACGAACTTCGAGTTCCGGGCCGAGTTCCTGAATGCCTTCAACCACATCAACTTCCTCTACCCAACGACGTTCACCGGAAACAACGCCTTCAGCGCCACGACCTTCGGCCAAGTGACCTCGGCCTATCGTGACGTGAACAACACCCAGGATCCGGGCGGGCGGCTGATTCAGCTCGTCGCGCGGATCAACTTCTAACTTCCGAACTGGTCATCTGTGCGGGGGCTGGCGCTCGCCAGCCCCTCCACACACATCAAGCCTCACGCTCACATGAACTCTTCCATCAACTCATCAAACGTCTCTTTGCTCAACCCGAGCGGCTGATGAGCCAGCGGCCCGTTGCGCAGCGCCGCCTCGCGATCCTCATAAGTCGGCTGCTCGTCGCGGTAGAAGACGCCTAAGGGGATGTGCTCGCCCCACTCGAACGCCCGCTCCAGCGCCAGTTCCATGTTCGTCACGTCGTAATCGGCATCCGCCTCCAGCTTATAGATGCGCTTGCGGAAGTAGTCATAGGTGTTGACCTTGTTATAAGTCACGCAGGGGCTGAAGACGTCGACGAGCGAGAAGCCCTTATGCGCGATGGCCCCGGCGATGAGGTCCGCCAGATGCTTGTTCTCGCCCGAAAAGCCGCGGGAGATATAGGTCGCGCCCGAGACCAGCGCCAGAGCAATCGGGTTGATCGGCAGTTCCACATTGCCCAGCGGCGTCGACTTGGTCCGCACCTCCTTCATCGTCGTGGGCGAAGCCTGGCCCGTGGTCAGGCCATAAATCTGGTTGTTCATGACGATGTAGGTCAGGTCCAGATTGCGCCGCATAGCATGAATGAAGTGGCCGATCCCGATCCCGTAGCCGTCGCCGTCGCCGCCCGTGATGACCACCTTCAAGTCATGGTTGGCGAGCTTGGCCCCTGTCGCCACGGCCACCGCTCGCCCGTGCAGGCTATGCACGCCGTAAGTATGGATGAAGCCCGGCAGGTTCGATGAGCAGCCAATGCCGGAGACAACCACCAGGTCCTTCGGCCGGATGCCGAGTTTGCCGGCCGCGATCTCCAGGGCACGCAGCACGCCGAAATCGCCACAGCCCGGACACCAATCTGGTTCAACTACGCTCTCGTAAGTCGCAATCGGTAGTTCAATCACTGTCGCCATTATTCTTTCTCCTCTCGGTTAGCTCGCAGAACCTACTTCCGCGCTGAAAATCTTAACCGGCTCCCACGAGTAGGACGAACCGGTCTCGACGCCGATCCGCAACTCGCCGCACTTCTCGCCGCTGTCGCGCCCGACCATCTCAACGAGCCACAGCGGCTCGCCGTAGCCGTCACCATCCACCTGCTCGATTTTGGCTGGCCGCACCTTGTCCGCCAGGTGAACGCGGATGTAGTGATAAGCCATCTCGCGCGCCTCTTCGAGCGTGACATCGGTCGAGCGTGGCTTGCCTGCTAGAATAGCCTGCACTTGCTCGGCGATGTGATGAGGCTCGAACGGCTCGCCATCGTACTTCAAGATCAGGTCGCCGACGCTGAAGCCGGTCTCGGCCCGCAGGTGACGCGCGAACTGCCCCGTATAGTTGCATTCGACGCAGATGGTCCGCTTCGCCTGCCGAAGGATTTCGCTCACCTCTTTGGCCTGGAAGGGGTAGAGGTATTTGATCTGAAGGTGATTGACGCGGATGCCCTGCTCGGCGAGCAGCGCGACGGCCTCGCGGATCACGCCTTTGGTCGAGCCCCAGCCGACGAGCGTCACTTCGGCATCGGGCGGGCCTTCCAGTTGCGGCGGCGTCAGTTCTTTCAAGACGGCGTCGAGCTTGCGCATCCGCTTCTCCTGAACCTTGCGCCGCATGGCTGAGTTGGTGAAGACGTCGCTGATCAGCACGCCTTCCTCATCGTGATCATCGGTCCCCGCCACATACATCGCGCCTTCGGTGCCGGGCAAGGCGCGCGGCGAGATGCCGGAGCGGGTGAAGGCGTAGCGCTTGAACTGCCCCTTTTCTTCAGGCCAGTCGGAGATGATTTCGCCGCGCTCGATCGGCACGTCGTGGCGCAGGGCATCGGCCTCGATCGTCTCCGGATGCTCGGAGAGCAGCAGGTCTGAGATGATCGTGACCGGGAGTTGATACTTCTCCGCCAGGTTGTGCGCCTCCACGGCCGAGTAGTAGCAGTCGGTCGTGTCGGTCGGCGCGATGATGACCCGGGGGTAATCGCCTTGAGATGCGCCGAAGACCTGGTTCAAGTCCGCTTGCTCGGTCTTAGTCGGAATGCCGGTTGATGGGCCGCCGCGCTGGACTTCGATGATCACCACCGGCGCCTCGATCATCCCGGCCATCCCGATGGCCTCGGTCATCAGGGCGAAGCCGCCGCCCGAGGTCGCGCACATCGCCCGCACGCCGGCATAGCCCGCGCCAATCGCGATGTTGGCGACCGCCAGTTCATCCTCGCACTGCTTGACGACCACGCCGCACTTCGCGCCGTGCGCGGCCATCCAGTGCAAGATCGAAGAGGCCGGCGTCATCGGGTAGGCCGAGTAGAACTTGCATCCGGCCGCGACAGCGCCGAGGGCGAAAGCCTCGTTGCCGGTGATGAACGGCCGCCGCGTGCGCGTGAAGTTCCACTCGTAGCCGAGCGGGACCAGCTTGTCTTGCGCGTAATCGTACCCGGCCCGCGCGACCTTGACGTTCTGCTCAACGACGGCCTCGCCTTTATGCTTGAAGGTGTCGGCCAGCACCTCCGCCGCCATCTCGAACTCCAGCCCGAGCAAGTAGAGCATAGCGCCCATGGCGACCGTGTTCTGCATGATCGGCGGGAGGCGGCCGAAGGGTTTGGTCAGCTCAGCCACGGGCAATGGCACGGGCAGGACGTTGTCGCCGATGAGCACCGGGTCGCACTTGAGCTTGTCCGAGTTGTAGATGATCGCGCCGCCCGGCCCGACCTCGCGGGCGTGCCGCTCGATGGAGTCCTGGTTGAGGGCGATCAGCAGGTTGAGGTGATCGCCGTGCGAGTAAACTTTCTGCTCCGAGACGCGCACCCGCAGCCAGATGTGGCCGCCGCGGATGATCGATTGGTAGCTGTTGTAAGCACACAGATAGAGCCCGAGGCGCCCGCAAGTCTTAGCGATCGTGTCGCCCGTCTTGTCGAGGCCGTCCCCGGCGGCTCCGCCGATACCGACCGTGACTTCTCTGCGATTGATCATGAGTAGGCTCCTGTGAGTCGAGATCGCCGCTCACCTCGAAGTGAAGCGAGCGGCAGGTATTAGAGTAAGGATTGAGAGCTAATGCACAGCGGCGCTCTCCCATTCAGCGGCCGAGCCAGCCCGAAAGAGTACCCGAATAGGAGAAAGACGACACACAGCGATAATGAAAAATAATCAGTACCCGAAAGAAAAAGCTTTATGGCTATGGACACATCAAATCAACGCCGACTGGGGCTATCATTACATCTCTCTTCAAGAAAGGCAAGTTGGCGCCTCATTTCGCGTGAGATTTCTCTCGCACTGTCCCGCGACCTGTCAGGTTGCGGAGGCTTTCAGTGAGAGGGCTAGTGGAAAGTAAAAGGCTGAGTGCGCACGCCTCCGCAACCTGACAGGTCGCGGGACATTTTGCTTGAACTCTATAGTCAAATGCGCCCCGCTTGAGTACAATTGCGGTTTCCCCAAACAGGAATTTTGGTTAGTTCAGGAGACCTTATGTCATTACCAGGCAAACTGGCAATCCTCGTCGGCGGCGGCCCCGCCCCCGGCATCAACGCGGTCATCTCGGCCGCCACCATCGAAGCGATCAATGAGGGCTTTGAAGTCGTCGGCGTCCAGGACGGCTTCAAGTGGCTGATCCGCGAAGACAGCGCGAAGGTGCGGCCCCTGCGCATCGAGGACGTCTCGCGCATCCACCTCGACGGCGGCTCCGTCCTCGGCACGGCGCGCGACAACCCGACCAAATCGGAGAAGGGCATCCGCGCGGTCATCGAGACGCTGCGCTCGCTGCACGTCACTCATTTGGTGACCATCGGCGGCGACGATACGGCCCTCTCCTCGAGCTTCGTCGCCGAGCGTTCCGGGCAGCAGATCCGCACCGTTCATGTCCCCAAGACGATTGATAACGACCTGCCGCTCCCGAATCATGTCCCGACCTTCGGCTTCCAAACGGCGCGCCACGTGGGCGTCGAACTCGTGCGCAACCTGATGGAGGACGCGCGCTCGACCAAGCGCTGGTACGTCGTCGTCGCCATGGGCCGCAAGGCCGGGCACCTCGCGCTCGGCATCGGCAAGGCGGCGGGCGCGACGCTCACCATCATCGGCGAAGAGTTCGAGCGCGAGACCGTGGCCTTCTCCGACATCTGCGACATCGTCGAAGGCGCGATCATCAAGCGCCGCGCGCAGGGCCGCCCTTTCGGCGTGGCCATCCTCGCCGAAGGTCTGATCGAGAAGCTGGACCCGCAGGAGTTGGCCGATTTGCAGGACGTGGAGCGCGACGAGCACGGGAACATCCGCTTCGCCGAGGTCGATCTTGCGCGGAAGGTCAAGGCCGAAGTCCAGGGTCGCCTGAGTCAGCGCGGCATCCGCGTGACGATCACCAACAAGAATATCGGCTATGAACTGCGTTGCGCCGACCCGATCCCGTTCGACGCGGCCTACTGCCGCGACCTCGGCTACAGCGCGGTCCGCTTCTTGCTCAGCGGCGGCAGCGGCGCCATGGTCAGCATCCAGGGCGGGCGGCTGGTCCCGATCTCCTTCCACGACATCCGCGAACCGGGCACGGGCAAGACGCGAGTGCGGATGGTAGATATCGAGAGCGAAGGCTACCGCGTGGCGCGCGAATACATGATCCGCCTGGAGCGCGAAGACTTTGAGTATTCGGCCTGGGTCGAGAAGCTGGCCCGCGCCGCCAACCTCACGGTCGATGAATTCCGCGAGCGGTTCGAGTATCTCAGCGGTGCAGTCCCTTCAGGAGCATAACAACGCGGTAGGCAGTAAGCAGTAAGCAGTAGGCAGTGAGCGCTGCATGATAGTTCTCCTGCCATCTGCCTACGGCCTACCGCCTACCGCCTACTGAATTATGGCCATCAAAAAAATCGGCATTCTAGTCGGCGGCGGCCCCGCCCCCGGCACCAACGGCGTGATCGCGGCGGTCGCGATCGAGGCGATCAAGGTCGGCTGCACGCCCATCGGGTTTCACGACGGGTTTGAGTGGCTCGCGCAGCGTTACACTGACGAGCAGCACGAGGTGACGATCGATGAAGTCTCGCGCATCCACCTGGACGGCGGCGTGATTCTGGGCGCCTCGCGCACTGACATTACGCGCAACCCGCAGAGCCTGGAGAACACGGTCGCCGCGCTCAAGAAGCTGGGCATCGAGGCGCTGGTGACGATCGGCGGCGATGACCTGGTGCGCAGCTCCGTGGCCATTGATCAGGAGTCACGCGGCGAGATCAAGGTGGTGCAGATTCCGAAGAGCATTGACAATGACTTGTGGATGCCGTTGCCGGTGGCCACGCTCGGCTATGAGACGGCGCGGCACGTGGGCGTGGAGGTGGTCAAGAGCCTGATGGAGGACGCGCGCACGACGGGGCGCTGGTACCTGGGCGTGACGATGGGGCGGCCGACGGGCCATCTCACCCTCGGCATCGGCAAGGCCGCGAGCGCCACCTGCACGATCATCCCCGAGGAGTTTCATCGCGAGACGATCTCTCTGGCTGACATCGCCGACATCGTCGAAGGGTCGATCATCAAACGGCGGGCGATGGGCCGCCCCCACGGCGTCGCGTTGCTCTCGGAAGCGCTCGTCGAGCACTTCGACCCCCGGCAGGTGGCCGAGTTGCAGGACGTGGACCGTGACGCGCAGGGCAACATCCGCGTCACCGAGATCGACCTCGGCCGCAAGGTCAAGAACGAAGTCCAGATTCGTCTCGAGCGGCGCGGCATCAAAGTCACGATCGTGGACAAGACGATTGGCTATGAGCTGCGCTGCGCCCCGCCGATACCCTATGATGCGGAATACGCGCGCGACCTCGGCTACGCCGCCGTCAACTACTTGCTCAAGGGCGGGGCGGGCGCCATGATTACGATCCAGGGCGGCGAGTTCCAACCGATCCCGTTCAGCGAGGTCGTCGACCCGGAGACCGGGCGCGGCCGGCGGCGGGCGGTGGACGTCGATACGGAGAGTTATCAAGTGGCGCGTGATTACATGGTCCGGCTCGGGCCGAAGGATTTCGGCGATGAGCAGTGGGTCGCTCGGCTAGCTGAGGCGGCGGGCCTCGCCCCGTCGGAGTTCATGGAACAATTCGGGAAGTTCGCACACTGAGTAATCGACAGCGATGCAGAGCGCTTGTTCGCGGCACCTTGGCCTCTTTTTCTAACCAAGACCGCGGCTGAAACATTTCCGCACCTTTTCACACTTAGATCGGGGTCTACCCTTAAAGCAACTCTGGTGGACTGAGGCCGATCCTCAGCTAGCGGACAATGAAGACTAAGACATCCCACAGTTAAGTACGCGAGCACGAGGCCAGGGGCGCCCTTGCTCCCAAACAACTCTGGCAACCCACGACGGAGGGAAAGATGAGCGGAGAGGTCAAGGTAGAGAATCAGAGGGTAGGGGGTAACAACGCGAGCCAGCCTGAGCATCATCCTGCGGAGCCCAGAGAAATCGTCATTGTGGCCGTGCATGGCATCGGGGAACAATTCAACAAGGCAACCATCCAGTCAGTCGCCTACACTTTCTGCACTTATTACGACGCGCCGGCGGCCATCCCATTAGGCAGTTTCTACTCAAACATCGGGAAGATCCCCGGCGCCTTCGTCTTCGAGATCCCTCCCTTCCCGAAGCAATTTGAAGAGATCGGCTTCGCCGAAGTTTACTGGGCGCCCGTCCCCCGCGTGGTGGTGAAGGAAGGTTACACCCTCGAAGAATCCAAAAAGTGGGCGAGAACTATCGTCGGGCGCATCCGTCTGCGTTACGAAGAAAACAAAGGTCACAACCTGATCGAATTCACAGCAGACGATGACAAAATGCTGGAAAGGGTCCTCCAAGAGATGATCGAGACGATCGGCGTGTTGGAGCGGCTCATGCTCCTGGCCGAGAAAGCGGGGCTCTTCAAGTTCGACCTCAAACAATTACTAGTTGATTATCTGGGAGACGTTCAGACCGTCGCCGAGTTTAGCAACCTCCGGGGTGAGATTTTAGACCGATTCTATAAGGTGATGAATGAGATTACCAACCGTCAGCAAGACGCTCACCCTGGAAAAAAACTAGAGATCTACGTCGTCGCGCATAGTGAAGGAACGGTGGTCGCCTTCCTGGCGCTCCTGAAGGCACTCTCCGGCCAGCCGCCGGCGCCAGCCCCGGTTGACGGCCAAACGCAACCTGGTCATCAATGGGTTGAGCACGTCCGGGGGTTGATGACTATCGGGTCCCCGATTGATAAGCACTTGATCCTGTGGCCGGACCTGTGGAAAGCAGTCGAACTGCCTGAAGCCCCCAAAGAGCAAAAAAAGATTGAAGCGTCCCGCTTGTCGCTGGGCCACAAGATCCGATGGCGGAACTATTATGATTATGGCGACCCGGTCGGATTCAAGCTCGACGCGGCCCGCGTCTGGCTGAAAAAAAACGGCTGGGATAAGGTCTTCGAATTCAGGGATGACGAACACGAGAAGCACGATTTCGGGTTCAGCCGGTACCCCCTTCCCGGCAAGGCCCATGTGGATTACTGGCAGGACGAAGATGTCTTCGGCCACTTCATCAAAACGGTTGTCGAACCGCTGCCGCCCGCTGCCCCTGAGAAAATAAAGAAGTACGAAAAACCGCCTCGCACCAGACCCTGGGTGCCGGTGGTCAGCTACGCACTACCTTACCTCCTCGCCTCAGCCTTAATGCTTTCGGCGGTCTACATCTTGTACAAAGCCGTCGCCTATTGTATCGATCCGTGGGCAGATGAGAGTTTGTGGGACACCCTGAAAAATGTCGCGAAGATTGCCAGCTTTCTCGGCGGCCTGACGGTGATGACGAGAATCCCTCGGCTGACCCGGTATTGGCTTTGGCAGGTGGTCGGGTTCGGCTTGTTTTTGCTCCCGACCATCGTCTTCGGCCCCGAGTTGATTCAGATCATCCAGGGGAGTTTTGCGCACCCGCCCACGGCGCCAGCCATCGCCATCATCGGCCTCGCCCTGGTGCTCGTCATCTACGGGGTCAGTCGGAAGTACCCGGCTTCAGGATTCAGGCCCCTCTTTGTGATCGGCTTGGTCGTGCTCGGCCTCGCGGCCTACCGCGTGCGCACCGCCGACTATCAGGGGCCGGTGTGGCCAGTCTTTCTGGCGGGCCTAGGGTTTCTCTATCTGTGGTGGCTGGCGGCCTTGCTCTTCGATCTCAGTTTCGTTTGGCACCTTTACATCCGCCACTCGGCAGGGGTAGATCGCTTACGTAAGATGTCCCGGTATCATCCATAATCGGATCAGTACCGGGAGCGGGAGCGACCGGGTAACCTCGTCAGTGGCTGCGTGCGCTAGCACCCGGTCGCTCCCGCTCCTGATACTGATTCGCCAGCAGTATCAAAAAGGCCGCAGGAGCCATGACAGGAGACTACCACGATGTCGTGATCCTTCCGCCGGCTGCACTCCGCGGCTACGCGATCAGCGTGAGCCGCCGCATCGCGCAGCGCTTCGGCTCCCCCCTGATCCTCGATGAGCAGCGCGCCAGACCGCACATCTCGCTCTATCACATCGCGGCCCCTCGCTCGCTCGCCCAAGAATTTAAGGAGGCACTCGCGAAGGTCAGCCGACAGACGGCGCCTGGTATGCTGGAGGTGACCGGGGTTCACATCTACCGCGACTTCGGCTCCATCGCGATTGAGATTTCAAAGCCGGAGTGGCTGCGCCGCCTTTACCTCAAAATCATCCATCAGATCAACCCGCTGCGCGATGCCGGATTCGATCACGAACGCGCTTGGGACGCCGAGCGGCTGTCGCCGGGCGAGCGCCGATTCATCGCCCGCTACGGCACGCCGCTCGTCGGCCGATACTTCATCCCGCACATCACGGTGACGGCGCTCAAGGATCGATCCCAACTCGAGGCGGCGGCAGCGATGGTCAAGCCGCCCCGGACGCAGTTCAAGGTCGAGAGCCTCCACGTTTGCTTGCAAGGTCCGCATCACACCTGCCGCCAGGTACTCTACGAGATTCCCCTGGAGAAACAATAACCCTGCGGCTCATCGCTCTCAGTGACGCGCCGCAGGGCCGAAAAAGTAGTGATGAGTAATGAGTGATGAGTGATGAGTGAAAGTCGGGTTTCAACTCATCACTCATCACTCATTACTCATCACTATCTTAGCTCTGGTGCTCAGGATGCGTGCAGCCCCTGAACTCTTTGAGGTAGGTGTTGCCCTTGTATTGCAGCTCATCGTGAATGCCGATCTTCGAGGTGTAGTAGCCGTCGATGGTCAGATTCTTGATCGCCTTGAAGAAGCGCTCTTCCAGGGTCTGCGGCTTCATCTCATTCTTGCTGATCTCGGCGAGCAGCGCGGTCTGCTGTTCCGCGGTCGCGCCGTTGAAGCCTTTGGAGAACTTCGCCTGGCTCAGCTTATCCACCGCGGCGAGCCCGTCGCGCCACAGCACCTTGGTCTCTTCGGGCGACTCGCTGACCATGAGGTCGATGAAAGCCGGCACCTCGGCGGCCTTGGCGCCCGGGGAATGATCATCGGTCGGGATGATCAACTCCGAGATCGTGCCGACGAGGGCCAGTTGTTGGGCGTTGAAAAACTTGGGCGGTTCCGGCTTCTTCTCGGCCGCCTTCTTCGGCGCCTGGCCGTGGCCCTCGTGCAGGTGTGCTTGCTGGCCCAACACGCTCTGGTTGAGGACCGGCAGGCTGCCGGCCGCGCCCAGACCTAACGCAATCCCTTTGAGCGCCTCGCGGCGGCTGAGGTTATCTTTCTCGTCTGACATATTCTATGCCTCGTGTGGTGGGCGCGACCGAACCGGACCACGCAGGGTGCCGAATCGGACGCGACGGTTAGCATCAACTCGCTTGCGGAATCAGGCCAGCAGCGACCGCTTCAATTATTGATCCCCCTGCGGAAATGTCAAGCGCGTGAGTGGCAGAGTTCGGAGTGGTCAGGTCAACCCTGGCCACTCCGAACTCCAGGCCTCGAACTTAAGGCTTCTCCTGGGCCGGGTCTTTCTCCTTCGGCTTCACTTTCTCCTTGTCCTTGTCTTTATCTTTATCTTTATCTTTGTCCTTGTCCTTGTCCTTGTCCTTATCCTTCTCCGCCTCCTTGTAGTCCGCCAACCAGTCTACGTCGACGGCCTCGGCCTTGCGTCGCTCCTTCTCCGCGATCAGCCACTGGCCGCGCTCGTTCCAGCCCTCGCCGCCTTCCGGGTGGGTGTGGCAGAAGAGGCAATCTTTGGCGCCGAACTTCTGGGCTCGCTGAAGGAACGGCGGGTAGGCCCGTGTGCGAAAGGCCGAGCCGAAGAGGGTAGCAAGCATGATTACGGCGATACTGATTTTAATTTGGTTCTTCGTCATTGATACTTTCCTCCGAACAAATTTACTTTATGATTAAGACGGCGGATGTCCGTTCCGCCCTTCGCTGATGAAACGCTCCACGGTGATGATGAAATGGTTCAAGCGCCCATCCGTCTCGGCAAGTTTCTCTGTCAGTTCGGCCACTTTGGCATCGGTGCGCATTTGTGCTTCAGCCAGTTCCTTCACCCGCTCGTTGGTTTCCTTGAGCAGACCTGCCACCCCAAGCGTGATCTGCATGGTCTGATCGATCTGCGACTGTATCTTTTCGTGGCGCTTGTCAAATGCTTCAAGCCGCTCTTCAAATTCATCCTGCCGCTCACGATGCCCATCCAAGCTCTCAGCGAAATGGGATTGTTGCTCAATGATCCAATCCACCAGCTTCTGCGTCTTTTCCTGCAGCTTCTGCGTCTTTTCCTGCAGCTTCTGCGTCTTTTCCTGGCTCTCGGCTATCGACTTAAGCCGCTCGTCAACCTCGTCGAGGCGCTTAGCTGATGCTTCAAGCTGCTCTTGAAACTTTTCCTGCCGCTGAGCCAATGCTGCAAGCCGATTTTGAAATTCATCTGAGGTCATGACTTCCTCCCTTCCTCCCTAGAGAAACCACCGACGGCGAGCCTTGATCCATCACTCACTGCGAGAAATGAGGCGGCGAAACCATTGCCGGCGGCCGGGGTCATCGGGCGCGAGCAGCACCTCGGAGAAGCATTGGCCCGCCACGCGCTGGAGGTCCGCCAACCACTCTGGCTTGATCAGATAGCATCCGCGCTCCTCTGCGATCAGCTGTCGATCCGGGAACTGGGACTCCCATTCGACCATCACCGCATGGCGCCAGAACTCGTTGCGCCCGACGATCTCGACTCGAATCTGGGGTTTCATCACCGCAAGCATCAGCTAAGCGCCCGCCTCAAGACAGGCAAGCGACCACAATGGCACTCGCACAACTTGAATCTTAATCTCCCGCCGGGGCAGACGCAAGCGATCCCACCCGATCAGTGGGGAGGCGAGAAGCGCGGAAGAAAGGGAGCCTGGAGGACACAATTTTCACCCCCTAAATTTCGTTGACTCCCGCCACCATTTAGTTTACTCTCCCACCGATTTCGACGTTCAGGTTTTGCTCCTAAATTGGGTAGCTTGCTGGCAACACTCGCCAAAAGAGTGGGGCCAGTAACTGGGGCTCTAGTCATAGATGCCGCTGACTGATCCTCTATGGCGCTAAAGGATCGGTCAGCCCGGATTCCAGGGTCACGACATTCTCTTCCAAGTTAGGTCACGTTGCTGCCTCTCCCGGCTGACGCCGGGAGGAAGGACGTGCCTGCCTTAACAACTCTTCTGCTTCCCCGTTCAGATCGGGTCACGCCGCTTGATCAATTGACCCGTGCAATCGGCAGCGGCGTAGCCCGTCCGCCGGCTCCCGCGCGTCGGGACTAATCTGCCTCTCGGCCTTCGGGCTGTAGCAGGCGTTATCGGAGTGATCTGTTTATGACTGCAGAAGCCTTGTCCCCTATCGAACTACCACATTTAGAAGACCTCGTTGAAATACTCCTGCCCGCTGTCCACAGCGCTGTGTATTGGGCCTGTCTGCGACACCAATACTACGGAGACGAAATCGAAGACTTGTGCCAGCACACTCTCCTCCTGCTGATCGAGGACGACCGTCGCCGCTGGCGCTCGTTCGATGGGCGGAGGTCTTCCCTCAGCACCTGGTTACAAGCCGTCGTTGACCACCTGGTGAGTAACTTCCTGCAGCGGCGGAAAACGCCGGAAAGCTGGGAGGCGCTCTCTCCAGATGCGCTCACCCTCTCCCCCACTCAGGAAGAGGAAACCATTGCTGCGGAAAGACGGGACTGGATGCGCGAGGCGAGCGGCCGGCTGAGCGCGCGTGAGCGGCAGATCTTTTGGCTCAGCTACGTGGAAGATTTAGGTGACGCCGAAGTCGCCTCGGTGATGCAGCTCAAGGTCGATTCGGTCTACAGGTACAAGCACGCTGTGGCCGAGAAGCTATGGAGTTATGCCAGGGTGTGCGAGGGCGAGGGAAGAATTGACGAAAAAATTCGCGCTGAGGCATCAAGATTTGGCCCCCGGCTGTGTATATATGTTTAGAGGCAGAAAAAGCATTCAGCACCTTGGCCTCCCGACCGCTCATTGCCCCTACATCGCGGTCGAGGCGGTTTCGTGGTTGCGCACTGAGGCCAAGTCTTTTCCTTAGCCTGCCTCGCTTCACTTTGTTCATTACAACATCAGAGGCTTTTATTTCCGAGAGGCGGCCGTGAAGGGCCAACGGGGTAAGGACCACGCGTCCACTCGGTAAAGTCAGCCGTGTGGCCCGACCGTCTACCTGGAGGCGGCGGAAATTCGTCGGCCGCCCTCAGACGGCTGAGAGCATCCGCCGGAAAGAACAGACAGCCGCCCTGGTTCGTAGACACTTTCTTTGTAGGCGTCAGAAAACAAAGGGCTGAGCCTCGAAAAAGTGTTTACGAACCAGGAACACGGCATACGATTTGTGAGGTTATCCATCTTAACGAGAAGAGGGCTGCTAATGATCGCTAGTTCTTGTACTCGACCGTTAAGGCAACCAAGTTCACCACGTTACAGGAGGAATCCATGCGCCGTTTGGTTACCTATTCCGTTGCCGCGTTGTTAACTGTCGTCTCTGTTACCGCTATCATTTCGAAGGGGCTGCCTCGTGCGAGCGCCAGGGCCGTGCCCCAAACCGGACCACTCCACGTCCTCAACATCCCCTACTACACGACGAAAGAGAATTGGGAGTCCCTCTTGAGACTCAACAACGCCTTGGGCGAATCTCTCCGAGTTGCGGTCAAAGTATACGCGCTCGATGGGGCATCCCTCCCCTTGCCCGAACAGACCTTGCGCCCTTTCCAGAATGTGACGCTACGCCTCGGGGAATTGATCGCCGTTTCAGGCCCGCCTGGTAAGTTTAAGGAGGGGAGTGTAGAATTAAGCTTCCGGCATGACAACATGATGGCCGTCGGCCCTCAATTAACCGTGGTCGATTCAAAGGCGAGGATGTCCTTCGACATGGAGCCGCCGATGGGGCAGCAGACTAATAGGCTGGACGGGCTCTGGTGGTCTACCGACGATAAGACGGGTGCCCAAATCATGCTCTCCAACACCAAAGACCTGCCGCTGAGTGTGCAGATGAGCATCGATCAGGATGGGAGGCTTGTGGCCGCCTCGGTCATCTCCCTAGGCGCACACCAGACGACGGTGATCGAGGTTGACAAGTTGTTGAATTCCGCGAACCTGGGGGCGAAGGGCATCGGCCTGGGAGGGGTCACGCTGACCCACAGCGGTTCCCCAGGGGCGTTAGCCGCCCATGGCTTTGTCGTTAATAAGCAACAGGGCTTCGCCTCTAACCTCTACTTCGTGGACCCGAGGTCGCAAAAAACGAAGTTCCTAGACGGGGCGGGTCTGCTGATCGCTCGCCCCGCCGACCCCTCAGCCTTCGCCCCCAATTCATTCTTCCGGCCCGTGCTGGCGCTGAGAAACACTTCCGACACGACCCAAACGGCCAAAGTGTCGGTTCAATACACCGTGGCGGGCAAATTTGAGGTCACAACTTTGCCAGTCGTGACACTCCCACCGCATGACATACGTGCAGTAGACTTCTCACCTGCCCTTGCAGCCCTGGGGAACAAACTCGTCGCGGACGCTGGGATCAGGGTCGAGTCCAGCGGTGAGTCGGGGACGTTGATTGGCCAACTGACAAGTCTGAATCAACAGGGGAGGTGTGTTGACGTGCCCCTGCTCTCGGTCCGGCAAAATGCCTCGCGCTCGGGTGCGCACCCGTTCAGCTTCGACGGGGACTTTCATTCCGTTCTGCACCTCAAGAACGTCGGGACCAAGCTGACCACCGCGATCGTGAAGGTGTTGTACGAGGGTGGGGATTACGCGCCGGACTTGGTGAAGATATTGCCAGGCCAGTCAGTGGCATTGGACGTGCAGTCATACCGTGACTCGCAGCGGCCCGACATCCACGGCCACGCCTTCCCCTCGGGCCTGGTGAGTGGGCAAGTCACCTGGTCGCAGCACGGGGACCAGACCATCATTGGGAGACTTGTCAGGCTCAGCCCTTCCGGGGCGGTAGCCGCCAACTTCTCTTGCGGTGGGCCCTGCTCCTGCGGGGCGGTCTTCGATTATGCTGTCTTTACCCCGAGCGAGATCGTGGGTGAGGCCGGGGATCATACTGGCCCTCTGTTAGTGCAGGAATATGACCACTATGTGACTTGTTCCGGGCTTCCAGAGGAGGGACCGTTTACAGTTGATGCAACTTTTTCTTCGGATAATCCTTCCGTAGCCCAGGTGGACGAGTTCGGGAGCGACATCGTTCAAGGCGAGCCTGGGGACACCAACATCTGGGCCAAATTCGGGGTTGTCGATCACAACGAGGTCTCTATGGAATGCTTCGAGTCTTGCGAAACATCGTGCAACCCGGTCATGGCACCAAGCAGCTTACCACTCCCAGTGAAAACCGTGAGAGTGAGAATCCTTAAAGAGGACGGAGCTAATATTGCCTGCCCACCGCAAAATTGCGTTCCTCAAAACGTAATTGTTGGGCAGAAGATTAGCCTCTACCTTGACGTAAGTAATAATGCCAGCCCCTTGTCAAATGTTGCCTGGGGTGTACCGCCTACTAGATTTGTTAACTACCAAGTTAATTTTGTAAATGAGAATTCGTCTACTTCTGCCCAGGTCACTCCTCTGGAAAATAACCACGACACTTCGATCTTTTTTTACTGGACAGACGGTGACTTTAACGGGCTTAGCAAACAGGTCACGCTAACTTGTAAGATAGGGCCTAGAACTTTTAACAAGACCGCCCTCTTCAGGGTCTTTAAGCCCTTAGTAACTATTACCATCTCGACAGGCACGATCAGCTTAGACACGGATTATGAAAGCACTGGCTTATATTTCCATTACGGGAAACCGACCATCCCCGGTCCCGGCACCCCCGGGATGCTATTCCAATACTCCAACCTTTTCCTCCCAGCTGGGTTTTCGCCAGGCCATACAGAATGGGTACAAACTGCATCTTTATTTAGGCGCAGGAAATTAAATGGAGATGGCTGGGAAAGGCTCCAAGCTACAGGATTAGATAGGCGTTACCCATTCACCCCTCTTGACCCAGATTTCACCCTTGCTGAAGATTCCCCGGGCCAAGAATTATTCTCTGGCTATGAACAACAGACAGTTAGCGACACCTTTTCAATGTATTTGATGTTCAAGCCTTCAGGGAATGATACAATATGGGTCCCCCTTAAGAAGATAAACTGGTTTTGGCAGGGTTCAATGACCCGTTCTGGGATTCCCTTCCTTAACAACTGGTCAATTGTCCCTGGATCAGTATCTAGGACTGATAATCCATTTGCCGTGGACGAAGCACAGCCACCGGAGTGGAGTGTAAACACATTCGGTGTCTTGTACGTGCGCGAGTGAGGAAGCGGTTATTATGGAGCGTTGCGCTGAAGAATATTACCTAGTGACTCGAAAGGTTAGGGATTTTCGGGAATATTCTCCGATCGCTGCCAACGTAAAAGTAACATCATCAGCGCAACGCTCCATAAATGGACATTACTTCGAGGAGAGTAGAGATGAAAACGAGTAAACTCAACTTAGCCGCAACTGTCTTTGCTATCGGGGCAATCAGTTTGGTCGTAACGGGGATCCAAGTGAAAAAAGGGAAGGCCGTCAGTGACCGACCGGCCTCAAAGAACGGCACCCCGAAGCTGGCCGCTTTTAAGCTAGTTCTGGTGGCTGAAAAAGAGAAAGTTTCTAAGGGGGGGCCTATAAACATTACGGTCTCTATACAGAATACAGGACAAGTCCCCTTGGGGTTTACAGAAGGAGGTTTCCTGAGAGACTATAAGGTGATTGTAAAAAACCTGAAAGGAGAAGATGTACCACTAACCAAAGAGGCGGAAGAGATAATGAAATCCGGTGTCGTTTCCCTGTCGAGCTATGAACTCACTCCAGGGACAAAATTGAATGGTAGAGATGGGACATCAATTGATAAGTTATACCAAATTAGCGCGGGCAGGACATACTACATCACCTTAAAACGCAAAGCTTACCGGATGGATAACCGTACTCCTATCGAAGCCACCTCAAATACAGTAAAAGTGACTGTAGGTAGCTAAACTTAATGTGATCGTAAGAAAGCGGTAACCCTCCGGGGACGCTGTTTCCGTAGAGTTACCGTACCTATACATTCACTGTTTCCTCAGGCAAAAGGGATCGTGATGAAAAGCAGGTTATGCCTTTGCTGCTTGTACTTGCTGGCACCTTTTCTAATCCACTGTGCAATTATCAATTCAAGCAGAACCCCTGATGAGCTAATCCTGTTCGCTGCAATTGGCACAACGCCATTCACTGATACGATTTACACAATTCAGACAGACGGTTCATATCCTAAAAGGCTTCTGACCCCGCAGGGTAAGCGCAGCTATCTGCATGCTTCTGGGTATTCGTTGAAGCAGGGCCTTACCGTATCGATCCACCAGTCAAATATAAACGGACAGGTCGAAGACCACATTTTCGTTTACCGACCAAGCGCAGATGAATGGAGGAGACTAGTTTCCAAAGCAGGGCTTGAGGGAGAATCGTATATGTCTCCGGATGGTAAATACGTCGCTTTTGCGTTTGCTCCTCAATCACAGCTTCGGGTCTGGTTGGCAAATCTTGAGACAAACCAGATTCAGAAACTTACTGAAGATGACTCTGAACAGAATTCATGGGATAGAGATTTCAGTTGGCGATTAGATAGCCGGGAAATTATCTTTATCCGATCGTGGTTGGGTAAGGGGTCTACTACTTCTGCATTGCTGCGCATCCCTCTGCCCGGCGGAAAGCCAATCCCTCTGCTAGAAAGGAGGCCTAGAATCGGTGCAGCATGTTACTCTCCAAATGGCGAACAGGTCGCCGTTTTTGCCGAAGCCGGCCTAGAAGTCTTAGATGTTGAGGGGCAAACCCGAGCAGTGATATTGCCATGGAATAAACTTCCTGATCGGGGGTTTCAAAATGGCGGTCTTTGTTGGTCTGCAAAGCAAAACATACTTGCCTTTGGTATGTATAACAACAAAACGAAGGCGCACGAAATCTGGACTGTTTCAAGAGATGGTAGCAACGCTAAAGCGATATACAGTAGCAAAGATATGCTTATCAAGGTGACTTCGTTTATTCGCCAGTAGTGTTTTGAACACACAGCTCGCCTAGCCGGAGACCACCGTTAGAGGTTCAGCCACCGACACCACCAAGCAGATCACTACCAGCGCCGTCTACGACCTCAACACCGGGCTGGTCTTGCAAGCCTATGACGCCAACGGGCGCCAATCCTACATCAACTATCAGACCACCACGCTACGGCCGGAGTATGAATTTGCGCCGACCGGGGCCTACAACTACCACATCTACGACGACGCCAACCTGATCGTCTACGACTTCGCTTACGAGGCGAACAAGAGCGGCGAGGACTTCGCCGCCCGCAGTGACAAGTACATCGAAGGGCACGGGCGGGTGCATGGCGAGGTCGCCTACGGCAAGGACTACGTGCTGGACTTGGTCAACACGAAGTTTGACAACCTCGGCCGGTTGTGGCAGCAGACGCGCCCCTACCGCTACGGCGGGACGGCGCAGTGGTACAGCTACTTCTATGACCAGCTCGACCGAGTCTATCAAGTCACGGCACCGGACGGGAGCGCCGTCTCGCGCTGGTATAACTACACGCCGGAGCCGGTGGGCAGCTCCGGGCAGCCGGGCCAAACCATCTGGAGCGCCGACCCGTGGGGGCGCGAGCGATGGGTACGCTACGATGCCTAGGGACGGCTGGCCGAAGTCATGGAGCCTATCCGGAGGGGGACGGGCTGCGGGCCGGCGGGGGGCTGCGGACCGATTACAGCTACGACACGCTGGGCAACCGGACGCTGGTGACGCAGACCGGCGTGGCCGAGAACTATAGCCTCAGCACTGGGCCGAGCTACGATGCCCTCTTGATCAGCGGCAACCGATATGTTACGGTTCCGGCGTCGCCAATCGGCACTCAATAAATGAACCCAATTCGACTCCTAATCTGCGGAGGCAGTTGTGCAGACGCAAAAAATCTATGACGCCATCGTCATCGGCTCCGGCGCCTCGGGCGGGATGGCGGCCAAGCAGTTGACCGAGCGCGGCCTCGAAGTGCTCGTGCTCGAAGCCGGCCCGCCGGTCAACCCCGACCGCGACTTCAATCACCACACCTGGCCCTACGAGGTGATGTACCGCGGCTTCGGCCCGCCCGGCTGGAAACAGAAAGAGCAGTGGATGCAGGACACGGCCGGCGACTTCAGCCGCCACTTCTACGTCAAGGACACGGAAAACCCCTACACGACCGACCCCGGCAAGCCGTTCCTCTGGGTGCGGGCGCGCATCGTCGGCGGCAAGACTTTGCATTGGGGCCGGCTTTCCTGGCGTTTCTCCGACCTCGACTTCAAGGCGGCGAGCCACGACGGGTTCGACGTCGATTGGCCGATCAGCTACGCGGAGATGGCGCCCTACTACGACCAGGCTGAAGAGTTCATCGGCGTGAGCGGTAATCAAGACGGCCTGTGGTATCTGCCCGACGGGCGCTTTATGCCGCCGATGGCGCTCACCTGCGGCGAGCAGATGTTGCGCAAGGGCGCGGAAAAAACCGGGCGCGTCGGCGTCGCCATGCGAGTGGCGATGGTGACGGGCGAGCCCAAGCCGCACATGCGCCCGCAGCGTGCCAAGTGCCATTACTGCGGCCACTGCGGCCAAGGGTGCGACGTGGGCGCCATGTTCAATTCCGTCGTCTCGACGCTGCCGGTGGCCGCCGCGACGGGCCGCATGAAGTTGAGGCCGAATTCGATCGTGCGCCACATCATCGTCGATCCCGACACGGGCAAGGCGAAGGGCGTCGCCTTCGTTGACCGCGTGACCTACCAGGAGCAGGAGGTCTTCGGCAAGGCGATCATCGTGGCCGCCTCGACGCTCGAGTCGACGCGGATTCTGCTCAACTCGAAGTCGCGCCAGCACCCGCAGGGCCTGGGCAACTCCTCAGGCGTGCTCGGCCACTACCTGGTCGATCACTTCGGCGGCATCGGCGCCTCAGGCTACTTCCACATCCTGGCCGGCCGCGACCCGGTGAACGAAGACGGCAAGGCGGCGGGCATCTTCATCCCTCGCTTCCGCAACCTCGACCAGAAGACCAAGCACCCGCGCTTCCTCCGCGGCTACGGCTTCGAGTGTGGAGCGGGGGCCGGGATGTATCCGGGGATGGCCAAGGGGCTCCCCGGCTTCGGCTCTGAATTCAAGCGGCAGGTGCGCCGCTACTACACCGCCCCGGTCGGGATGACGACGCGGGCGGCGATGCTCTCGCGCTTCGAGAACTACGCCGAGATCGACCCGGACGGTGTGGTCGATGCCTGGGGCATCCCGGTGCTCAAGATTCACATCCAGCATTCGGACAACGAGCGCGAGATGGCGAAGGACGCGGCCGAGACGAGCGAAGAGATTCTGCGCGCGGCCGGCGCCGAAGTCGTCTCGACCGGCGGGCAGATGACCGCGCCCGGCCGCATCATTCACGAACTCGGCACGGCCCGCATGGGCAATGATCCGAAGAAGTCGGTGCTCAACAAATTCAACCAGGTGCACGAGGTCAAGAACGTGTTTGTGACCGACGGCGCGGCCTTCATCAACTCCGCCAACCAGAATCCGACGCTGACGATTCTGGCGCTCACGATGCGCGCCTGCGATTACCTGGCCGACGAGTTGAAACGCGGGAACCTATGAAGGAGAGCAAATGCAATTTATAGATAATAAGACCGGGGCGCGTGACGCACCAGGGCCGTCGCCCTCAAATAAACTCTATTCGCTCGCGGGCCAGATGCACGGGCGCGAGTTCGCCGGGGAGTTCGCGGCCAAAGGCACGAAGTATCAATTCACCTTCACCCCGACAGCAGCAGCGCTCTCAAACGGCAAGCTCGAATTGACCGGGCGCCTGAGTGTTAATTCAGCGCGAGGCGGCAAACGCCAGGCCGACCATGTTCGCGCCACGCTCGCCAGCACACAAGGCGGGGTCGGCCCTTCTCCGACCCGTCGCCAGTTGCTCGCCGCGACGGCCCAAACCAGCCAGATAGCGACGCCGGAGCAGAAGCAGGAGCAGGCGGGCGAGGCGACCAAGCCGGCCACAGGCACTGAGGCCCCCCCGAACACTAGACTGCCAGTCACCGAATCCACTGAGCGGCTGAGCTTCGTGGCGGCGATGTTCTTCCGCCTGTCGCCACTCGACGGCCGGGCGCTCGGCGTTCCAATCGACCTGAGCGGCGTGCAGTTCAACGCGCGCCTCTACCCGACTAGCGATCTGGAGAGAGAGTTGCAGTGGTTGTTCTCGGCCTTGATTGAGGCGATGGGCGGCGAGCGCCGGAATGAGAAGGCGGCGGGCGAGTACCTCAAGGAGATCAACGCGCGGCTCAAAGGGTAACGGAAGCACCAGGCGCGATTCTAAAACACGCGACGTTGGTACAGTACGGGGAACGTCAGCGACCTGATGCTAGAGAAACGGCCTTTCCCTGATCACCAGGTCGCTGACGCTCCCCGTACTGTATCGATGCCTGTCTCAATCATCTACTTCAAGAGCACTTCCTTGAAAAAATCGAGGGCCCGTTCGTCACCGATCTGACCCAGCCAGAAGAGGGCTTGCTTGCGCACGGCGGGCTTGGCGTGGGTGCGGGCGATCTTGATCAGCAGCGGGATGGCCTCGTCCTTCGGCCGCTGGCTGATGGCAAAGACCGCTTGCTTCTGCACCTCGGTGTCGTCGTCGGTGCTGCTCGCGGTATCGCTCAGCCACTCCAGGCTGCGCTGGCCTGCTTTCTGGCCGAGCCAGAAGATGGCCTGCTTTCTGACTTCGCGGTCCGGGTCCTTGCTCGCCACATCGATCAAGAAATTGACGGCCGCGTCTTTGCTCTCGTTGACGGAGGCCGCGAAGGTGAGCTGCTTCTTCACTTCGCGACTCGTGATTGAGGCGTAGAGGTTCTGCAAGCTGGCGAGGGCCGCGGGGTCTTTGCTGATGCCGATGGCGAAGGCGGCTTGTTTGCGCACTTCGAGGGTCTCCTGATCGTTGCGCACCAGGTCGGCTAAGAAGGCTTGTTCGCCGCCGACCTGGCCGAGCCAGAAGATGGCGGTCGTGCGGACCTTCTCGGTCGAGGACGGGCGCGCGAAATTCTTGAGCAGGGGGCCGACGCGGGGGTCGTCGTGCAGGGCGAGGGCCAAGACCGCGTGCTCGGCAACCCGGCTCGCGGGGCGTTCGTCAACCAGGCCCTTGAGGAAGTTCAAGCTCTGCTCATTCCCCGCGCGGCCCAGCCAATAGACCGGGTAGCCGCTGTACTCGCGGCGCCGGTCAAGGTTGTAGACTTCGACCCGCGAAATCGCCTCGCCCGCCGGCTCGGACAACAGGAAGACGCCGAGGTTGCGGGTCTCGACCTGCGAGCCGGTTGAGACGCTTGTCCCCTGGACAAGCGTCGTCCCGCCCCGACTGTTGGTGAACTCGTAATCGACCGCGATGCCGGGCCTGACGTCGAACGAGTAGGCCATCCAATAGCGCTTCGCCTCCGCGCCCGAGCGGGCCAGCCTTCTGGCCGCCTCGATTTTGGACTTGAGGTCGGGCCCATCGACCGCAATGAAACTCTGGTTTTGGGCCCTAGGCGCGGATGCCACACCCGGCTGAGCCTCCGTCGCCCGCGCGCAGGTAACAATCGGGAATAAGAGAAACAGAAATGCCATTAAGTTCATCTTCAGTACCTCACTTTCTTCCTAGGTAATTATCTCGTCTCATTCGTAGCGGAGGGCCACCATCGGATCGACCTGCGCCGCCCGCCGCGCTGGCAAGTAGCAAGCGAGCAGCGCCACAGCAGCGAGCAGCAGCGGGATGGCGCTGAAGGTCGGCCAATCGGTCGTGCTCACGTTGAAGAGCAGTTTTTTCAATAGCCCCGTCAACGCTAAAGACGCGCCCAAACCAATCACCACGCCCATGACAGCCAGGGCGGCTCCTTGCTTCAGCACCAGCTTCAGCACCTCGCTTGTTTGCGCACCCAGCGCCAGGCGGACGCCAATCTCGTGGGTGCGCTGAGTGACCGAGTAAGAGATCACGCCGTAAATGCCGACCACCGCCAGCATCAAGGCCAGCGCGGCGAAAAGCGCGATCAACGTGGTGCGGAAACGCGGTTGCGCAACGGCGGTGGCGAAGCGTTGCTCCAGCGTGCCGACCTGCGCCACGGGCAGCTCGCCATCGAGTGACCTGATTTCGTTGCGCACGGCGGCGGCGAGGCCGAGCGGATCGGAGGTCTCGGTCTTGATCGAGAGAAAGACATTCCACGAGGTCGCTTGAACGAGCGGCTGGTAGAGGGCGGGTTGCGTCTCGTCCGCCAGTCCAGTGTATTTCACATCCCCGACGACACCGACGATCTGCCACCAGGTCGGCTGCCGCTCGTCACCCGTGTTGAGGCGATGCCCGAGCGGGTCTTCGTGCGGGAAGAATTGCCGCGCCATCGTCTCGTTGATGATCGCCACTAACGGGGCGTCGGCCGAGTCGGCGGCGCTGAAGTAACGCCCGCGCCGCAGCGGAATGCTGAGCGTGCGGAAGTAGTCCGGACTCACCCGGATGAAGTAGGCGATCGGCGGGATTTGATGCGGGATGGCGGGGCGCCCTTCGATCGTGAAACCGGACGAGAATTCCGTGTTCTCAGGCGGCAGACTGTTGCTCACGGCGGCGGCGCGCACGCCGGGCAACGCCTGGACTCGTTCGAGCAGGCGCGGATAAAACGCATCGACCTGTCGTGCGTCGGCGTACCGCTGCCCGCGCAAGGCAAGCTGCATCGTCAGCACACGTTCCGGGTTGACGCCTGCGTCAACGCGCTGCAACCGCCAGAAGCTTTTGACCAAGAGCCCAGCGCCGATGAGCAGCATGACGGCCAGGGCCAGCTCAGAAACCACCAGCAGGTCGCGCCAGCGCCGCTTGCCGGGGCTTTCGGTGGTGCCGCGCCCGCCCGTCGCCTCATTGAGGTTGAGCCGGGAGCTTTGCCATGCCGGCGCCAATCCGAACAGCACGCCAGCGAGCAGCGAGACGAGTGCCGTCCAACCCAGCACGCGCCCATCAATCCCGATCTGGTCCAAACGCGGGATGCTCTCCGGCGCCAGTTTCAGCAGCAAACGAATCCCCCATGTCGCCCAGAGCACTCCGAGCACACCGCCCGCGAGCGCCAGCAACAAGCTCTCGGTCAGCAGTTGCCGGATGAGGCGAGCGCGGCTGGCGCCGAGCGCGGCGCGGATCGACATCTCTTTGACGCGCCCGGCTGAGCGCACCAACATCAGATTGGCGACATTGACCGCCGCAATCAGCAACACCAGCGTCACGGCGACCAACAACACCAACAGCGCCAACCGCACATCGCCGACGATGAATTCGTTGACGGGCAGGAGATTGAAATTGAACGGCTGGCCTTCAAAGCTCGACTTAATCGTTCTCGTCTCCGCCCGCGCCTGCTCGACCGTCACGCCGTCTTTGAGTCGCGCCACGCCTCTGAGAAAGTACGGGCCGCGTCGCGTCGGCGGCGGCAACTGTAGCGCCGTCCACAACTGCACCTCTTTGGTCGGAAAGTCCAAGGCGGCGGGCATGACGCCGATGACGTTGAAAGCCGTCCCGTTGAGATTGATCGTCCGCCCCAGCACCTGCGGATCAGCGGCGAAATACTTGCGCCAGAAGCCGTCGCTCAGGAGTGCCACACGCGGCCCGCCGGGTCGCTCTTCATCAGCGAGGAAAGTGCGCCCAAGCGAGGGCAGCACACCCAGCATCGAAAGGAAATTGGCCGTCACGCCTGCGGCCTGGATCCGTTCGGGCGACTCGCTGCTGGTGTAGTTGAACATGATGAATTGAAACGCCCCAATCTCATCAAAGGATCGGCTTCCCGCCCGCCAATCGAGCAGATCAGCGAGGGCGAGCGGCGTCCGGTCTCCGCCCGCCGCCTCCGCCCCGCGATTCCAAACCATCACTAACCGCTCCGAGTCCTTAAAGGGCAGTGGCTTGAGCAACACCGCATTGACCACACTGAAGATGGCCGTGTTGGCGCCGATGCCGAGCGCCAGCGTGATTACCGTCACCAGCGTGAAGCCCGGTTTCTTCAGCAGCACCCGCACGCCATAACGCAAGTCTTGCAGCAACGTGTTCATCGTTCACCCCTCCATTTACTCGTACCTGAGTGCGACCATCGGATCGACCCGCATCGCCCGCCGCGCCGGGAGGTAGCAGGCCGCGAGCGCGACCCCGACGAGCAGGAGCGAGATGCCGGCGAAAGTCAGCGGATCAGTGGCGCTCACGCCATACAGCAAGGTCGCCATGACCCGTGTCAGGGCGAAGGCCGAGGCCACGCCAATGGTCACGCCGATCAACACCAGAACAAAACCCTGCCTGATGACTAGCCTCAACACGTCGCCCTTCCGCGCCCCGAGCGCCAGGCGAATGCCGATCTCGTGCGTCCGCTGGCCGACGGAATACGACATCACGCCGTAGAGGCCGACCGCCGCGAGCGTGAGCGCCACGCCCGCGAAGACGCCCACCAGCAGGAGGGCGAACCGCGGCCCGTTGACGGCCGCCGCAGCGATCTGCTCCAGGGTGCTGACGTCGGAGACCGCCAAATCCTTGTCGAGCGCGAGCACCTCGCGCCGCACCGGCTCGACGAGCGTGAACGGATCAACCTCAGTGCGGACGGCCAGGAACACTTCGCGCTGCCAGATGTTCTGCGCGAGCGGCCAGTAGAACGCCGGCTCGGCCTCGGCTGCGCTCGGCGTGTCCTTCACATCCCCGACGATCCCGACGATTGTGATCCAATCCTTCTCACTCGGCCGGTGGTCGAAGGAGAATCGCTGCCCGACCGCACTCTCATTCGGCCAGTAGCGGCGGGCCATGGCCTGGTTGATGAGCATGACCCGCGGCGCATCCACGTCGTCCCGCTCCGCGAGGAAGCGCCCGGTAATGAGCGGGACGCCGATGGTGCGGAAGTAATCAGGCGTGACGGAATGATACCGGGCGTGCGGGCCGCGGTCTTCTGACGTGGGCCGGCCTTCGATGATGAAAGACGTGTTCTCGTCATACCCCGTCCACGGGAGGTCGGTGGTGGCGCCGGCCGAGCGCACGCCGGGCAGCGTCTGAATCTTTGCGAGCAGGCGCTGGAAAAAGGTCGCCATGAAGCGCTGGTCCGAGTAGCGAGCGTAGGCGATCTCGACACTCGCCGTCAGCACGCGCTCCGGATTGAATCCGGGATCGACCCGTTGCAGGGAGATGAAACTGCGCAAGAGCAGCCCGGCCCCGATCAACAGGACGAAGGCCAGAGAGACTTCCGCGATCACCAACAAGCCGCGGAGCCGGGCGTGGCGCAGGCCGCCGGTTGCGCCCCGGCTGCCGCTCTTGAGCAGTTCGTTGAGATTGGCCTTCGAGACCTGGAACGCCGGGGCGAGGCCGAAGATCACTCCCGTGAGCAGCGACACGGCGAGGGTGAAGACAAACATCCGCCCGTCAATGCCGACCATGTGCAGGCGGGGCAGCTTATCCGGGCTGAGCGCCACGAGCGCCCGCACGCCCCAGACGCCGAGCACCAGGCCGAGCACGCCGCCCAGCAGAGCGATCAGCATGCTCTCGGTCAATATCTGCCGGACGATCCGCCACCTCGCAGCGCCGAGCGCCGAGCGCACCGCGATCTCTTTCTCCCTCGCCGTCGCCCTTGAGAGCAGCAGGTTCGCGACGTTGACGCAAGCGATGAGCAGGACGCAGCCCACCGCGCCAAGTACCACGAGCAGCATCGGCCGGACCTGCCCGACGATCTCCTGCCGCAGCGGAATGAGCCGGATCCGCCAGTCCTTGTTCGAGCCGGGGTACTGCTGCTCCAGCCGGCGGGCGATGACATTCATCTCCGCCTCCGCCTGCTCCCTGGTGACGCCCGGCTTGAGCCTCCCGATCGCGTTCAGGTAGTGCGAGCCCCGCTGGTTCCGAATGCGACTCAGAGGCACGGGCCACCAGACGTCGACATTCTCCCCGTGCGGCAACGAGTGGTAATCACCCCCGACGTGTTGTAAGCCCGGCGGCATGACTCCGACGACGGTGAACAGGTCGCCGTTAAGCTTCACGCTCCGGCCGATGACGTGAGGGTCGCTGGCGAAGTGGCTCTGCCACAAACGATGGCTGAGCACGACGACGCGGCTGTTGGCCTCGAGTTCGTCATCCCGGAGGAAGGCGCGGCCGAGCACCGGCTCGAACCCCAAGAGGTGAAAGAAGCCCGCGGAGACAAGCATCGCCGTCAAGCGCTCGGGCCGCTCGCCCTCCGCCAGCTGCAGGTCCCGGCGGTGGAAAATCGCGAAGTCCTCGAAGACCCGGCTCTGCTCCCGGTAATCCAGAAAGTTGGCCGGGGAGATGGGGAACTTCGGGAAGGTCGGGTGGTTCTCAAACACCCTCACCAACCGCTCAGGCTCTTTGTATGGCAGCGGCTTGAGCAAGACGCCGTTGACGACGCTGAAGATCGCGCTGTTGGCCCCGACGCCGAGCGCCAGCGTCAGCGCGGCGACGGCCGTGAAGCCGGGATTTTTGACTAACATCCGAGCGCCGAAGCGCAGGTCTTGCCACAAAGTTTCCATGACTCCCTTTTCAATTACCGATTATTCGTATGCCGGATCGCAGTGCTATAATGTGTCCGGCTCGTCTCTCTCTCAGCGACGCCAGAAAGGATGCTTATGAGCACTACCGTCAACCCCGAAATCGCTGCTCTGCGGGAAAAGGTCGAAGCCTATAGCAAGGAGGTCTCCGAAATTCGTGGCAGCCTCCAACAACTCGACAAGATCGTCAGCGCTACTACCCGTCAGTCTATCTGGCAATTGATTGCGCTGATCGTCAGCCTCTGCTTAGCGATCGCTGGCGGACTGGCCTACCAGACCAGCATGATCGACAAGCGTATCGAGCAGATTGAAAAACGCATTGAGCAGGTCGACAAACGTATCGAGCTATCCGAAAAGAACATCACCACGCGCTTTGAAGACTTCAAACAAGAAATCCGCGCCCAACGCAAATAACCTGTGGCCGCCTTCGGCAGCGCACGCTTCAGGCCATTTCAAAACTCAACCCTTGGAGCGAGCAGCAAATCATTCATAGCGGAGCGCAATCATCGGGTCCACCTTCGTCGCCCGCCGCGCCGGTAAGTAGCAGGCCGCGAGCGCCACGACGGTGAGCAACAAGGCGATGAGCGCAAAGGTCAGCGGGTCGGTCGCGCTGACGCCGAACAAGAGGCTCTTGATCAATCGCGTCAGTGCCCACGCTCCACCCAAGCCGATCAGGACTCCGAGGAGCGCCAGTTTCATCCCCTGCCCGATGACCAGCTTCAGCACATCGCCGCGTTGCGCGCCCAAAGCCAGGCGAATGCCGATCTCGTGCGTGCGCTGCGTGATGGCATAGGAGATGACACCGTAGAGGCCGATGGCAGCCAGCAGCAAAGCCACGGCAGCGAAACCGCCCAGCAAGATCAGATTCAGCCGTTCGGGCGCCAGCGAGTTGTCGCGCAGCTCGGTGAGCGTCCGGAGATCATAGATCGGCTGCTCCGGGTCCACGGCGAACACTTGTTGACGCGCGGCAGCGGCCAGGGTCTCCGGCTCAAGCGTGGTTTTGATCAACATCGCCCGGTCGCGCCCCGGCGCTTGCAGCGCGGAGAGGTAGACTTGCACGAACCCGCCCTGCTCGTTGAGCCGTTCCAACTTCACGCGCGCGACCACGCCCACGACTGTGAGCACCGGCTGCTTGGCTGGTTGTCGCCCCCAGGGCAATCTGACTCGTTTGCCAATCGGGTCTTCGTTCGGCCAGTGACGGCGCACGAACTCCTCGTCCACGATGATCACGTTTAGACCGGCGGCCCAGCGCTCTCCTTCACTGAGGCCGCTGAGGTCTCGGCCACGCAAGTGTTCTCGGTTGTCTTGCTCGGTGAAATACCGCCCGCGCAGTAGCGGGAGGCCGAGGGCGTGAAAATAGTCCGGACTGGCCACGGTGACTTCCATCGAGGGGCGCTCATGCGGCGGCGGCGGCGGCTGACCGTCGATCAGAAAGGAGGTCTGCCAGCCGTCGTGTCCCAGCGGAAACTGCGAGGCGAAGCCCACCTCTTGCACTCCGGGCAAGGCGCGCAGCTTTTCGCGCAAGCTCTGATAGAAGGCGGTCTGTTGCTCTTCGGTCGCATACTTTCGCTGCGGGAGATCGAGCCGAAAACTCAGCACGCGTTCGGGCGTGAAACCGGCATCGACCTGCTGCAAGCGATGAAAGCTGCGCAGCAACAATCCCGCGCCGACCAGCAACACGAGCGTCAAGGCGACTTCCACAACGACCAGTCCCTGGCGGAGCGCCGCATGCCTACCCGTCGTGCTCCGAGCCGTATCCTTGAGCGCGCCCTGCATATCAACCCGGCTCGCCTGCCAGGCCGGAGCCAACCCGAAGAGGATGCCGGTCAGCGCCGCGACCGCAGCCGTGAAGGCCAGCACGCCCGTGTCGAGGCGGACCTCGGCGGCACGTGGAATGGCGTCCCCTCCGGCGGCCAAAATCAGCGGCACGCCCCACCGCGCGAGCAACAATCCAAGCGCCCCTCCGGCCGCCGCGAGCAGGAGGCTTTCGGTGAGCAACTGCCGCACAATCCGCCAGGCGGAGGCGCCCAGGGCGGCGCGCACGGCCATCTCTCGACTGCGTCCCGCAGCGCGTGCCAGCAGCAGATGCGCCACGTTCGCGCAGGCAATCAACAACACCAGCCCCACGGCGCCCAGCAGCATCCACAGCGCCGACCGCGCGTTGCTGACGCGACTATCAAGCAGCGACTCGATGCGGACGCGGTTCTCTTTGTTCGAGTCGGGATACTGCTGTTCGAGCCGCACGGCGATGGCGTCCATCTCAGCGCGCGCTTGCTCCAGCGTCACGCCGGGCTTGAGGCGGGCGACACCCAGCAGGCCAGGATGATTGCCGCGGCTCTGCCAATTCGGTTGACTCGAAAGCGGCCCGACCGGCGTCCAGAGGTCCACCCGGCGGGGAAAAGCAAAGCCTGCCGGCATGACGCCAATCACCGTGTAAGCCCGCCCATCGAGCATGATCGACTGATTGATGATGTCCGCCTCGCCCCCGAACCGGCTCTGCCACAGCCCGTAGCTCAACACGACGACCGCCGGCGCACCGGGCTGGTCCTCGTCGTGATTGAAGAGGCGCCCGGCGGTGGCAGGCACACGCAGCGCGGTGAAGGCGTCGGCCGAGATCCGCGCGCCCTCGAGTCGCTGCGGCTCGCCTCGGCCCGTCAGGTTATAGCTCCCCTGGTTGTACACGCCGAGAGCTTCAAACACCGTCTGCTGCGCCCGCCAGTCGATGAAGTTGGGATAGGAGATCGACATCACGGGGAAGTTCCGCCCACGCTCGCTCAGCCACACCAGCCGCTCGGATTCCGGGTAAGGCAGTGGTCTGAGCAAGACCGCATTGACGACGCTGAAAATCGCGGTGTTCGCGCCGATGCCGAGCGCCAGCGTGAGGACCGCGATTAAAGTAAAGCCCGGTTTCTTCACGAGCATTCGCGCGCCATAGCGCAAATCTTGAAATAGGGTCTGCATCTGTCCCTCCAGGAAAATCAAAAGGCAAAGGGCAAAGATCAAAAGGCAAAAGTAAAGAGGGCAGGCAGAAAGGCGAGACACCGCTTGCTATTTTTGCCTTTGGCCCTTTGCCTTTTGATTTTCATTACTCGTACCGCAGCGCGATCATCGGATCCACCTTCGTCGCCCGCCGCGCCGGCAGGTAGCAAGCCATGAGTGCTACGGCAACCAAGGCGAGGGTGATAGCCACCAACGCCGCCGGATCGCGCGTCGGCAACGTAGGAATCGCCGCTTGAAGCAGGCGCGCCACGGCGTAGGCGCCGCCGAATCCGAGCACGGCGCCCAACAGGATCAAGCGTGCGCCCTTAGCCAGGATCAGCCAGAGCACGTCTCGCGTTTGTGCGCCGAGCGCCATGCGAATCCCGATTTCGCCCGTGCGCTGGACGACAGTGTACGAGGTCACGCCGTAAATCCCGATCCCCGCCAGCAGGAGTCCCAGCGCGGCAAAGGCGCCGAGCAGCGTGCCGAGCAGCGAGACGCTCCCCAAGCCTTGCTCCACCAGGCTGCGCACGGTGCGGATGCGATGCACGGGTTGAGTCGAGTCGAGTTCGGCCACGGCACGCCGCACAGCGTTCACCAGCGCTTCCGGCGCCGCGGAAGTGCGCAACATCAGGACCACGCCTCCGGGTGGCGTTTGGGCCAAGGGCCGAAAAGATTCAAGCCGCGTGTACGGCTCGCCTAAGCCCCCAGGGAAACCGATGTCGTTCACCACGCCGACGACTTCCATCCAGTTTCGGTTCTGACCCGGCCGGCCGATGCGTTTGCCAATCGGGCTCTCATGCGGCCAGAAGCGGCGCGCCATCATTTCGTTGATGATCACGACCGGCGGCTTGTCGGCGGTATCGGCGGCGGTGAAGACACGGCCTTCGAGCAGGCGGACGCCGAGCGTCTCGAAGTAGCGCAGGCTGACCGGCTCAAAGAAAACTTCCGGGTATTGCCCCGGCGCCGGCTCAGGTTGGCCTTCGACGACGAAGCCTCCGCTGCTATTGAAACCCCAGACCGGTTGCGAGCTGGAAAGCGCGACCTGCCCGACGCCGGGCAGCACGCGGAGACGCTCTTCAAGCTGCCCGTAGAAGGTGCCGCGCTGCGCAGCGGTCACGTAATTGGTGCCCCGCGGGTTGAGTTGCGCCGTCAGCAGCCCGTCCACGCGCCAACCGGGATCAAGTTGGGTGAAGCGTTCGAGTCCCCGCAGGAACAGACCGGCCCCGGTGAGCAAGACCAGCGCGAAGGCAACTTCCCCGATAATCAGCGCGTGTCGCAAGCCGTGGTGCGAACCGGTCGTCGCTCCGCGCAGATTCTCCTTCAGCGCCTGATTCACGTCCGCCCGCGAGGCTAGCCAGGCCGGAACTGTGCCGAAGATCAGACCGGTCAGCGCCGAACAGAGCAAGGCGAAACCGAAGACGCGGAAATCGAGGGAGACTTTCGCGCCGGGCAGTTCGCTGAACAGACGACGGCTGATGAACTCCACACCGCCGAGCGCGAACAAGAGGCTCAGGGCGCCACCCGTGAGTGCGATGGCGAGGCTCTCGGTGAGCGACTGCCGGAGCAGCCGGAAGCGGCCGGCGCCGAGCGCCGCGCGAACAGCGTATTCGCGAGCCCGCGTCGCGGTGCGGACAAGCTGGAGGTTGGCGAGGTTGGCGCAAGCAATCAGCAGCACGAAGCCGGCCAGTCCGAAGGTGAACCACATGACCTTCCGCCCAATCTCGTCCGACATTGACAGTCGCAACGGTTCGAGGCGCAAGCTTTCGTTTTGGTTCGACGAGGTTTCTTTCGAGATGTTCGCGGCGAGCGTCTTCATGGCCTGGTCGGCCTGCTGAAGCGATACGCCAGGCTTCAAGCGCGCGAAAGCTCGCAGATAGTTACTGCCACGGCTCTGGCGCTGCTCGGCGGTAAAGGCCATCGGCCGCCACAGATCCACCGTGCCCCACAAGAGCGGATGCTCGAAACGCGGCGGCATGACGCCGATGACCTTGACACTCTCGCCGTCGAGTCGCAACGTGCGCCCCACGATGTTTGGGTCGCCGCCAAACCGGCGCTGCCAGAACCAGTCGCTGAGCACAGCGACACGGTCGGCGCCAGGCTCATGCTCTTCGGGAGTGAACACCCGCCCCAAGGCCGGCGGCACGCCCAGCGCCGGGAAAAAATCAGCCGTCGCCGCCATGCCTTGCAACCGCTCGGCTGCTTCTCCCTCCTCGACCAGATTGGGACTGCCAGAGTTATAGGCGACCATGTGCGTGAAGACGTCATTCTTCTCGCGTTGAGCGAAGAAGTTCCCCGGCGAGTGCGGCCAGCTCCGCGAATGGATTGAAGTGCGAAACACCCGCACCAACTGATCCGATTGCGGATACGGGAGCGCCCGGAACAAATAGGTATTGAGCACACTGAACATGGCCGTGTTCGCCCCGATGCCCAAAGCGAGCGTGAGCACCGCGACCGCCGTGAAGCCTTTGTGCTTGAATAGCATTCGCACGCCGTAACGCAAGTCTTGAAACATGTCGCCCTCCCATCTGCTTGGTTGTTCCGATTGAGAATTACTTATCACTCCAAGGTCAGCCTCTATTCTTTCATCCTCTACGATCTAGGATCGCAGTGTTATAATGTGCCTGGCTCGCCTCTCTCAGCGACGCCAGAAAGGAAGCTTATGAGCGCCACTGTCAACCCCGAAATCGCTGCTCTGCGCGAAAAGGTCGAAGCCCAGGGCAAGGAAATCTCCGAACTCCGCGGCAGTCTCCAGCAACTCGATAAGATCGTCAGCGCCACCACTCGACAGTCTATCTGGCAACTGATTGCGCTGATCGTCAGCCTCTGCGTAGCGATTGCTGGCGGACTGGCTTACCAGACCAGCATGATCGACAAGCGCATCGAGCAGATCGAAAAACGCATTGAACTCTCCGAAAAGAACATCACTGCGCGTTTCGAGGACCTCAAGCAGGAAGTCCGCACCCAACATAAATAACCCATGACCGTCTTCTGTCACGCGGATTCCGGGCGATTCCAAGACTCAGCCCTTGGAACGTGCAGGAGCTCATTCATATCGGAGCGCGATCATCGGATCCACCTTCATCGCCCGCCGCGCTGGCAGGTAGCTCGCTGCCAGCGACACTGCCATCAGCACCAGTGAGACCGAGACGAAAGTAGACACATCCGTCGCGCTCACGCCGAAGAGCAAACTCGACATCACCCGGGTGAGCGCCACGGCCGCCGCCACTCCGATCACGACACCCAGGATGGCGAGCAGCATCCCTTGGCCAACCACCATCCGCAACACGTCCCTCGGCTGCGCTCCCAAGGCCATGCGCAGGCCGATCTCCGGCGTGCGCTGCGTCACGACGTAAGAGAGCACGCCGTAGATGCCGAGCGAAGCGAGCAACAGCGCCAACGCCGCGAAGCCGGCGAGCAACGACATCTGGAGATGCCGCGGGGAGACTTCTTCACCCAAAATCTCCTCCATCGTCCGGACGTTGGAGATGGGCTGATCTTTATCCACCGCCCAGACCTCGCGCCGGACGGCAGCAACGACGCTCATCGGATCGCCCGAGGTGCGGATAGCCAGGTAAGAAGGCGAGGCCCAGAACACATCAATCTGCTGACAGGGGAAGTACATCTCGGCTTTGACCGGGACATCCAGCCCCATCTGCCTCGCGTCGCCGACAATCCCGACAATCGTCAGCCAGGGACGAGTCGAATCGGGAGGGCCGAGCTTGAAGCGCTTGCCCAAGGCATCTTCATTCGGCCAGAACTGGCGGGCCATGGTTTCGTTGACGATCGCCACGGGGAGCGACTCCGGCCCATCGTGTTCGTCGAAATACCGGCCCGTGCGCAGCGGGGTGCCCAGGGCGCGGAAGTAGTTCGGGCTGATTTGCCGATGGTTCGCATCCTGCCCCGGAGCTGGCGCGTGTCCCTCGATCGAGAAGCTGTTAGTTCCACCTCGCCAGACCAAGGGCACTGAAGTGGTATATCCGGCGGCGACGACTCCGGGCAGAGCTTGGACGCGCTCCAAGACCTGTTGGTAGAAGGCAGCCCGCTTGGGAAGCTCGCCGTATTTTTGACGCGGCATGGCCGTCCTCACCGTGAGCACGTGATCCGGGCGAAAGCCTGGGTCCAAGCCTTGTAGCCGGATGAGGGTTTTGATCATCAAGCCCGCTCCGATCAAGAGCACCAAAGCCAGCGCGACTTCGAGGACGACTAAAGCGCCGCGCAGTCGCCGATGGCTGCCGCCGAGTCCGGTGCGTCCGCCGCCTTGCTTCAACGCTTCGTTCAGATCGAGCTTCGCGGCCTGCCACGCCGGCGCCAATCCGAAGAGCACTCCCGCGACGAGCGAAAGCAGGAGCGTGTAGCCGAGCACTTGGGAGTTGATGCTGACCTGGGTCAAGGGCGTCATGACCTCCGGGACCAACTTTTTGAGAAAAGCCAAACTCCAGTTGGCGAGCAGCACTCCCAAGGCGCCGCCCAAACCCGCAAGCAATACGCTCTCGGTCAACAATTGCCGCACGAGGCGCAGGCGGCTCGCGCCCAAAGCCGTGCGCACGGCGATCTCTTTATTCCTCGCCGCAGCGCGCGCAAGCAGCAGGTTGGCGATGTTCGCGCACGCGATCAGCAAAACGCACCCGACTGCCACCAACAGGACGATGAGCGCCCGGCTGACCCTGTCGGTAAGCTGCTCGCGCAAGGGCAGCACGAATGCGCGCAGGTTGAGAGCCTCCCGCGGATAATCTCGCGCGATCCGCTGCGTGATGTTTTCAATATCGGCCTGCGCCTGCGGCAAGGTGACGCCGGCCTTGAGGCGCGCCACCACGGTCAAATAATGGCTGTTTCGGTCAGCCAACGCCCGCTGACTGAGCGCAATCGGCACCCAGAGGCCGATGTCCCGGCCCAGAAACTGAAAGCCCGCAGGCATCACCCCCACGACGGCGAACTTCTGGCCGTCGAGCAGGACGTCCTTGCCCACTAGCTTCGGATCGCCGCCGAAGCGCCGTTGCCACAAGCCGTAGCTCAGCAACACGACTTTGTTCGCCTCCGGCCGGTCTTCTTCCTGAAGAAAGGCGCGCCCCAGCGACGGCTTGACTCCCAGCAGGGAGAAGAAGTTTGCCGTCACTGACTGGGCATCGATCTTTTCCGGGTCCCCATCGCTGGTGAGATTGAAGCTCGGCCAGGAGAGCGCGGCCAGATCCTCGAAGACTTGGTTCTGCGCCCTCCAGTCTGAATAATTCCCCGGAGCCGGCGTGTTGCGCGGGAAGCCGATGCGCGAAGCATCCTCCCACACCATAACCAACCGGTCCGGCTCACGGAAAGGCAGTGGCCGCAGCAAGACCGCATCGACGAGACTGAAAATCGCCGTGTTCGCCCCGATCCCCAGCGCGAGCGAGAGCATGGCCACCACTGTAAAGCCGGGACTTTTAATCAACATCCGCAAACCGAACCGCACGTCTTGCCACAAAGTTTCCATCACCCCTCCAGTCATGTGATCAGTTTGGAGTACCCAGTTTGGAGTACCGCCTTGAGGCGGGTTTTGGCGGCGGCGAAAAACCCGCCTGAAGGCGGTACTCCAAACCTCTGAGCATCATTTCTTGAGTGAGTGACAATTGGGCAATCACGGTTTCAGTATTCTTTGCGTCCTCAGCTATTCGTACCGGAGCGCCACTTGATGAGTAGGCAGTAGGCAGAGGGCAGTAGGCGGTAAGGCAGAGAAGTGACATCCTCACTGCCTACTGCCCTCTGCCTACTGCCTACTCATATCTCAGCGCCACCATCGGGTCCACCTTCGCGGCCCTGCGCGCCGGGAGATAGTTGGCGACGAGTGCGACGCCCGCTAAGAGCGCGGCAATGCCGATGAAGGTCGCCGGGTCGGTGGCGCTCACGCCGTAGAGCAAGCCTGACAACAAGCGCGTGATGGCCATCGCCCCGGCCAGACCGAGCACGATACCAATCGCCACCAGCGTCAGGCCTTCACCCAAAACGAGCCTGAGCACATCTGAGGTTTGGGCGCCCAAGGCCATGCGGATGCCGATCTCGCGCGTCCGCTGCGTCACCGCATACGACATCACGCCGTAGATGCCCACCGCCGCCAAAAGCAGCGCCAGCGCGGAGAAGACGCTCAAGAGCAGCGAATTGAACCGCGGCTCAGAGACCGAGGACGAGACGAGTTGCTCCATCGTCGCGACATCGTAAACCGGCTGCTCCGCATCCACGGCTTGAATCGCCCGCCGCAGGTCGGCGGCCAAGCTGGAAGGATCGGCCGCGGTGCGCACGACGAAGGTCATCGTGAACAACCAGAATGGCCTGGTGACCTGAGAGTACGGCAGGTAGATGGCCGGCTTGATCTCCTCCTTCAACTCCCGCTGCTTGACATCGCCGACGACGCCGACGATCGAAAGCCAGAGACCTTTGTTAGCATCCTCGACCGTGATTCGCTGGCCAAGCGGATTCTCGTTCGGCCAGTAGCGGCGGGCCAAAGTTTCGCTGATGATCGCGACGCCGGGAGCTTGCGCAGTATCTCGTTCAGTAAAGGTGCGCCCCTGGAGCATAGGAATGCCCATCGCCCGAAAGTAGTCGGGACTAATCACCGGCTTGCTGGCAAACGTTCCCGGCGGAAGCGCGGGCTGCCCTTCGATGGCGAAGTCGCCCTGGATGCCGAATGAGCCGAGCGGCAGATAATTGACCGTGCCGGCGGAGACGACACCCGGCAGCGCGGCGAGGCGGGCGAGCGCTTGCTGATAAAATTGCTTCATCTGAACCGGCGTGCGATAAGCCGACTCAGAGAGAGTGACATTCATCGCCAGCACGTGCTCAGGATTGAAGCCAGGCTTGACCTCGCGCAGGCGCAGGAAGCTCTTGATCATCAGCCCGGCGCCGATCAAGAGCACTAAGGCGAGGGCCATTTCGGAGACGACGAGGAAGCGGCGCAGACGGTGGCGGCCAAACACAGCGGCGGTCTGCCCTCCCTCTTTGAGTGATTCGTTCAATTCGGGCTTGGAAGCTTGCAGCGCGGGCGCCAAGCCGAAGAGGAGCCCCGTGACCAAGGAGAGCGCGAACGTGAAGCCGAGCACCCAGCCGTCAATCCCTATCTCCTCCACGCGGGGGATGCTCTTCGGGGGAATGAGCGCGACCAGCAGTGGGATGCCCCAGAAAGAGAGCAGCAGCCCCAGCGCGCCGCCCGAGAGCGAAAGCAAAACGCTCTCGGTCAAGAACTGCCGCACGAGGCGCCAGCGGCTGGCTCCGAGCGCGGCCCGAATCGCAATCTCTTTCTGCCGCGCCGCTGAGCGCGCCAGCAGCAGGTTGGCGACATTCGCGCACGCAATCAAGAGCACAAAGCCGACGGCGCCCAAGAAGATCAAAAGCGCCGACCGGGCATTGCCCACCACCTGTTCGTGTAATGAGACGACGTTCGCGCCCAACCCTCGATTCGATTTCGGGAACTCCTGCTCAAGGCGGCTGGCGATGGTCGCCATCTCCGATTGTGCCTGCTCCCACGTGACGCCCGGCTTCAAGCGAGCGATGACGCGACGAAAGGCATTGCCCCGGTTGTTGACTAACACGGCGGGCGACCAGAGATCAGCTTGATTCGGGAATTGAAACGTGGCCGGCATAATGCCGACCACCGTGAAGCTCTCGCCATCGAGCTTGATCATTCTTCCGACCAGCGCCGGATCGCCGCCGAAGCGGCGCCGCCAGAGCCTCTCACTCACTAACACGACGTGGTGATGGCCGGGTTGTTCTTCTTCAGCGAAGAAGGCGCGTCCGAGGATCGGCTTGACGCCGAGCACTGAAAAGAAGTTGGCGGTCACCTGCGCCCCGGAGACGCGCTCAGGCTCGCCGCTGCCGGTGAGATTGAACGGCCCGCCGCTGTAGGCTGCCATCCCTTCGAAGACGCGGTTCTGCTCCCGCCATTCAATAAAGTCGGGGTCATAGACCGAGCTCGTCTTCATCCTCCAGCCCGGCCGCTCGGAACTGGTAAAGACCATCATCAACCGGTCAGGCTGCGGGTAAGGCAGCGAGCGCAGCAGCACCGCATTGACGATGCTGAAGATCGCACTGTTCGCCCCGATGCCCAGCGCCAAGGTGAGCACCGCCACCGCCGTGAAGCCAGGCCGCGTGCGCAGCATCCGCAGCCCGTAGTGCAGGTCTTGCCATAAAGTGTCCATCACTCCTCCTGTGAAAGTATGCAGTAGGCGGTAGGCAGTAGGCAGAAAATGGTTGGCGGTTAGCCGTCGGCGGTGGTTGGCCTTTCTGCCTACTGCCTACTGCCTACTATTCGTACCGGAGCGCCACCATCGGGTCCACCTTCGTCGCCCGGCGGGCGGGAAGGTAGCAAGCCACGAGCGCCACGAGCAGCAACAACAACGCGATCACCGCGAAGGTGAGCGGGTCGGTCGCACTCACCCCGAAGAGCAGGCTCGACATCAGGCGCGTGACGGCGAAGGCCGCGGCCAATCCGATGGCCACGCCGATCAAGGTCAGCGCCATGCCTTGGCCCACGACCAGCTTGATGACGTCCGTGGTTTGGGCGCCGAGCGCCAGGCGGATGCCGATCTCGTGCGTGCGCTGGCTGACGGAATAGGCCATCACGCCGTAGATGCCCACCGCCGCCAGGATCAAGGCGACTGAGGCAAAGAGATTGAGGAGCAGCAGATTGAAGCGCGGCCCCCCCGTGGCGCCAGCGATCACCTGCTCCATGCTCGCGACCTGCGAGACCGGCACGTCCTTGTCGATAGTCCACACCTCGTTCCGCACCGCCGCGGCCAGGCTCAGCGGATCAGCGGTCGTGCGCGCGACCAGGGTCAGGTAGCTGGGCGCCGGGTTCTGAAGGTATGGGAGGTACATCTCCCGCATGGGCTCAGCCGTCCACTCCCGCTGCTTGACGTCTTTGACGATGCCGACGATTTCACGCGGGTCGGGGCCGTCGTCGTTGACGCGGATGCGCTTCCCGATCGGATCCTCGTGGGGCCAGATGTTCCGCGCGAAAGCTTCATTGATGATCGCCACGCCGGGAGTCCCCGCCGCGTCGTGCTCTGTGAAATCGCGCCCTTTGAGCAGCGAGATGCCCATCGTGTGAAAATAGTTGGGGCGGATGATGCGGTACGCCGCGCTCGGCCCCTCTCCGGGCGGCGGAGCCGGCCGCCCCTCGACCGTGAAGCCCAGCGTCCAGATGTCCCCCGCGAGTGGCAGGTGATTGATCGCGCTCGCGGACTCGACGCCGGGCAGCGCCCCGACGCGCTCGATCAATCGCTGGAAGAAGGCCGAGCGCTGAGGCCCGGTGGAATATTGAGAGCTGCGGAGCGGCACAACCAATGTCAGCACACGGCGCGGGTCGAAACCCGCCTCCACGGCTTGCAGCCGCCGGAAGCTTCTGATCATCAGCCCGGCCCCGATCAGCAGCACCAACGCCAGCGCCACTTCAGAGATCATCAGCAGGCTCCGGACGCGGTTCCGTCGGATGCCTTCGGTCGCGCTCCGGCCGCCCTCTTTGAGCGACTCGTTGAGGTCGAGCTTGGAAGCTTGCAGCGCGGGCGCGAGGCCGAAGACCAGCCCGGTCAAAAGTGAGATCGCGAGGGTGAAGCCAAACACCCGGCTGTCGAGATTGATCGTCTCGACCCGCGGGAGGTTGGCCGGGCTGAGGGCCACTAAAAACTTGACGCCCCAGCGAGCCAACAACAAACCCAGGGCGCCGCCGAGCGAGGCCAGCAGCATACTTTCGGTGAGTAACTGGCGAACCAACCGCAGCCGGCCGGCGCCGAGTGCGGTGCGAATGGCGATCTCTTTCTGCCGCGCGGCGGACCGGGCCAGGAGCAGGTTGGCGACGTTGGCGCAAGCGATCAACAAGACGAAGCTCACCGCGCCGAGCAGGACGAGCAAGGCCTGGCGAACCTTGCCCACCACCTTCTCATGCAACGGATCGACGGTGACATCCAGGCTCTTATTCGTGCCGGGGTACTGCTGCTCGAGGCGGCGTGAGATGGTATCCATCTCGGCCTGCGCCTGCTCCCGCGTCACGCCCGGCTTGAGCCGCGCAAAGACGCGCAGCGAGCGCCCCGCCCGGTCATTGACCCGCAGAGTGAGGTCCAACGGCACCCACAGTTCGGCGTTCGTGACCCAAAAAGGCGCGAATTGGAAACCGGGCGGCATGACTCCCACGACGGTGTGGCCCACGCCGTTGAGCACGAGTGTCTGCCCGACAATCTTCGGGTCGCCGCCGAAGCGACGTTGCCAGAGTTGGTGGCTCAAGACCACGACCCGGCCTGCCCCCGGCCGATCTTCCTCGGGCAGAAAAGTGCGGCCTAAAACCGGATCGACCCCGAGCACCGGAAAGAGATCAGGAGTCACCTGCAAGGCCTTAAGCTGTTCCGGCTTGTCCCGGCCGGTCAGGCTCGCCCCCCAAGCTTGAGCGGCGGCGATGCGCTCGAAGACGTGGTTTTGCGCCCGCCAGTCAAGAAAATTGGCGGGCGCGACCGGGAACCAACCGCTGTGCAACGCGGTCATGATCCGGTCGGGGTCGTGATAAGGCAGCGGCCGCAGCAACACGGCATTGACGACGCTGAAGATCGCACTGTTCGCCCCGATGCCCAAAGCCAGGGCCAATATCGCTACGGCCGTGAAGCCGGGATTCTTCAACAACACCCGCGACCCGTAGCGCAGGTCTTGCCAGAATGTGTCCATCATTCCTCCTGTGAAAGTAGGCAGTAGGCAGTAGGCAGAAAGGCCAACCACCGCCGACGGCTAACCGCCAACCATTTTCTGCCTACTGCCTACCGCCTACTGCATACTATTCGTACCTCAGCGCCACCATCGGGTCTACTTTCGTTGCCCGCCGCGCCGGCAAGTAACAGGCCAGCAGCGCGACAACAGCCAGCACTGCCGAAACCACGACAAATGTCGACGGGTCGGTCGCGCTCACCCCGAACAGCAAGCTCGACATCAAGCGGGTCAGGGCGAAGGCTCCGGCAAGGCCGATGCCTACGCCGACTAACGTCAAGACCATGCCCTGCCCCACGACCAGCTTGAGCACATCTTTGGACTGCGCCCCGAGCGCCAGGCGGATGCCGATCTCGTGCGTCCGCTGCGTGACGGAGTAGGCCATCACGCCGTAGATGCCGACGGCGGCCAGCACGAGGGCCACCGCCGCGAAGAGGCCGAGCAGGAGCATGTTGAAGCGCCGCTCCGCGACTGACTCGGAGACGAGTTGCTCCATCGTCCTGAGGTTGAAGACGGACTGCTCTTTGTCCACCGCCAGAATTTGGCTCCGCGCCGCGGCGGCCAGACTCACCGGGTCAGTGCTCGTGCGCACCGCGAAGGTCATCCCCCGCCCTAAGGCCGAGAGCAACGGCGGCGGGAGTTGGGCGTAGAGGAGGTACATCCCCGGCAAGGTCTCGGCTGCCGGCCCATGCTGCTTGACATTGCCCACGACCCCGACGACCGTCAGCCATCCCGTGCTGACGTTGATGCGTTTGCCGAGCGGGTCCTCGTCAGGGAAGAAGCGCCGGGCAAAAGTTTCGTCGATGATGGCCACAGGCGGCGCCTGCTCATGGTCATACTCGTTGAAGTAGCGCCCTTTGAGCAGCGTGATGCCCAGCGTCCGGAAGTAGTCGGGGCTGACCGGGGAGACGTTGGCACTGGGGCGATTGCCCGGCTCCGGGACCGGCCGGCCTTCAATCACGAAGCTATTGCCCCAGGCATTCTGCATCGGGAAGTGAGTCGCCGCGCCGACCGCTTGCACGCCGGGCAAGGCCCGCAAGCGCTCAATCACCTGCTGGTAGAAGGCCGTCATCTGCTGGGCACCGGGGTATTTCGAAAGCGGCAGGCTGACCTGCATCGTGAGCACGTGGTCGAGCCTGAACCCCAGATTGACATCCGAGAGCCGGAGGAAGCTCCGGATCATCAACCCGGCGCCGATGAGCAGCACGAGGGCCAAAGCGACCTCGGCAACAACCAGTGTGCGGCGGACGCGGTGACGGCTTCTCCCCGCGCTGGCGCTGCGGCCGCCTTCCTTGAGCGATTCGTTCAAGTCGGGCCTGGACGATTGGAGTGCCGGCACCAGGCCGAAGACCGTCCCGGTCAGCAGCGAAACGAGGAGGGTGAAGCCGAGCACGCCGAGGTCGATGCCGACTTCATTCGCCAGTGGAATGTTCTGGGCATTGAAAGTGATGAGCGCGTGAGTCCCCCAAAAAGCGAGCGCCAGGCCGCAGACTCCGCCCAACAAAGCGAGCAGCACGCTCTCGGTTACTAACTGCCGAACCACTCGCCAGCGCGTCGCCCCGAGCGCCGTGCGGATGGCGATCTCTTTCTGCCGAGAGGTCGCGCGGGCGAGCAGCAAATTGGCGACGTTGGCGCAGGCGATCAGCAGGACGAGGCCGACCGCGCCCAGCAGCACAAGCAGCGCCGGCTTGATCTCCCCCACGACCGACTCGTGCAGGGGCACGACCGTCGCGCCGATGCCCTGGTTCGAGTTCGGGCTCTGCTGCACCAGCCGCTTCGCGATGGCCTCCAGCTCAAGGCGGGCCTGCTCCAGATTGACCTGCGGCTTGAGGCGGCCGACGACGCTGTAGAAATGGACGTTCGGCAGCTCGCGGAGCATGTAGTCCAGATCCATCGGCACCCACATCTCAGCGCGCTCGGCGTAGAAGGGGAACTCGAACCTGGCCGGCATCACGCCGACCACCGTGTGGCTCTTGCCATCAACCGTGAGCGTCTGACCGACCAGATTCGGATCAGACCCGAAGCGGCGCTGCCACAAGCCGTGACTGATGATCACGACCTGGTTGCGGCCGGCCCGATCTTCTTCGGGTAAAAAGTTGCGGCCGAGGAGCGGGTCGACGCCGACGACGGAAAACAGGCTGGCCGTGACGATTGCGCCGCGGACCTGCACGGGCTCACTTCCCCCGCTGGCGAGGTTGAAGCCGGAGCCGCCGTAAGCCCCGAGCTGCTCGTACGACTGGGTCTGTTCCCGCCAGGCCAGGTAGTCGCGCGGCGAGACGTTGATCGGGCGCGAGCCATTCCTCAGGGATGTCTCCCGCAGCATCAACAGACGGTCAGGCTGCGGGAAAGGGAGCGGGCGCAGCAGCACCGCGTTGACGACGCTGAAGATCGCACTGTTGGCCCCGATGCCGAGAGCGAGCGTGAGCACGGCGACGGCCGTGAAGCCGGGATGCGTGCGCAGCATGCGGAAGGCATAGCGCAGGTCTTGCCACTGGGTTTCCATCACTCCTCCTCCGGTGTCCCGCGACCTGTCAGGCTGCGGAAGCCTCCGCTAAGGGCTCTTTGAAGTTCAACCAGTCCTCTGGCGAAGACAGCCGCAACCTGACAGGTCGCGGGACGATGCTAGCTCTTTCACTTCGAGAGAATCTCTTTGAGGAACGCTTGCACCCGCTCATCGTCTTTGTGCCGGAGCCGGCGAATCGCCTCCTGGCGCACCTCTGCCCTTGGGTGTGTCTTGGCAATGTTGATCAGCAAAGGGATGGCTTTATCCTCCGGCGCCCGGCCTAAAGCCGCGACCGCCTGCATCTGCGCCTCAGCGTCAGCTTGAGAGGTGTTGACCAGCTCACTGAGAAACTGGAGACAGCGTGAGCAGCCGACGCGGCCGAGCCGGGAGATGGCCTCCTCTTTGACTCTGCGGTCAGGCTCGCTCTGGGCGACTTTGATCAAGAAAGCAGCCACCGCCTCTTCATTCTCATTCCTGGCCGCGGCGCCGATGATCTCTGCTTTGACCTCGCGGCTGGAGACGGCGCCGTAAAGATTTTGCAAGGCGGGGAGCGCTGCCGGATCTCCGCTCTTACCGATGGCGGCTGCCGCCTCTTTGCGGACTTCCATACTTTCACGTTCGTTGCGCACAAGGTCCGCTAAAAAAGCTGACGAGCCTGGCAGGCGGCCGAGGCGGGAGACGGCTTGCCTACGGAGTTGGTAGTCGGGGTCGCTGCGCGCGACTTGGCTCAGGAAATCGACGGCCTCTTGGTTCTCGCTCTTCGAGGCGGCATTGAGGAGGTGCTCTTTCACCTGGCGGTCCGCGACCGAGCGGTAAAGACTCTGCAAGGTAGCGAGAGCCGCCGGGTCGCCGCTCTTCCCGATGGCCGAGGCGGCCTGCTCGCGCACGTCTGGGCTCTCCCGCTCATTCCGCACCAGACTCGCGAGAAAAGCTTGTGTGCCCGACAGGTGGCCGAGCCGGGAGATGGCGTGTTTTCTCAACTCGCGGTCCGGGTCGCCCTGGGCAATCTTGCTTAGATAGCTGACTGCCGCCTCGCGGTTCTCGTTCCTGGCCACGGCGCTGATGATCTGCTCTCTCACTTGACGATTGGCCACGGTCGAGTATAGGCCCTGCAAGGCTGAGAGCGAGGCCGCGTCCCGACTCGTCCCGATGGCCGAGACAGCCTGCCTGCGCACGTCTTGGCTCTCTTGCTCGTTGCGGACGAGGTCGGCCAGGAAAGCCTGCTCCCCGCCGGCTTGGCCGAGCCAGAAGATCGCTGTGCCGCGCGCTCTCGCGAGGGCCGAGGAACGCGCCAACTCTTTTAAGATCGCCCCAACCCGCCGGTCATCGTGCAGACCGATGGCGACGGTTGCGCGCTCGGCAATGTTATTGACCTGATCAGTAGCAATCAGACCTCGCAAGAAATCCAAACTCTCCTCGTTGCCCGCGCGGCCGAGCCAATAGACCGGGTAGCCGCTGTACTCGCGGGGACGCTCCAGGTTGTAAATCTCAACGCGGGAGATGGCGCTGCCGCCCGGCTCGCGCAGCACAAAGACGCCGAGGTTGCGCGTCTCCACCATCATCCCGTTCGAGGTCCCGATGAAGATCGTTGCGCCCCCGAAGCTCTCCATCGACCCGCTGAACTGGCCGATGCCTGGGTCAACCGCGATGCCCGGCCTGACGTCGAAGGAGTAAGCGGTCCAGAAGCGAGTCGGCGGCGATACAGAGCGCGCCTGCTTGACGGCTGCCTCCATTCTCGATTTTAGGTCGGGGCCTTCGATGGAGATAAAACTCCGGCTCTGGGCGAAGGCGGCATTGGAGAGCGCGATGCCGGAGTCACGGCTCGCAGCTTGGGGAGAGGCAAGCGGCATTTCCATTCTCTGACTCGCCAGAGATTTCGCTTGGCAAGCTATGGTGAAGCAGAGTAAAAGCAAGATGGCAGATTGCATGCTGATGACCTCCCTTGACGACTGGGGTCAGTACCGGGAGCGGTAGCGACCGGGTGCTTTTGGAGAGTGCGCCTGACGAGTCCACCCGGTCGCTACCGCTCCCGGTACTGACCCGGCGCGCGCCCCTCCGAATCTTCCATCATCGGCTGGTGAGCCGCCTGCTACTTGAGAATGTCTTCCAGGAACTTGGTGACTTCGGGGTCCCGGCTCTGTCCGAGGTAGAAGATCGCCCTCTTCCTCAGCTCGACCGAAGCATCACTCCGGGCCACATCCATCAGTTTCTTCATGGCCTGCTTGCTGTTATTCATCTGGCTGAAGGCGAAAAGTACCTGTTCCTTGATCTCCGGATTCTTCTCCGTGTCGTACAACTGGGACAGGCCGTCGATGATTTGCGCGGCGCGCTGTTGGCCCAGCCCGAAGATCGCCTGTTTGCGGACGGCAATGCTGTCGCCGTTGCGGGCCACATCGAGGAGCTTGGCCTGGGCGCGCGGGTTGTGCATTTGAGACAAAGCGAAGAGGGCCTGGTTGCGGACCTTGGGATCAGAGTCCGCGTCGAAAATTTTGATCAACTCATCGGCGTTCGCGTCACCATTACGTTGGCCTAGTCCGAAGATGGCTTGCAGCCGGATTTCCAGGCCGGCGTTGGAACGCGCGACCTCGCCCAGCTTCGTCCGGGCGCGAGCGCTGTTGTGCTGCGAGAGGGCGAACATCACCTGCTTTCTGATCTCGACGTTCTGATCCGCTTCGTAGATCTTCATCAACTCATCCACCACCTCATCGCCATGCTTCTGGCCGAGCCAGAAAATCGCCTCCTTGCGGGTGCTGAGCGACGGCGAGGTGCGGGCGAGTTCGACGAGGAACTCGCGCACGCGCGGGCTGTCGTGTTGCGTGATCGCAAACAGCGCGGCCTTGGCGATCTCAGAGTCGGTGGATTTGGTTGCCAGGTCTTTGAGCAAGTCGAAGGCGCTCTCATCCCGCGCCTGGCCCAACGAGAAGATCGCTTGCCGGCGCAACCTGGCGTCCGACTCATTGCGCGCAATCTCGATGAGCAGGGCCGTGGCCTGCGGGCTGCTGTGTTGGCCGAGCAGATTGACCGCCGCTTCTTTCAAGCGCCGGCTCGCCTTCGAATCCGGTTTCAGCAGATCGACCACGATGGCCACGGCCCGCTCCCGGTTGCCCTGGAAAAGGCTTTGGAGGGCGATGATCTTGAGCTCTTCATCCCCGCCGGCCGGCTGCCCGCTGCCGCCGACGAGAACGCCTGGCCCGACACCCGGACCGGGCCCCGGCCCAACCGGTCCCGGCCCAACTGGTCCCGGTCCAACGGGGCCCGGCCCGATATTGACGATCACGCCATCCACGGCCTGCCGGTTGCCGAGGCGGGGGGCCAACTCGATCAGCATGGCGTTGGCGTCGGTGGCCCAGCTCGATTGAGGGTAGTCTTTGAGCAAACGCGCCAGCCTCCGGGCCGCGTCTTGATACCGCTCTTGCTTCTTCAAAGCGAAAGCGAGCCAGAAGAGGGCGGCATCGACGTTCCGGTCCTTCGGATAGTCGTTGATGAAGTCATTGAACCTCTCCGCGGCCCTGGCCCAATTCTCTTCCTGGATGAAATCCCTTCCCTCGCGGAAGATTTTCTTCGCTGCGTCGGAGGAGCCGGAGGAAGTCGAGGCTTGGACGAATCGGTTGAGCTTGTCGAGGTCTTGCCCGAAGCCGTAGCCGACCCGCGTCTCGCCGAACAGGGCCAACAGCACGAGGACTGTCAGAGCTGGCCCGATTACCGCGCGGGCGCGGGCAATCGAGCGGGGGGTTGAATCAGGTATAGTGATACTGTGTGACATATGATTCCGTCCTGATATATGTGATTAGGGAGCTAAATCGAGCCACGCCACCTGGGTACGGTACGGGGAGCGTGAGCGACCTGATGGCCTCGCGAGCGGCGCTCCTGGCAGGCACCAGGTCGCTCACGCTCCCCGTACCGTACCCGCACCTGCCTAACTTTGCGTGGTTCGATTCAATTCTTCAGATTACCTGCCAACAGATTACTGGTTGAATAGACTTGCAACATGGCGATGATCTCGTCCTTCTGAATGCGCTCCTTGAGCGAGCGCACCTCATCCGGCGCCGGCCGGTCCGGCAGGTTGGCGATGTCGAGTAAGAAGGGCTCAAGCTGGCCGAGCACCTCCTCGGCCGGCAGGTTGCCTTTCGCCTCGGCGTTGCGCCGGAGCAGGATGTTTTGCGCAAGCAGGCGCCGCGACTGTTCCTTCTCATAAGCCAGATCAAAGACCGAATCGTCGGCCGAGAAGCCGGCGTTCTTGAACGAACGCAGCAGCAGTTGTGACTGCTCGATGTGCTCGGCCGTCTCCGGGTTCAAATATGACATCGGGGCAACCGGCTGATTCGTGATGGCGACGAGCGGGCGCGTATCGATCACCGCCTCCCGCCGCTGCTCACGCGCCTCGGGGAGCCGCTGACGCTTCGGCTTCGGAGTATTGACTGAATCAGACCGATGCTGACCGGCGCCCGGCTTCTGCTCAGGTACCGCTGGACCGGTTGGAGGCTGGTGATTCGATTCTTCCTTCACCGCAGGCGTGGGAGTGACTTTAACTAGTTCTCTACCTACCTGATGCTCGTGACGCAGGCTGAGCCACCACCCGATGCCCAACACGATTAAGATCAAGGCAACCGCGGCAGGGACCGACCAGACCGGCAGCACATCGAGGCTCGTCAAGAAGTCCCGCAGGCGCTGCCAAGCGCTCAAGCGCGGCTCCTCGGCCAGCCTGACGCGCAACCTCGCTTCATAGCCCGGCCAGTAGCTCTCCTGCGGCATGGCCGCTTCAGCCGCTTGATTGAAAACCAGCAGTGTTTCAGTCATCGACCGGTATTGCTCCTGGCAACTTTGGCAGCCCTCCACTTCGGCGAGCAAGCTGAGCTTGCCCTCCGCCTCCAGTTCATCGAAGACCAGGTCGATCAGCTGATCTTTTGTCACGCGGCAATCGTGCATCGCTAAAACCTCGGCCGTCTCGCAGCAGACCCGCCGCGTTCAGACCATCGAGAGCCCACCCTTCAAGTTTGAGGTCTGGGGCCTGAGGTCCGGGGCCTCGTCCAGGCCCAGGTGCTCGCGCAGCTTCGCGACCGCGCGGAACAGAGACTTCTTGATCGTGCCGACCGAGCAACCGCAGGCTTCGGAGATCTCCTCGTAAGTCATGCCTTCGCGGTGCTTGAGCAGGAAGATCAGCCGCTGCTGCGGAGTCAATTCTTCGAGCGCGTGCATGACCTGCTCGACCAGCATCTTCCGGTGCAGGTCCTGCTCCAGGTTATGCGCCCGCTCGGGCGGCAGCAGGTTCAGCTCGTCCGCTGAGACCAGCTCCCCCATCTTGATCGCTTTTCTTTCGTCGCCCACCATAACCGTCATTGCCCGCCGGTGATTGAGAAACGTATTGACCGTGATCTGCCGCAGCCAGGTGTAGAAGCTTGACTCGCCCCTAAAGTTTTTGATGGCCCGGAAAGCCTTCAACCACACTTCCTGCGACAGGTCTTCGGCATCATGCGGATTCCGGCAGTAGTGCAGCGCGAGCGAATAAATGCGGCGCTCATAGCCCCTGGCCAGCAGACAGAAGGCCTCCCGTTCGCCTGATTGTGCGCGCTGGATTAATTCGTTTTCGCTGCTCGTCACCGGCCATTACCCTTTTCATAATGTCGATGCTATAGACACAGGATACGAATTTTGGTTGGCAGGGGGGGAGGGATTTTAATAAAAAATACAGTACCGCGACCGTGAGGGAGCGGGGGTATTGCCGATCATCCTGACTATGCCCCCGCTCCCTCACGGTCGCGGTACTATATCGCACATCCAAGCCTCGGGCTCAGTCAGACACCCCCGGCAAAGCCGGTGGCTTGATGAGTGGGGCCGCCTCAAAGGCGGTCGCCCTTACCAATTAGCTCTTTGACATCGCACGCGCGCGATGCCACGACTGCTTTCAGAA
>Ga0070707_100000054_pt1 | contig 100665 bp, 82 predicted proteins | sample KBSK5502metaG_FD_65468 | JGI IMG/M metagenome (GOLD analysis project Ga0070707, IMG submission 65468) | Corn, switchgrass and miscanthus rhizosphere microbial communities from Kellogg Biological Station, Michigan, USA - KBS K5-50-2 metaG | ecosystem: Host-associated > Plants > Roots >... | reverse complement strand
TAAGCGCTCTTTGGTTTCTGATTCTTTGATGCGCACGTGGACACGAACCGTGTCACCCGGCTGAAAATCCGGAATGTTAGTGCGTAATTGCGTCTTCTCGACACTGTCTAAACGATTCATGATGACTCCATTTATTTCAAAAGATCTGGTCGATTACGCCTGGTTTTTTCAGTCGCAGCTTCACGACGCCAACGCGCAATTTCGGCATGATTGCCGGTCATTAATACATCCGGAGTAGGCATGCCTTCAAACTCAGGCGGCCGCGTGTACTGCGGACAATCGAGCAAGCCGTCGGAAAAAGATTCGTTGGCCGCCGAGGTCTCGCTGCCCAACGCCCCCGGTAACAAACGAACGACGGCGTCTATGACGACCAGCGCAGCGGGCTCTCCGCCTGAAAGCACATAATCGCCAATCGATATCTCGTCGGTCACCAGCGCGTTTGCAACGCGCTCGTCGACGCCTTCATAGCGGCCGCAGATCAAAACCAGCTGTTCACAACCGGCGAACTCGGCCGCCAGGGGCTGGGTGAACGGCCTGCCCTGGGGCGAAAGCAATGCGACTCGCTTCCCCGCAGCGATGCTTTCACGGCGATCAGCGCCGGTGATCGCTTGAACTGCTGCAAAGATCGGTTCGGGCTTCAGCACCATTCCGTCGCCGCCGCCAAAGGGCCGATCGTCAACCATTCGATGCTTGTCCGCAGTCCACGCGCGCAGATCGTGGGCCTGAATACTTACCAAACCGGCTGCGCGGGCTCGACGAATAATTCCGTAATCAAACGCTTCGCGAAAATAGTCGGGAAAGATCGTGATGATATCGACGCGAAGCGCTTCCATTGCCGATTGCCAATTTCCGATTGCCGATTTTTTTAGATCAGCGAACTCCAGACCGTCTCAGCCAAGGCTTTTCGTAAGACCAATCGCCAATCTACAATTCAAGGAGCCCCTCCGGCGGATCGATCCGAATCAATTTCCTTTCGATATCGATCTCTACGCAGATGTCCCTGGCCATGGGAATCAGGAATTCGCGATCTCCTTCCCCGTCCACCACCAGAATCTCAACGCCTCCGGTGTGCATCACTCCCTTGACTGTGCCGATCTCCCGCCCCTCGATATTCTCGACCCGGCAACCCACCAGTTCCCATTCGTAAAAAAGATCCTGGTCCAGTTGAACGCGCTCGGCCGCGTTGACGGCCAATTCGTAGCCCGCCAGTTCTTTGGCGGCGTCGATCGAGTCGTATCCGGCGAACTTGAAAACAATTCGATTTCCGTGAAACCAATGCTCTTCAATTTGCAAAGATCGACGACTTCCGTCCGGCGCGATTCCCATCACCTCGTCCAGAGCATCGAAGCGTTCGGGAAAATCTGTCAATAAATCGGCAACCACTTCTCCGCGCAGCCCCCTGGTTCGGGCCACGCGCGCGACGACAATTAGATCTTCCACATCATTCAACGACGTCGAGCACGAAACGGCGCTGCTGCTTTAGACCCGCCGCGTAAACCAGCGAACGCAGAGCTCGCACCGTGCGGCCTTGTTTGCCGATTATTTTTCCCATGTCCGTCTGCGCCACCCGCACTTCGATGCGCGTCATCCCATCGCGGTCAATTTCGCGCACGTCAACTGCATCCGCATCATCCACGAGAGCTTTGACGATCATTTCGATGGTGTCGCGCATTGATTAGTCCAAAGTCGAAAGTTCCAAGTCCAAAGTCCGAAACGCCACTCTGACGTTGGACCCTGGACCTTGGACTTCAGACGGTCTCGGCAGCTTGCGCCTTCGCGGCTTGCTTAATCAATTGGCGCACGGTATCGGTCGGCTGCGCGCCTTTCTCGATCCAGTAACGAACCCGATCGGCCTTGAGCTTAATCTCCGCCGGCTGACGCGTCGGATTGTAGGTTCCGAGATTTTCCAGGTACGCGCCGTCACGCTTGGATTGCTTCTCTTTGACCACAATGCGGTACGACGGGCTCTTTTTCGCGCCAGTGCGCATTAATCTGATTGCTAACAAGTGTCTTTCCTCCAGGTACGCGGCGAGCTACGAGCCCGCCTCTAAACTATTTTGACGCCTCGCTTCACCGAAACGATCATCGTCTTTTCTTCTTTTTCTTTTTCTTCTTCCGCGACGATCCAGGCAGCCCGGCAGGCAAACCCATCATTCCGTCGCCTCCACCTTCCATCCCCGGAATGCCGGCCATGCGGCGCATCATCTTACCGCCAAGGCCGCCTCCACCGAACATGCCCTGCATCATGCGCCGCATCTCAGTGTACTGCTTGATCAGCGCGTTCACCTGCGCCACCGTCGTGCCTGAGCCGCGTGCAATGCGCCGGCGGCGGTTGGCGTTCAGGATGATGTGATTCACGCGCTCTTCACGCGTCATCGAATCAATGATCGCCTCGGTGCGTCGCAGTTCTTTCTCCATTAACTCAGACTGCTCGTCGGTTAAATCCGGCATGCCGACGCCGCCCAGAAGCTGATCCGGCAACAGCTTGAGGATCTTTGAGAAAGAACCGAGCTTCTTTACCTGCCTGAGTTGTGAACGAAAGTCGTCAAGCGTGAACTGATTTTTTTGCAGCTTCTTTAACTGCGCTTCAGCTTCATCCTGATCGACCTTGTCCTGGACCTGCTCAATCAGCGACAGCACGTCGCCCATGCCGAGGATGCGCTGCGCGACCCGATCCGGATAAAACGGTTCGAGCGCATCGTACTTCTCGCCGACACCGACAAATTTTACGGGCTGTCCTATGACCTGCCTGATCGACAGGGCAGCGCCGCCGCGCGCGTCACCGTCCATCTTTGTCAGCACCACGCCGGTAATGCCAACGCGTTGATGAAACTCTTCGGCTGATCGCACCGCATCCTGGCCGGTCATGGCGTCTGCCACGAAGAGAATCTCGACCGGATGCGTTTCACTCTTGATGGTGACCAGCTCGTTCATCAACTCATCATCGATGTGCAGCCGTCCGGCGGTGTCGATCAAGAGCGTGTCGTAACCGACATCGCGCGCGTGCTGTAACGCTGCGCGCGTCAGTTCCAGCGGATCGTTCGTCTCAGGCTTTTCAAAGATCGATTGGCCAGTCGCCTTGGCGATGACCCTTAACTGTTCCCGCGCCGCCGGCCGGTAAACGTCGGTGGAAAGCAGCAACGGCTTTCGCTGTTGATTCTGCGCCAGCCAGCGCGCGATTTTTCCCGTCGAGGTCGTTTTGCCCGACCCTTGCAGGCCGACGATCATCACGACGTTCGGACTGGTTTTGGTAAAGACCAGCCGGGAAGATTGCCCGCCCAGCAAATCGACCAGTTCCTCGAAAACGATTTTGACGACTTGCTCAGAAGGCTTCAGTTCCAGCCAGACCTGCTGGCCTTCCGCCTTTTCTTTTACCGACGCAATAAAGTCTTTTGCGACCTTATAGTTAACGTCAGCTTCAAGCAACGCCAGACGAATCTCGCGCAGCGCCGCGTCAATATGTTCCTTTGTCAGGACGCCTTCGCCGCGCAGATTTTTCAGCGTCCGCTTCAGTTTGTCGGAAAGAGACTCGAACATACATTAGACGGCGATTCCGGCCTGAGCGGAAACAAGCATGATAAGGGGCGGTCTGAGGGGTGTCAAGGAATGGGGTTACTGCCGGTTGCCGCGCTCAGCTACCTGGTTTCGCAATCGAAATCAACGCTGGTTCAGGAACACGTATTTTTCCAATCTGCGCGGGAGTCGTCAATCGGGACCCCCAACTCCGCAGCGAATCAACGTCCTTCACTCCCACGGTGTTGCCGGACTCTTCCGGCGCAAAAAGTGGGGCTCGCCATTTTTTCGACGACGGCTGGCCACCCTTTACGTTCGGCATTTCATTAAGACTATCCAACAGAGCATTATGTTTTTCAGGCAGTATCTTCAAAAGATTCTTATAAGCTGCTTTAAGAGAAATATCCGACGACTGACTTTTCTCCTCGATTCGCGAAGTAAACAGACCCACGCAAGCGTCATAGATCGGGAGCGCGCTGTGGACAGCCGGAGCCAGGTCTGGTTCGAGCGTGACCGTCTCGTTGAGAAAATCCATCGCGTCGTCCAGCGATGTTAGATAAATGAGCTGCTCTGCGAGCGTCGGCTTCTTGTCAGGTTCATCGCTTGCGAGCAGTCCGTTCAAAACAGTCTGGGCTCTCCAAAGAGCTCGAACCAGAAATCCGACCGCCGAGTTTGCTCTGAGCGAGATCGCATCCATGCCATCAGGCGCTGTGGGTGGCAGCGCCTTGAATATCATCTCATGCAGGTCCGTGTGGACACGGTATCGCGGCAACTCCGCCGGCTCGGTGACCAGACAGCCACAGTGCTCGCAGAAATAAACGCCTTCGCGAATCTGAGCGATACATGACCAGCAGCTCATCGACTGTCCCGCGACTTTGGGCTGGCCTTCGTTTACTTCTACCGACAGGCCGCAACTGAAACATCGCAACGCGCCGGCATTGGATGGGGTCGCCCAGTTTGTCTGGCAGCCAGGACACGCGACTCTGACCAGGTCGCTGGTCGTTGTGCCGGATGGAATCCGCAACACGGCCGCGCACTCGGTACAGACATAGCTCCGCACGGGTTTGTAGAGGGAATGATCAGCCAGACAGAAAGGACACTTGACGGAGCGCTTTGGACGGACCAGAGCAACCAGAAACAGCACCGCGCCGATGATTGGCGAAAAGGTCGCCAGGAGCAACAGGAGAATGCCGACAATTCCCATTAACGCTCCCGAATCCTTGAAAAAGTCCTCGAGTGAAAAACCAAAGAATTTCAGCCCAAAGAAAACGACCCATACGAACACGCCCAGACCAACTACGCATCCAGCGTTGCTCATTGCGCTTGAGGGTGTCTTTGGTGCGTCATTCTGGAATGTCCATAGCTCTTTCTCAAAAGTCGTCGCGGTGCGAGGGCGAACCTTTGCTTTCTCCTGGGGCGTGCTCAATTGATCGCTCCTCCCTTCTGTCAATTCCCCCTTGTGATGGAAAGCTATAGAGCGGATATTTTCGGCGGATTATAACTTCGGTTGGACCAATACGCTAGATCCAGAGTTTGAAATCACAAATTGTGATTTCAAGTTGGGTGAGCTGGCAAACGGGGTTATTTTCTCGAAGCTAATGAAGTCAGGGATTTTCGGCTTGCTCCGTTGGGAGCAAAATGTTTATAGAAGAGGGGCTATCTAATATTCTTTGTCCGCCGGGAGGTCGACAACGCAATGCGGGCCATAAACATTGCGCTCGTACGGGGCGCTGAGGAGCGTCTTAGAATTTCAGGAACAACTCGACGGTCACTTTGCCATGCGATCATTCTTTCGCTCTTGCTGGTCGCGCCAATTTCACTACACGCACAAGATCCGGCGACCCAAACAAACAAGCCACGCGATCAACGCAAATCCGGATTTATCGCTCCCGGAATCGAGCATATTCAGATCACACGCGGTTACAAGTCAGATAAGGAAACGACGGGTCCGTGGTTCATTAACATCCTCCGCATCGATCTCGGGAAAGGCCGGCTGCAGATGGTTCATGGGATGGACGAGGCCGTCGGATTAGAGACAGTGAGTTCGCTGGCCTCGCGTTACGGGGCGCTGGCCGCGGTAAACAGCGGCTACTTTCGCACGACCGGAACTTATCGCGGTGATGCAGTCGGCGTTGAGGTGCTCAAGGGGAAACTTCTAAGCGAGCCTTACAATGTTCGCGCCGCAGCGGGTTTGATTGAAAAGAACGGAAGGCAGGAATTGATCTTCGGTCACCTGAAGTTCGAGGGACAACTCGTGGCCGGACCAAAGGTGAAGCACTCGATCGATGGTTTGAATCGACCGCGGGGTGACAATGAATTGATACTTTTCACTCCTGAGTTTCACCGCACGACGCTCACCGATTCGAAGGGCCTGGAGTTGATCGTTCGCGGCGGCCGCATTATTGAACAACGAGATATGAAGGGCAGCGGCGCGATTCCATCAGATGGATTCGTGATTTCTGCTTCAGGCTCGGCACGCGAATGGGCGTTGAAGAATCTTCGCCGGGGCACGCGCTTGCGACTCGATCTCAAACTATCCCCCGTGGAAACAGATCAAGCGGCCGCCTGGAAACAAGCGACCAACATCATCGGAGGCGGCCCGCAGTTAATTAAGAATGGACGCGTTGAGATCACCAACGCGGCTGAGAAAATGCTGCCCAGCTTTGTCAGTGACCGCCATCCACGCACGGCGATCGCCAGACTCAAGTCAGGCCAGGTCCTCCTGGTCGCTGTCGATGGCCGGCAGGCTGAAAGCATTGGGATGTCACTCAATATGTTGGCTGATCTGCTGGTTGAATTCGGCGCGGTCGAGGCGATTAACCTCGATGGCGGCGGCTCAACCACTATGGTCATCAAGGACAAAATAGTTAATAAGCCTTCCGACACAACCGGCGAACGCCCGGTTAGCGACGCAATCCTGGTATATCCGCGGTAAGCCCGGATGGGCCGTTAAGGCAGCAGACGCGGCAATCTTAAGTTCGTGACCATCGGCCTGAACTGTGGTATTTTCAAGTCGTTTGAGTAACAACAAACGGGTAACTCTCGGACCCGTTTTGCCCTGCCCCTTCAACTGCGGAGGTGAAAAGCGCAACGCATTGGGCTTTTACTGACTCTTCAGGCTCTATTACTAAAGTTGCGCGGTCAGGCGACCACTTCTTTACAGGAAACTTGCTCGTTTGAGCGAAGAAAACCAAAAGGCAGGCAACGCCGTCGTCGATCTTGAGCATGCTCGCGTGCGTCTACGGTCGCGCGCCGGTAAAGCTACACCCGAATCGCTGGCCCGCGATTTGGAAACAGTTCGAGGGTTGCTTGATCAGGGCCTGACGATTGAAGCGCGCTCGCGGCTCAACTCTGTGTTGGCGGAGGCGCGTAATCAACCCGCCGTATTAGCTCAAGCGCGTTGCGCCCTGGCAAACGCGTTGGAAATGCAGGGACTGTATCGCGAGTCGCTGGACGCAGTCGCGATGTATGAAGATCCCGAAACGCGCGCCAAACTTGATTCCAATCTGAACGCCCGCCTCCGAGTCCAGGTCGCGCTCGCTTACAACTACAACGGCGATCAACCAAAGGCCATCGCTTTACTCAAAGCCACGCTTCGCGACTTGCCTGAGGAGGGAGCCGAGGTGGGCGCGGTGTACGTCGCACTGGCGCGCGTCTATCGCAGCATCTCTGAATATCCGATCGCGCGCGACTATTCACATCGCGCGCTGGACAGTTATCGGCAAACCGGTGACTGGCGCGGGTTGGCCGAAGCGTATTTTGGACTGGCTACTGCGGACCTGCAAGAAGGACATCCCGAAGCATCTCTGGACAATTTTGGTCAGGCATTGAAGTTGATCGGCGACCATCCGGCAACTTTTCTGCTCGGCAGAACTTACGCCAACATGGCCGGCGCCTGCTGGTTTCTCAAGCGTCCGCTCGACGGCATTCGCCATCTGGAAAAAGCGATCGGTTATTACGAACGAACCGATCATAAGGCGAATGCAGCCGACGGTTACAACAACCTTGGCATCAATCTGGTTCTGATTGGTCAGTGGGATCGCGCGCAAGAGGCCCTCGAACGAGCTCTCTCGCTGGCCACTGAGTTCGATAACCGCGGCGGCGAACTTCCGATGATCCTGGATTCGCTCGGCGAGCTGTGCACGCTCCGCGGAGATCTCGACGAAGCTCACACTTACCTGGAGCGGGCGGTGGCGCTTGCTAATGAAAGAGGGAACAAGTGGTACCAGGGACAAACCCAGCGCACTTTGGGACGTTGTTATCTGGCGATGAAGCGCAGCGCCGAGGCGCTGGCGACTGCAAAGAAGACCCTGGAGCTTGCCGAAGAGATCGGGGACCGGCAGGCGATTTGCGAGTCGCGGTTATTGTCTGCTGAAGCATCTTTGGAGTGCGGCGAGACGGAAGATTCAGTCGCGAATCTTCAAAGCCTTGCTCAACTGATCACGGACTCGCCCACGGATTTGTTGTTGGCCGGCGAAGCCCAGCGCATGCACGGCCTGCTGGAAATGGCCCGCGGAGATGCCGCCAACGCAGCGCAGCACTTCGGCCGCAGTGTCTCGATCTTTGACATGCTGGGTGACCGCTATCGCAGCGCGCGCGCGCACTATGAATTGGGACGCGCTTACACTATTGCTCAGCCGGAACGGGCTGCAGAGCACCTTTCGCGCTCCGTCAATATCTTCCGAGAACTCGGCGCTAAGTTAGATCTGGCTCGGGCGGAACAAGCCGCAACCGACCTGGAAAAGACCGGGCCGCAGCAACAACGGCAGCGCGAAACTGTGCTCCAGCTTCTTACGCTGCGTCTGGCTGAAGCCGTGGCGTCGCGAGAGTTGTTGTTGCGCGAATTGGCCGCGGTGATTCGACAGGAAACTAACTGTCGTAAGATTTTGATTATCGAACCGGACGAAGGGGCCCGTCAGCGGGTAGTTATTGCGCACGGTTGCGTCAAGAATGAAGCCGCAACCTGGGCGGATGAGTTTGCCGGTCTGGAAAAAGCGGCTCAACGCGAAGCCTTCGCAAAGAAGCACGACCTGGCTCTTATCACCCTGAACTCGACAAACGCGCCTCCCGCTACTCTTCTAATATCGCCGCGCGAGCGAGCGAAACTTCCCGACGGATTTTCACTCGATCCGCTGCTGCGGGTGGTCGAGTTGGGGATGGACGTTTGCGCGTTGCGTTCGCGTACGCGAAGCGGATCCGATACCGAGGAAGAAAACGCCCTTGCGGGATCCAGCTTGATGCCGGGGTTCATTCACTCAAGCCCGGCCATGACTCGTTTGGTCGAAGAGGTACACAAGATTCGTTCGTCCGACGTGACTGTACTGGTCACCGGTGAATCCGGAACCGGCAAGGAACTGGTGGCTCGAGCGATTCACGCGCTTTCGTCGCGGCGCGACAAAGTCTTCGTGCCTTTCAACTGCACCGCGGTTCCGAAAGAACTCTCGGAAGGTTATCTGTTCGGTTACCGACGGGGCGCCTTCACCGGCGCCGTCAAGGATTCGGACGGCGTAATTCGAACAGCCGCCGCCGGCACTCTCTTCCTGGATGAGATCGGCGATCTACCGATCGACGTTCAGCCGAAACTGTTGCGCTTTTTGCAGGAGGGAGAAATTCAACCGCTGGGTGAACAGCGACCGGTGAAAGTTGACGTCCGCATCATCGCCGCCACTAACTCTGACCTCGAAGAAATGGTGGCTCAGGGTCGGTTTCGCGAAGATCTCTACTACCGCCTTAACGTAATTCGACTGCGCGTGCCGCCGTTGCGCGAGCGTCGCTCGGAAATTCCCACAATCGTGAATTATTACGTGAATCATTACTCGGCGAAATTTGGTCGTCGCGATATCCAGATCACGTCCCAGGCGATCGATTTGTTGATGGTAGGTGAGTGGCCGGGTAACGTCCGTCAACTCTGCAACGAAGTGCAACGTGTCATTGCGCGAGCTGAAGATGGCGCGGTCATCACGCCGGAACAGCTCTCGCCTGAGTTGCGGCACATGGGTGCGCCGGTAACACCGTCGGCTACGGTGACTCCGATTGGCGGGACTGCAGGCGGCTCATCGGTCACCGTTCCGCTGCAAAATATCACCCTGGCCGATGCTTTGGCTGAGGTCGAACGCCGCATGATCCGCGAAGCCCTACGCAAGCACAACGGCAACATCTCGCGGGCCGCGCGAGAGCTGGGACTGACCCGCCGCGGTCTCTACCTGAAGCTCGAGCGCCACGAAATGAGCGCCAGCGCCTAGTTACCTCGACTTTTCCTAATCTCTTTTCGGAAACATCTGCCTAAACTGTACGTGTAAGTCTCTTGCGACAGCACGATGTCGGATCCTGGTTGCGCCGCTTTGCAACAGGCGTGTATCCTTTTTGATGAACATTCGGTTTGGGCTGAGAAAGCAGAGTAAGAATGACCGCCAAGCTTAATCTTGCCAGCAATCCTTTTCGCAATCGCGCGTTGCCGTGGACTGTCACGGCCGTGGTTACCGTTGTGTCAATCGTGGCGCTTTTGTTGATTGCCAGGTCAACTGTTCAGACGAACGCGCAGGTGCATACAACTCAGCGCGATGTGGCTGAATTGCAGAAACAGGCTGAGGGACTGAACAAGCGCGCCGAAGAAATCCGAACTGCGTTGTCGCCCGAGCAACGGCGTACTCTGAAGTCGGCGCAGACACTGGTTGATCGAAAACGATTCTCGTGGTCACGTTTGTTCGCTGACCTGGAAGCCGCGTTGCCCGGCAGCGTGAAGGTCGCTCGAATAGTGGTTAAGGAAGTGCGGGCCCAGGACGACCGGACAGTCACGAATCTGGACCTGACCCTTGTCAGCAAAAACCCGGCAACTATCACTCAGTTGATTGAGGACATGGAGCGGCAGGGAGTCTTTCGCGCTGAACTTATCTCGCAGAACGCGAAACGGGGCAAAGGCGAGAGTGGCGCCGAGTATGAAATGAACGTGTACTACGCACCACGCGCGGGTGCTCCCATCGAAGCTGGCGAACGAAACAATCGGCCCGTGGACACCGCCGGGGAAGGAACGCGGCGATGAGTCAAGAGCGACCAATGCAAGGTCCAGCGATGGCTGGTCGGCGCCAAATCCCTATTCGCTTTGATCAACTCAGGCGGGCGCCCGGGCTGAAAGTTATCGGTCTACCGGAACTTATCGGACTGGCCGGGGCTGCGCTCATCGCCCTGATCACTATCTTTGCTTACTTTTATTTTTATGTTCCATCGCACTCGCGCTTGAAGCTGGCGCAATTGGAACGCGATCGTTTGCAAGCCCAACTGCGCGCATCTGAAGTAAATCTTAAGCAGACAACCACCACCCGCGAAGCAGTCGATAAAATTGATGCGAGTCTGAGGGACTTTGAGGGCAATTGGCTTGCCGTCAGCGGGCAGGGCCGGCTCAAGCTCTACAGCGAGCTGAATAATTTGATTCGCAGCAACGGTCTCCGAAATACTTCCGGCCCGACCTACACGGGCCTCGAGCCTTTTGGTTCCAAGGTCCAGGTGCAGGCCACAGCCAGTGCTGACAAGCAAAGCAACGCCAAGTGGCAGAGTATCTATCCCGGCATCGCGGTAAGCGTGACCGTTGAAGGCCCGTACCAAAACGTCCGTCATTTTGTACGCGACATTGAGAGCAGCCGTCAGTTTTTGATCATCAACGCGGTAGAGCTTGAAAGCCTGACGAATGCGTCATCCAGTGCTTTAGAGGAGTCGTCACCCCCGCGAACTGCGCCACCGCCTAGCCGGACCGGCAGACCGTTATCGACGATTACAACACCGAGAGTAGTACCCTCGAGGGGCACTCAGGTAAGTTTGCGACTGGACATGGCAACGTATTTTCAGCGTCCTGCTTCGGATAGTGAGACCGCTCACTGAGCAGCGAATAGTATGGGAACCGAAACGCCGAACTCTCGTTTAATCAATTGAAAGTAGTTTTTGAATTGGATTTCATACCATGCAGCTTACCGACCCCAACAATCCTAACGAGCGGAAGAAATTGATTGCCGCTGGCATACTTGGGCTGGCCGCGATCCTGGTGCTGGGCTATGTATTCTTTGGCGGCAGCTCAACGAAGCCGACGCCTAATCGGAATTTGAGAGCTAGTGCGACCCCGACACCTTCGCGAACCATCGGCATACCTGCCGAGACATCGACGGATGATCCTTCGAGTTATCAACCAATCAATTACAATCCGTACCTCCCGGCCATGACGGAAGCAAATCGCAACATATTTGCTTACTACGAACCGCCGCCACCTCCGGTTAAGCAAATTGTAATCCCCACTCCGTCGCCAACTCCGGTGCCACCACTACTTCTTTCTTCGCTTGGGCCGTCAAGCGTTTATGCCCGCACCGCGGATTTCAGCTTGCAGGTTACTGGAGACAAATTCACACCGGCTGTCCACATCGTGATCGATGGCCGTGATTTACCGACTCGCTTTATCAATTCGCAACAGCTATTCACTACTGTCCCGGCAGCGTTAATTGCCAATCCTGGTCCGCGGCAGGTGATGGCGCGGAGCAACGACGGCAAGCTCTACTCGAACACGGGAATGTTGAACGTCATGCCCCCGCCGCTTCCGAACTACAACTATATCGGCATTATCGGCAAGCCACGCTTCAATGACATGGCGGTGCTCCAGGATAAGAGCAACAAGGACCTGCTCAACGTGCAACGCGGCGACGTGCTCGGAGGCCGCTTTCGAGTTAACAGCATTTCTGAGCGCGAGGTAGTTCTGATGGATACAACTCTCAAAATCAGGCACACAATTCCGTTCACGGTTGAGGGCAATCCCAATCAACCTTACCGGCCACCCGTGCGCACCAGCGATGATGAACCGTTGTGACTAGTGATTCCAAATCAATGCGGCAATCGAAGTCAGAGCACGGCTACGCAATGGTCGCGCTGCTCGTTTTAATGAGCCTCATGGCCTTGTTTGCTCTTGCGGCTGCGCCCCAGGTCCGGCAGCAGGCTCAGCGCGAACGCGAGAAGGAGGCGATATTCAGAGGTGAGCAGGTGGCTGACGCGATTCGTTCCTACTATCGGTATCGCGGCGCCCAGGGTGTCAATTCCTTACCTACTTCAATGGATCAACTAACAGAAGGCATCCCGCGCGGCACAAAGAAGCTGCAGATTTTGCGATCCGAGGCCGCCCGTGATCCGCTTTCGAGTTCGGGTGAATGGCGGCTAATTGGTCCGACTGCGCAGGACTTTGGCCAATTTGTACGCTCGCTAACTGAATATTCCGGCGGGACTCCTCCGACACCGCGGAGAGACCTCGCCGCCCTGGCGGGCCTGATCCCACAAATGACCAACGTTCTCAGTACCGGGTCAACCGACACCGCTCCCGGTGGTGAGGATTCCTCGGCAAACGCCTCAGGACCTTTCCTCGGAGTTGCCAGTCGCAGTCAACGCAACTCTGTCATGACATACTACGGTATCGAACGCCATGACGAATGGATCTTCACTCCGCTGTTCCGCTAAAACGATCACTTCAACCGACAACGCATCGACAACCAAGACCACGCCAGATGGCAAGTGTCACCGTCAAAACGATCCATCTTAGCGTGTCAAGTGAATTTAAATTCGCGCTGGATCTGAGACTCTCGAGTCGATGTTTTTGATCACGCGCACCCACGACGCGTCCGTCACGCTCCGAAAATAATTCGCCGCACGAGTAATAAAATGTTGACAAGGATGCAATTTAAGTTTATATAGCAAGATGTTGTGCGCCGTTTTCTCTAGACCACAAGAGTTACGAGTACACAGTATCTTGTGGTCGTAACCAACATGAAAGAAGGAGAACGATATGGCAACTAAGAAGAAGGCAGCCAAGAAGAAGGCTGGCAAAAAGAAGGCAGCGAAGAAAAAGAGATAGTTCGTTCACCAAGGGGGCAACTCCAACAACCAACCACTGGCGTACACGATTCAAGGCCTTAGAGGCCAACTTAAAAAGGAACGGCGAATGCTTAACAGGCGCGCCGTTCCTATTCTTTTTCGCAGTGCCCAATTAATCTGCAGACTCTCATTAGAGGAGGCGAGCTAGTGCGGGAATTCGACGAACGGCCGTGGGGCAGCTACGAAGTTTTGGAAGAGCGGCCAGGCTTTAAGGTGAAAGTGCTGGAAGTTAGACCGGGCTCGCGTCTCAGCCTGCAGCGGCACGCGCAACGAGAGGAACATTGGGTGGTCGTTCAAGGTGTGGCCGACGTTGTTTGCGGCGACCAGGAATTCCAATTGGCTCGGGGCGAGCACATTCACATCCCATCTCAAACCAATCATCGTTTAGGAAACAGCGGGCCCGAGCCGTTGGCCATCATTGAGGTGCAACTTGGCGACTATCTCGGCGAGGACGACATCGTTCGCCTGGAAGATGACTATAAGCGAACCGGATAATCTAAAGACCCTGAAGAAATTCGCATGATCCGGATTGCCCTCATTGAACCGGAGATTCCCCAAAACACCGGCAACATAGCCCGGCTTTGCGCCGCCACGCGAACAGAACTACACATTGTTGGCGTGACCGGATTTCGACTGGACCATCGGGCGGTCCGTCGCGCGGGCCTGGATTACTGGGATCAAGTTTCGCTGCATCGACATCGCGATCTCGACGCGCTCTACGAATTCCTGCCGAACGCGCGGTTTCTCTACTTTAGTACAAAAGCCAAACGGTCTTTGCTGGAGTGGGGGTTCGATCAGAACGATTGTCTCGTATTCGGTCGGGAAACGCGTGGCTTGCCGGAAGACATCTTGCAAAACAATTTGGATCGATGCCTGAGGATTCCGATACTCAATCCAAACGTACGCAGCCTCAACCTGGCGAACTCAGTAGCGATAGCTCTTTACGAAGGACTACGGCAGACTTCCGCCCTGGACGGTTCTGATGAACCTGATCGCACGTCGTGAACCAGAAAATGATTCATCCTTCGGTTTGCGAGTCACCGCCCAGTTCTTCCCTCTCGTCCGGCTCTTCTGTCTCGCGGTAGATCTCATAGCCAGTGGCGTCGTCGTAATAGTAGCTTTTCACCGCGGGCTGGTTTGTTTCTTTCGGGGCGTCACAGTCGACCGTCATCGACGGTTCTTCGTGTGCTTCTGAGTTTTGCGAATCATCCATCATGATCAATCATAGCTCAAACGCGTGAGCTGGAGTCTGCCAAAAGTCTATCCCATCACTGACACTCAGCTTTCAGGTTTGTCACATGCCGAACAGGTCAGGCGCCTGATAAGTGGTGGCGCCAGGCTGATTCAACTGCGCGACAAACACGCTTCGCCCCGCGAATTCTATCAACAGGCCGCCACAGCTTTGCAGGTTGCCCGCGAGCATAACGTCAAACTGATCATCAATGATCGCGTCGACGTTGCCCTGGCAATAAGGGCTGACGGCGTTCATTTAGGCCAGACTGATATTCCTGTTGAAGCTGCTCGTCGTCTGCTCGGCCCAGCCGCGATCATTGGATTCTCTACCCACAATATCGCACAAGCCAGCCTGGCACGAGCACTTCCGGTCGATTATTTGGCGTTTGGCCCCGTCTTCGAGACTTCGACCAAGCAGAATCCAGACCCCGTCGCGGGGCTTCATACTCTGCGGGATGTGCGTGACGCGATCGGATCTCTGCCATTGGTGGCAATAGGCGGAATTACGCTTTCAAACAGCGCCGATGTGCTAACGGCCGGCGCGGACAGCCTCGCAATAATTTCAGCCCTGATCGCAGATCCCGAGCATATCCACGAGAATATGGCCAAAATGCTGTCACTAACTGCTGTCAACTCGGCAGGGCCAGGCGATCGTTGAACATTTTTTACTTGCGTTTAGCGTCGTCATTAGCGAAAATGAACGAGCCGCGAACCCGAGCGCGGTAGCCCGTCACCTCGCGTTAACCCAATTTTCAAGATTCCCTAACCAAACTGGAGCGCCCGCTGGCATGAGCTTCTTCGACCTACCGCCAATTATCGAACGTATGCTGCTGGTCTCAGACAAGATCAGCGACCTTAATTTCTCAGTAGGTCAACTACCTCAGGTCGAGATTAACGGAAAGCTAACTCCTGTTCAGCCGCTTGGCCTGCAGAAGCTCACCCCATATCAAACCGAGGTTATTGCGATGACGCTGCTCCAGGAGAACTCTGAAGCGGCGGAACGATTGGTGAAGACAGGCACCGCGGATCTAAGTTATTCGCTTCCTTCGCTCGCCCGTTTTCGCTGCAACATTTTCCAGCAGCGAGGTGTCTACTCCATCGTGATGCGCGTTATTCCGACTGATATTCCGACTCTTGCTTCGCTAAGTCTGCCAACCCAACTCGCCGAAATCGCCGAATTGCGCAATGGTCTGGTGCTGATCACGGGACCGACCGGCTCCGGCAAGAGTTCCACGCTGGCAGCAATCATCGACATCATTAATGAATCGAAGCACTATCACGTCGTCGCCATCGAAGATCCGATCGAATACCTGCACACGCATAAGAACTCCACCATAAATCAGCGCGAGGTGGGACATGACACCAAAGATTTCCCGTCGGCCTTGCGCGCCGCACTGCGACAGGCACCGAAGGTAATCTTGATCGGTGAAATGCGCGACTACGAAACAACTGAAATAGCTCTCGAAGCCGCTGAGACAGGACATCTGGTGCTTTCCACCCTGCACACAATCGACGCATCAAAAACTATTGACCGCATTATTGGACTCTATCCCAAGAATGAAGAGCCGGTGATTCGCACTCGGCTGGCGCAAACCTTTCGCTATATCATCTCGCAGCGTTTGATTCCCCGGGCTGATTTTGGTGGACGGATCGCCGCAGTTGAAATCTTGAGTTCAACGCCGCGCACTCGTGAGTACATCGAAAACGGCGAAGCCGAAGGCAAGTCGTTGCTCGACGCTATGCGGGACGGAAAGTTGGAAGGAATGCAGGACTTTGACACCGTAATCAAGGACCTGATTGAACGAAACGTAATCAGCGTAGAAGACGGTCTCGGATTCGCGACGAATCAAAACAACCTGTTGCTTTCGCTCAGGGGTCTGACCTCAGGAGAGGACTTTATCCAGAGTCAGGCCGAAAATATTGTTGCTCGCAAGTCCCTCCGGCGCACACCGCAATTCACTTTGACGGATTAAGCCAGGCTTAAACCGACTCGACACTTCAGTAAACCCATGGTTCTCATCTGCTCAAAATGCGAAGCCCGCTTACAACTGGACGAAGCCAAGGCTCCATCCCGTCCCTTCAACGTTCGATGTCCAAAATGCCAGACCAGCGTCAGTGTTCAACCGCCTGACACTTCAAGTGAAGCGTCGACAGATGAACCCGCTCTGGAAATACCGGCGGCCTCGGCGCCAGCATCGGCCTTTGAACGCCCGATCGCGGCGCGTCCCTTCCAGCCTAGCGAGGAAGATTCAGCCCCAGCGTTAACCGCTGCGAGTGCGCCGGGCGGACTGGACGAAATCGCTAAACTCCTGGGTGAGGCGATGCGGCACGCCGACACCGGATCGGCCAGCAATCGTGGTCGCAAGAGACCCGCCTGGGATCGTCGCAAGGCCCTGGTCTGTACCAGCCCGGCTTATCGCGAGACGGTGGCCCGTTCGCTTTCAACCAGCGAGTATGAAGTTTTTGTGGCAGAGAACATGGCCCACGCGCTGGGACGCATGCGTGAGGAACGCATGGACATTGTGATTCTCGACGCGAACTTCGATCCCCTCGAGCAGGGTGTAGCTTTCGTAACGCGCGAAGTGCGTTTGCTGCGACCGTCTGAGCGACGCCGGCTGTTTTTTGTCTATCTCGCCGCCGGCGTGCGCACGATGGATCTGCACGCAGCCTTCCTGCACAACGTCAATCTGGTGGTGAATACTTCGGATGTCGAGCAACTGCCGGAAGCGATCGACATATCAATTCGCAACTATAACGAACTCTATCGCGACTTTAATCTAGCGCTTGACGCAGCGCCTATCTAGCCATCATTCGCGAGCCCCATCTAATCACTGCCGCGCGCAAGGGTGCGTGCTGTTGCATTAGTTTGAGGTAAAGCGCTTCATCACGGCTCGCTTTAGCCTGAATGATTCGTGCGGCGAGTTCTTTCTCGTCTGAGCGCCAGTCTTCAATGCCGGGCGCCATCGCCATAACGAGTCCAAGATTGTTGAGGGCGCTCAGCGCCTCGTTGCTCCAGCGGGTTGTCCGCAACTTCAGAGCGGCCTTTACGAACTCGACTGACCTGGTGCGGATCTCTTCGGGATTACTACGGAATTCACGCGCCATGCGATGCTGCACGGCAAGCCCAAGGTTACGCACCGCGAACCGGTCCCATTCGCCTGTCCTTCCATGCTCCGTGTCCGGCATCTCAAATACCAAATGACCGGCGGCGAGCTTCCGTAATGTGCGGGCGGAAGTGCGCCGGCGCGGATCAGCCGCCAGCTTAAGTTCCTCAGCCACAGCCAACTTCATAAGGTCCGGCCGTACGGGCCGAAACCCCAACTTTCGATAGAACCAAAATGCCCCCGATTCGATTCCTTCTTCGTTTTCATGTCCGACCTGATAAGGATCGATGGAGAAAACAGTCACGCCCAGAAGTTGCCGCATCAGGCGCAGAATTCGCGCGTACAGCCATGCAGTCTCGCCGTCGCGAAAGGTGTAATAAAGATTAAAGCCACTTTCCATGCGTTCAAAGATCGAGAGCCCTTCGAAGTAAGCCACGGGGACGCCGTTCTTGAAAATCAATGCAGCGTGGTAGGCGCGCAGTGGAAGTCTGTGCTCCGGCCGCACACCCATCACGAAAGCCTCAGTGCCGCGTCCGAGATCGGCCTTGAGCACGCGCCGCGGATCGCCATAGGTGAAGCCGTGAAGTTCCCGGTACCTGACTGCGGAAGTTTCCCGGACCATGTCCAAAATTCTTTCGCCGGCCGTGGTTGTGATTCTTTGCACCGGAATCGCCAGCGACGAGAGTTCGTTTGGCAGCGACACGTCTCGCCGTCGAATTAACGGCTGGTCATGAAAAAAGATTTTTGGGACTGGCAACTTCATTCCGGTCCGGGAAGCGCGGGCCCCAAACTTCCAGGTCACGTGTAGCTTCAGCGAATCATAGAGCTCGGCCCTAGCCACGTCCGAACTCTTAAGCGATTCAAATCGTTCGATCAGCCAGGCGAGTTCGTTTTTGCGGCCCCTCGCCGCTCGCAACCACTGCTGATAAGGCACATGCGCCTCGACCATCGCGTCTTCTTCCAACAGCGGAAGAAATCGTCGCACTGTTGCGCCGAACCGCTCCTCTTCTTCAAACCACTCCCAATCGATGGAAGCCTGCTGAGGATATTTGGCTATCAGCCAGCGAACCAGGGTGTAGCTGAAGTTGCTGGTCACGCTAGTGCCAACAATGCCCGATACTTCCACATCATCGAATGGCGAAAGATCGGCGTCCGATTCGCGAAGTTGAGAAACGCGCTGGTCGAACGTCTTAAGGATCTCTTTGACTTGTTTCAGAACTCTCGGTGTCGGCGAATAGGCGAGGAGAAATAACAGGCTCTCATGAAAACGAATTACACATTCTGCGTCCTTCATTCGCGATCTGGAAAGAAGATTTAGCGTTCGCAGAATCTTCGCGTCGTCGCCGAAGCGACGCTTAAGATCTTCCAGTTGAGCAAGAGCCTTATTCGTATTCGTGGAGGCCATTCGGATTCAGAACCGCAAGGCAGTTGTGTCGGAAACCCGACCGTCAGGGAAGGCCTCCAGGGAAACCAGCCCTCCCTCACGGTCGGGCTTCTGATACGCTGCGCTAAATCACAGATGCTTTCGAAAGAACGTCGCGATCTTCCAGGCGTCGATCGCTTTCCAGGGTAATTCGGCGGTGGTGTAGTGTCCGCACGGCAACCATACAACATCCAGATCGATTCCCATTCCTTTCACTTCAGCAATTACCTGGCGCGACAGCTCGACGGGAAAAGTCAGATCGTAACGCGCGGCGATAAAACGCATTGGACGCCGCTTCATCTCGAGCAGTCGCGGTATGAACGGCACCGGACTGATTGGTTTCCAGAACTCACGCAGCTCGTCGACTGTCAGGTTCGTTTCTATCCCGCGTCGCACGTGCTGCGTAGATATTCCTTTCCAGACAACGTCGGCAACATAACCGGACACGTGATTGAAAACGCCGACATCGATTGCCGGGTCATGCGCAAAGGTGAGAAACCCAATGCATGAGCCGATGCTGGTGCCGAGTACGCCTATCCGTTCGAAGCCATGATTCTGTAGCCAGCGCACCGCCGCGCGCGTGTCCAGAACTGCCTGGCGCATCGACTGAATCGTGCGTCCGATATTCGAGCCGACCAAATGGTCGGCGCGCTCGAGTTCCGGCGGTCGCCGCTCTTCGTGATAGGGCACTGTGAGCCGAAGCGCAGTCATTCCAAGCCCGTTAAAGATGCGGCACGCCTCAACGTGGCTGTCGGGTTGGGCGTTCCATTGCGGCACCACGACTATTGCTGCCCGCGGTTTGTTCCGGCGTTCACGACGAGGCGTGAACAGGCGCGCCCGGGCAATATTGTTTTCCGGCGATGGAGTGTGGACAGCGCTTGTCCACGTCAACAGATTGTCCTTAAGTTGCCAATCATTAATCTCGGGAAGCGCATAGAAGTCCTCGCTCCGGGCCATGACTCGCTCAGTGTGTTTGCCAAAGATCGCGCGCGGATCATCGCCGTTGGCGTGGTCGCACACGAACTCAACGCCCCACTCGAAGGGACGTACGATTCGATTGTCATCTCGCTTTGTATGCGCGATCTCGCGGGCGCGCATCCATCTTCCGAACAAATCAACCTCCGTACCGCCGAAAACTCAGGTACAGTCTTGCATACCTCAGAGCAGTCATCCTAAAGGCGAGCGAAGTCCTAAATCAAGGCCCGGGCCGCCCACATTTATCTTGCCTGACAATGGCATTGTGGTCACAAATGTGTTCAGCAAAAACAAAGAATCCGGCACAAACACTGGCTATTCCGCAAATCTCAGAAATATGCTATAGACGGATTAGCTAACTCAGGCACTCAAAGAAAGTTTGGCCGGCGAACTGCTTGCCAGTTCGTGCAAGGAGGTGTTTTCGCATGAATCGAAGAGCGTCATTCACCACAATTAAGGCCTCGCTTCTGTTGTTGGCGCTGCTCGGACTGATCACCGGGAGTAGTTGCCTGCCAAAGTCGCCCTCGGAATCCGGGGGGACCGTCAATATTACGGTCTATGGTTTCTCAATTATGAAAGAGTCGCTTGAGAAAGCGATCTATCCGGGGTTTGTAGCCAAAGTGAAAACAGAGCATGGCTTGGATGTGCGCTTCACTTCCTCGTTCGCCGGATCGGAAACGATCACCAACCAAATCATCGCCGGGGTGAAAGCACAAGTCGCCATTCTTTCAATTGAGCGAGACGCGCAACGGCTCAGAGATCACCAGGACGTCACTTCCGATTGGCACTTGTTGCCCCAGAAAGGCATCCTCAACAAAACCCCTTTCGTGATTCTGGTTCGCAAGGGAAATCCGAAAGGGATTCACGACTTTGCTGATCTGGGTAAGCCGGGAGTCAGGCTAATTCATCCGGATCCTATCAGCTCGGGCGGCGCTATGTGGTCTATTCTGGCGATCTACGGATCGGAACTGGTTAAATCGGAGAAGCAATCAGGCGAGGCTGATCGCGCGCGGGCGCTCCAGACGCTTCAGACTGTCTGGCGCAACGTTATTTCCACGCCGGGCTCTGCGCGCGAAGCCCGCACTCAATTTGAAAGTGGCTATGGCGATTCTCTGATTACTTATGAACTCGACGCCCTCCTGATGAAGCAGGGAAATCCAAATGTCGATGCCGAAGTCGTCATTCCCGAAGCAACTATTCTTAGCGAACACCCGGCAGTCGTGATTGACCGTAACGTCTCAGCCACAGACCGGCCCTTCATCAACGCCTTCATGCAGTATCTATGGAGTGAAGAAGCACAGCGTGCTTTTGTGAAGTACCATTTTCGCTCCAGCACCAGCGAAGCGCTAACTCAGGAAAACAAGGAACTCGCAACCATCAAATACCCGTTCACAGTGGACTATTTCGGCGGCTGGGACAAAGCCTATCCGGAAATTATCGAGAGCATCTTTCGAGATTCAGCGCAGAAGAGAAAGTAGATAAGCAGCCGTGAAGATTGGTTCGATTCGACATGTTCGCGGTTTTGATGTGGCGCGGCCCATCAGTATCGGCGTGATGCTGGGCATCATGCTGCCGTTGGTGCTGTTGCCGCTACTCTCGATCTTTGTCTTCGGCACAAGCAAGGGACTAGGCGTATTCTGGTCGTCGCTAATCGCGCCAGACGCAGTTTTCGCGCTTAAGCTCTCGATGGTGACAAGCTTTTGGGCGACTGTCTTCAACGTAATCTTCGGCCTCTTCGGAGCTTATGTCCTTTCGCGCTACGACTTCTGGGGGCGCAACGCGGTCATTGTCACCATCTCGCTTCCCACGGCAATTCCTACGGCGGTCGCCGGGTTCGCCTTGCTTTTACTGTGGGGCAAGTACGGAATGATCGGCAAGTTCCTTTCCGAAGAGCATCAGATCATGTTCACGCCGTACGCGATCATTTTGGCGAACATCTTCGTTACTTTTCCGCTGGCCTTCGGGGTGATCAAGCCGGTGTTCGATACCATGAGCCGTTCACTGGAAGAAGCCTCGGCGACCATAGGCGCAACGCGCTGGCAGACATTCTGGCATGTCACGCTACCCAGCCTGCGCGGTGCTATTGTCTCTGGCGCGCTCCTGACGTTCGCGCGGGCGGTGGGCGAATTCGGTTCGACTATTCTGGTCTCGGGAAATCTGGCCGGTAACACACAAACCGCACCACTTTACATCTACGCCAAGTTCAACGAAGGACAGATTGAGGCGGCCAATGCTATCGCGGTGGTGCTGGCCCTGCTGTCATTTGTTATTTTCAGCGTGCTCTTTTTCGCGCGCGACTGGCTGGAGTTTGAAGCGCAGGAAGCATGATTGCAAGAATGAAATTGGCTCCCGACACCGATCAACTGCACGTGTCCTGGGCTCCGGATCGCGAAAAGCAAACCGGCGTCGCGGCCAGCGTAGTGGGCATCAGCAAGCGCTTTAAGAAAGCTCGCGTGCTGGAAAACGTTACTTTTGACGTAGCCGAGGGCGAATCGCTGGTGTTGCTGGGCGCTTCAGGGAGCGGCAAAACAACCATCCTGCGGATCATTGCCGGTCTGGAACAGCCGGAGCAGGGACGCGTGATTCTCCATGGCACAGATGTCACCGATTTGCCGGCGCGTGAGCGTGGCGTCGGGGTAATCTTTCAGGCCTACGCTTTGTTTCCCCGCATGACCGTCGAGAAAAACATCGGATATGGATTGAGGATTCGCCACCGTCCGCGGAAAGAGAGACGAGAGACTGTCGATCGCCTGATCAAGCTGGTGCAGTTGGAAGAGCACCGGAAGAAATATCCCTGGCAGCTTTCCGGCGGCCAACAACAACGCGTGGCCATCGCACGCACGCTCGCATATCAGCCGCAGGTACTGCTCTTTGACGAGCCGTTCGGTGCGCTTGATGCGCAGACGCGCGTGCACCTGCGCCGTGAAATTCGCGCGCTCTTAAAGCAGGTCAAAGTCCCCTCGGTTTTCATCACGCACGATCAGGAAGAGGCCCTCGAATTGGGCGATCGCATCGCCGTGCTGAACAATGGCCACCTGGAGCAAATCGGCACGCCTGACGAAGTCTATAACCATCCGGCCACCGAATACGTGGCGACTTTTCTGGGAGCCGCCAACCTCCTTTTAGGAGTTATTACTCAGGGGGAGGTCGAGATCGGCAGCGCACGTCTGCCTGCCGAAAAGGAAACGAAACGTTTTCGAGAGGGACAGTCAGTCAAACTCGTGTTTCGTCCGGAGGATGTTTGTTTGAGCCGGGACGCGAACCTACCGGAAGGGTGCCGGCGGCTCGCCAATGGCGTGATCGAGGAAGTCAGCTTTGTCGGCGCTTACGAGCGCTTGAATATTCGACTTGATCTGACGCACCGCGTCCAGACGGCGAACGAAGCTCCGCTTTATCAAGTGACCATCAATACACCCGAGAAAATGACCGGCGTACCGATCATGGTCACCCGGCCTAAACCTGAAGCGAACGCTGCCAAATACAACGCGGGTGATCGAGTGGCTGTGGGACTGACTTCTTTCAGCGTGTTGCCGAATTACACTCTCGCGAGGCAACGGTGAAACACTCACATTCACCGTTTCTACTTGTCACGGCAATCCTGCTCCTTTCCAGCGGCCAGGCTGTGGGCCAGACACCCGTTCCCAGGGCCGACACGCAAAGCTGGAACGATGTGCAACTCACGATTCCCATCAGCAAGAAAGTTGATTTCCTGATTCAGGGGACTCTGCGCCTGGGTGGCAATCTCAGTAAGGCGGTGGATGAACGCTGGGGCTTTGGTTTCAACTATAAGCTGAGCAAGTATGTCACGCTCAGTGAATTGTATCTTCACCGCGAGGCTCGCCCACCTAACGGACGGCACGAGGTAGAAGAGCGCTTGACTGTCGGAGCGACCTTGCGCAAGCCGATTGGAAAATTCACCCTCAGCGATCGGAACCTGGTTGAGCGCCGCTGGCGTCAGCCGCAAGTTGATTCCTGGCGTTACCGCAACCGGATCCAGCTCGAACATCCATTCAAGATCCAGAAAGCGAAGTTCACCTGGTTTGTCGCTGATGAAATATTCTATGACTGGAGCCTACACGATTGGGTGCGCAACCGGTTTTCAGTCGGGGCGAGTCATGTCTTTAATAAGCACTTCACCGGCGAACTTTATTACTTGCGTCAGAACGATGGGCGCAGCCGGCCGGGTGATATCAATGTGATCGGCACGGTGCTGCGGTTTCGTTTGTGAGCGTCCCAACCATTACGAAAAACAAAAACCGCCGGGCCTGAGAGGGCTGCGGTTTTCGAATTTGGGTTAGTAGCACGCCTGGACTACAAGGCTCCCTGACGATTACTGCCCGGTTCACCGCGGTATCGTCGATCACAAACGACGTCCGCAGCGAGCTGTCCCCGCTACGCTATTAGCTTGCAATGACATCCCATGGGTTATCGCTCCTGCCCATCGCCTGTAGGACGGCCTTTAAGTCTTTCCTACGAGAAAAAGCCGCCCGACTGAGTCGAGCGGCCTTTTCGGCTAAGTTGTCCTTTAGAGACTTATCGCTTAAGCGTCGCCGTCAACCCTTCCTGCACTTTCCGTTAGGCAAGACGACGCACGGCGTTGGTGACGGCGGTGGCGTCGGGCTCGGGGGCGGCGCTGCGGTAAGCAGCGAATAGAGCAGCAAATTCGGCGATCCGGTCCCGGGACTCGTGACGTGATTTGTCGTAGCGCTGTTAATAATCGCCGCCGTCACAGTGGCCGGAGATGCGCCTGGATTCGTTTCCAGGAAGAGGGCCGCTACACCGGTCACATGCGGTGTGGCCATCGAGGTTCCGGAAATAGTGTTCGTCGCCGTGTCATTGGTGTTCCATGACGAGGTAATGCTCGAACCAGGAGCAAAGATGTCAACACACGTTCCGTAATTCGAGAATGACGAGCGCGCGTCGCTAATGGTAGTCGAACCAACAGTGATGGCATTTCCAACTCGCGCCGGAGAATAGTTACAAGCATTCGCATTGCTGTTACCGGCGGCAATCGCATAGGTGACACCATCATTGATCGAGTTGTTCACGGCTGTGTCCAGCGCCGAAGAAGGGCCACCGCCCAGGCTCATGTTGGCTACTGCGGGCTGTCCTGCCGTGTGATTGGAGGTCACCCAGTCGATGCCGGCAATCACACCCGACGTAGTACCAGAACCGCCGCAATCCAGCACGCGCACGGCCACCAACGTTACATTCTTGGCAACACCGTAAGTCGAGCCGCCCACAGTCCCCGACACATGAGTGCCGTGACCGTTACAGTCATTCGTTCCGTTGCCATCGCTGATCGAAGTGAAGCCGGAAATGACTCGGCCCGCGATTTGGCTGTGCGTCGCGCGGATACCAGTGTCGATGATGTAAGCCGTTACGCCGGTTCCGGTCGCGTCGTAGTTGTAGTCACCGTCAAGCGGCAGATCACGCTGATCAATCCGATCCAGTCCCCAGGTCGCGCCGGTTTGGGTCGTCGAAGCAGTCACCTCGCCGTCTTCTTCAACAAAATCCACGCGCGGATCGTTTGACAGCCGCGCCGCCGATTCTTCCGACATGCGGATTGAGAAGCCTTTCAGCGCACGTCTGAAAGTGTGGCCGTTCGAACGGTCGCCGTTATAGTCACGCGCGATGCGCATGGCTTCTTTATCAGGGTCCGCGTCATTGTTCAGAACCACGATGTACTGTCCGGCAACGCTCTTTTCGACTCGCCGAAACTTATTTGGGTTCTGGCCTCGTACTGTGATCAGGCTGGGAATGGCGGCACAGACACCTAGCGAAATCACAATCACCAGAGTGACAACAAATCTTTTCATAAATCCTTCCTCCAGTACTACCAAATATAATCGTTGGGACTCGGGCGGGGTCCCCGAGCCGAAGCAGTGAGCGGCGGGCAGTATAGCACCCGGTACCCTTTCCGTAAAAGCAATTCCTTATTAACTCGAGCGTTCCATCAGACGCCGAATCATTTGCGGCAGCAAGAGCACGGTCTGAAAGACCGATCCAGAGGCAAATCTCCTCGCAAGGCCGCGAAATAGCTGGCCGGCTTCGGGTGTGTAGTTAAACCACCAAAGATCGGGGATGAATCCAAGGCGGTTAACGTGAATGTGCCGCGTACTTACCATCTCCAGCAAGCCGGCCCGGCCATGCGTGCGGCCCAAACCGCTTTGCTTCAATCCGCCCCACGGCGTCTGGGCGATGCCGTGCGTATAGAGAACTTCATTCACCATGACGGTCCCGGCATCGATGCGTTCGGCGACCTGGCGCGCGCGCGCGATGCTACCTGACCAAACGCTGGCTGTCAGACCGTAGCTACTATCGTTTGCCATTCGCACCGCTTCGTCATCGGTTTTGAAAGTCATGATCGGCAGCACCGGGCCAAAAGTTTCTTCGCGCATCACATCCATGTCATGACTCACATTGATTAAGACCGTCGGTTCAAAGAACAGCCCTTCAGAACCGGGGCGGCGGCGGCCGCCCGTCAGCGCCGTCGCTCCCTTGTGCACAGCTTCGTCAACGTGTCTTTCCACCAAACGCAGCTGATGTTCGTTAGTCATCGATCCCACATCAGCAGTTTGGTCTGTACCAATAGACTGGTGCAGACGATTGGTTTCGGCTACTACCTCTTTGACAAACTGCTCGGCGACGCTTTTATGAACATAACAGCGTTCGACTGACGCGCACGCCTGACCCGAATTGGCAAAAGCTCCCCACACAGCACCGCGCGCGGCATTCTGAATGTTCGCATCGTCCAAAACCACCATCGGATCTTTGCCACCAAGTTCGAGAACTACGGGCGTCAGATATTTTGCAGCTGCTTCGGCGACGCGCCGGCCCGTGGCAATACCGCCCGTGAACATGATCTTGTCCACACCCGAAGCGACCAAAGCCGCGCCAGTCGAACCGTCGCCAGTCACCACCTGAAGCACTCCTTCGGTCACGCCTGCACGATCGAATATCTCTTTGATCTTCAGACCGGTCAGCGGGGTCAACTCGCTCGGCTTTACTACGACTGAGTTCCCAGCCATCAGCGCCATCACGACTTCGTCGAGGGGCGTGGCCCAGGGAAAATTCCAGGGAGAGATAATCCCTATGACTCCCAGCGGTTTGTAGATCTCATATGACGAACGGCCCATTAAGGCGTACTGGCCGAGACCGATTCGCCGCGGGCTCAACAGGCTCTCGGTCTTGCGCGCGAAGTATTGCATCAGATCGAGTGTCGGAGTCAGCTCCATCGCGATCGCTTCCGAGATTGGCTTGCCGGTTTCCCGCGAAATGAGCAGCGCGATCTCTTCCAGCTCGCCAAGAATTATTCGGCGCGCTTTCATAATCACCCGGCCGCGCTCCCGCATCGATTGCGCCGCCCATGCTGGTTGGGCTTCCCGGGCCCGGCCAACAGCGCGCGCGACCTCTTCGGGCATGGTCAGCGGCGCGCGGCCGATCGTCGCGCCGGTAGCCGGGTCACGACAGAGTAATTCGGGGCGTTCCGATTTGGCCTGGATACTTTGAGCCATCGCCGATGATTATCGCGCAGAATCATCACCAAAAGGAAGGTAAACTCTTCTGACCTTCGAAGTGTTGTGCCGGAACAGACCGGCGGGCGTGCGTTTCCGCCGCGCGACCGGTCTCAGCTACAATACGAGGCCCAAATCGAAACTGATCGAGGAGAGACAATGCTGAAACCCGAGCTGGTCGAGTTCATGCGTCGCATGGACAAGAATTCCATCGCCATCGTTCCCGCAGCGCGCGAAGCGGTGCGTTCGCATGACACCAATTATCGCTATCGTCAGAACTCTGACTTCTTCTACCTGACCGGATTTGAAGAGCCTGACGCGATTGCGGTAATCGCTCCGGCGAAAGAAAAGAAACTAACGATGTTCGTGCGGCCGCGGGATTTGGAGCAGGAGATTTGGAACGGTTACCGCGCCGGCGTCGAGGGCGCCGTCAACGATTATGGCGCCGACGAAGCATTTCCGATCACTGAGTTTGACCAGAAACTGCCGGAGATTATGGACGGCCCCGAAGTGCTCTACTACGCGTTTGGTCACACTACAGCGGAAATGGATCAGAGAATTATCCGCCAACTTACCTCGATGCGCGAGACGAATCGCAAACCGCTGGAACCTCCGCGCGCGATAGTCGATCCGTCCGCCATTCTTCATGAGATGCGCGTGATTAAGAGCGAATCCGAAATCGAGATTATGCAGCGCGCGGCCGACATTGCCGCCGAAGCGCACGTCGAAGCCATGAAGGCCGTGCGGCCCGGCATGAAGGAATACGAAGTCGAGGCCATGTTGGAAGCCTATTTTCGGAAACACGGCGCCTCGGGATCTTCCTACACATCGATCGTCGGAGCGGGCGCCAACGCCACCGTGCTGCATTACATAAACAATATGGACGAGCTCAAAGACGGCGATTTGCTGCTCGTCGACGCGGGCGCCGAATACAAAGGCTATGCCTCAGACATCACCCGCACCTTTCCGATCAACGGCAAATTTACCCAGGCGCAACGCGACATCTACGATCTGGTTCTAAAGACACAGATGTCCTGCGTCGACATGGTTCGTCCCGGTGTACGCCTGGAAGATCTGAAAACTCACTCAATCGAAATACTGACTGATGGTATGGTTGAGCTGGGCCTGTTGAAAGGCGATCCAAAAAAGCTGATCGAAGAGAAGAAGTATATGCAGTTCTACATGCATAACCTTGGGCATTTTCTGGGCATCGACGTGCATGACGCCGGTCGCTATTACTTCAACGGCGAATCGAGACCAGCCGAGCCGGGCATGGTAATGACGATCGAGCCGGGGCTTTACATCTCGCCGGACACCAGCCGGATCCCCGAAGGCTTCAACAAGGATATTCCGGAAAAATATCTCGGCATCGGCGTGCGCATCGAAGACGACGTGCTGGTGACCGGCAACGGCTCGCGGGTGCTGACTCACAAAGTGCCGAAGGATGCGGGAGAGATTGAAGCGCTGATGGCCAGGTAGGCTTAGGCGATAAACTCCAGCGGCCTGGCCTCGTCAATCAGTCTGTGTTTTTTCGCCAGCGCGAAATACAGTTCCAGACCACGCTTCATCTCTTCATCCATTCGGAAGGCGATGTTTTGGGTAAGATAGTCCCTGATCTCCTCCGTTGATAGAGAGAGCGGTTGACGATACTCGGTGGCGATCTCGTCAAGATGCCCTAGTCCTTCGTCGCGCACCGTAGCAAAGTCGATTGCCTTAACAGCTTTGGCGTTCGGCCGGCGAGCCATCCACATCGCAAAGACAAATCCAAATCCGGTGTAGTCGTGCCACAGCGTCGCCAGATCAAAAACGCGGAACCGATCGCGTGAAATGCTCATTGCCGGATCGCCGATGATCAGGGCCGCTTCGCAATGCCGAAGCATGGAGTTGAGGTCAGGCGGCGAGGTTTGCCACTCGGGTTCAAACCCGAGGAACTCGCGGAAAATGATCTTAACGAGCGCCACCGAAGTGCGTGATGAATCGTCGAGCGCAACCCGCTTAACCTTCTTCAGGTTGTTGAGCCTGCTCACAAGTACCACGCTGCGTACCGCGGAACGTGAGCCTACGCAAACGTCGGGAATGATGGCGATGTCCGAGAGGCGCTGATACTCAATCATCGGCACCAGCGCCGCGTCTACCTCGTTGCGAGTAAGCATTTCCGCGCAACGTGCGGGCGCTTTGTCAGTGAACAGTTTGACCGATTCACGTCGAGAGCCGTGAACAAAACTCCAGATCAAAGGCGCGGTGTTGAGATAGCTCGAGGCAGCGATCCTGATTAATTGATTGGCCGGTTCATTCATTCGTTGCGCAAATCTTAACGCACACTTAACCAGAGCCGAAGGCGCTCATTGAGTGTCGCCTTTGTCTCCGCTTACTTTCCGTTTATATTGTCACCGCACCGACAATACCTGATGCCAATTTACGATGTCACAGTGCCCATTCGAGCCGGGATGCCTACCTACGAAGGTGATCCCAGCGTGGAGATAGCAGCCTGGTCGGCGCTGGCCAAAGGCGATTCGGCAAACGTCTCGTTCCTTCACTTTGGCGCGCACACCGGCACCCACGTTGATGCGCCGGCGCATTTTATCGCGGACGCACGAAAGGTAGACGCGCTCCCGCTCGAAGTGCTCATCGGCCCGGCGCGAGTGATACGCGTACCCGATAATCTTAATGAGATCAGTTCGGACTTTCTTGCCGGCTGCGATCTGGATCGAGTCGAGCGCCTCTTGTTTCACACGCGCAATTCAGGCTTCTGGGCGGAAGGGTTTCGCAAAGATTTCACGCACCTTTTACCTGAGGCTGCGCAGATCCTGGTCGATCGGGGAGTGAAATTGGTCGGCACCGACTATCTCTCGATTGAGAAATTTCACTCCGGCCATCATCGCACGCATTTAGCGCTGCTTTCGCAGAACGTAATAATCGTCGAAGGGCTCAACCTCAGCGACGTGCCGGAGGGCGATTACGAATTGATCTGCCTGCCGCTTCGCATTGCTGATGGCGCCGGTGACGGTGCGCCCGCCCGGGCAGTGTTGAGAACTACATAGGCAATGGTCTTATGAAGAAAGAGCCCGATCCCCAATATCGTGAACGCGTGTATCAGATCGTTCGTCGCATTCCGCGCGGACGAGTGATGACCTATGGACAGATTGCTTACATGCTCGGCAAGGGTTACACGCCGCGGACAGTCGGGTTTGTAATGCACGGCGCAGACGAAACCAAAACGCCCTGGCATCGTGTTATCAATTCGCAGGGCAAATGCTCGACCGGCCGGGTGGTGCTCCCCACAGACAAGCAACAGCGAATGTTGGAACGTGAGGGCGTCAAGTTTGACGCCAGAGGCCGCTGCGATCTGAAAACCTGTCTCTGGCAACCTGAGCAGAAGAAAAAGACTGAAAGGGAGCGAACCGCGAAGGCTCGCGCCGCTCTTTATCGACATTAGTGGCCGTAGACAAAAGGAACTTAGAAGATGAACAATGATCCCCAGCTCCAAAAGGCCCCCTACGAAGTTAGTCCACGACGCTACTCAGTGTCACATCAAATGGCGACCACGGCATTTGAGCTGCCGAACTTTAAGGTGATGCAAAATCTCGGCGTGGTGCGGGGCATCGTGGTCCGATCGCGTAACGTCTTCGCGACCATCGGAGCGCAATTTCAAACCATCGTCGGCGGGAACATCACGGTCTGGACGAAGCTTTGCGAACAAACGCGAGCCGATGCCTTTGAGATAATGATCCAGCACGCCTCAGAAATCGGGGCTAACGCACTTATCGGCGTGCGCTATGACACAACCGAAATCTCGAGCGGCGTCACTGAAGTCCTCGCCTATGGCACGGCGGTCATTGTCGAGCCGACTGACTCCGGGTATCGCGGATGAGCGAGAATAAATTGGACGAGGAACGGATGACGAGAATACGCGAGGCCTTCGCCTCCGTTCCCTATGCCAGGCTGGTGGGCATCGAGTTGGGTGAGATGAGAAGCGGCGAAGCCAATCTTCATCTCGACATACGCGACGAGCTTAAACAGAATCAGGGCGTGGTTCACGGCGGCGCGGTGGCCTCGCTGATTGATACGGCCGCGGCCTTCGCGGTTGTGACCCGGCTCGAATCCGGAGAACACGTAACGACCACCGATCTCACTATTCATTACCTGCGCCCAATTACGTCCGGCCGAATCACCGCCACCGCGCGAATCGTTCGCGGCGGCCGTCGCCTGCTTGTCATTTCCGTTGAGGTCACCAACAGTCAGCAGGTGCTGGTGGCCACGGCAGTCACCGGCTACATTAAACTGGCCTGAGAAACGCCAAAATCCTCAGTAAAGTCGGCAAAAACTCCTATAGACAAGCTTCGCTTCAAAATGCAAAAATAGGTTGGCTCGTTTCCCAAGCGAGTTTCGACTTGCCACACCCAGCCGGTTTCTCTATGCATTCACTTTACGACGTTCTTCTGACACAACACGCCCGCCAGCTTACACCGGTGCGTTGTGCCGTTTCGACCATCATTCAACTACATCGTTACTTCGAAGATGTGGTGCTCGAGAATAATTTGAACGCGCTGGTGATCGAATCACTCCCGTTGGCAACGAAACGGCCGGCGCGAGAAAAAGCGCGCGTGCGCGAGTTGGCTCGCGGAGGAAGGCGTGCCTTCTTTTTTGTTCGCCAGGCTGACGCCCTCGGCGATCTCGTCACCGGAATGGGAGCAAACTCGGTGGTCGCTCCGGCAATCCTGCAACAGGCTGAAACCAACCTGGTCGACGAGCATTTCGTCGTGATCGCTGACGCGCGGTTTTCCGCACTGCTGGCCACTGTGCGCGGCCGAGCCAGCGACACCACCGGCAGCGAAGAGGTTATCTGGACCTTCGAACCGGACATCGTTTACTCGGCGCTTGAATTCCTGATGGCCCGGGTGGGCGCTGAGCATCCATACCACGCGGCGGCATTTGGTTCAGCGGTGCGCACTTCGATGCCCAAGGCCACCTCGCTGCAACTTACCTTGAGTGTAACTACAAAACTGGCGCATCTACTTCAGGAGCAAGCGGGCCGTGAAATCGCGGTCAACCGAATTGCTACCGCCATTCGCGAATCGCTGGAATTAGGAGTGATCCTGCAGAAGACGGTCGATGAGGTTGGTACGGCGCTCAACGTCGCGAGCTGTGCTTTGCGCGTCGAAGGTCAGACGGCAGAGCAAGCTCTGACTTACTATTATTTTGCCGATAACGCTGGGGGCGAAGTCGCAATGCCAAAGGATGATATCGCCGGCGATCTTCAGACTCGCTGCGCGAGATTCGCTGAACACCCGGATGTGATTGTGCAGAATGGCGACGACCCTGAGTTCGACGTTGAGAATTTGCCTGTGGCCGCTGTGCCTTTGATCTTTCACGAACGCCTGATGGGCGCCCTGCAGGTGACCTCAGATGACCCGGCGCGTGTGTGGCAGGAAAACGAAATCCTTTTGCTGCGGACGGTGGCCAATCAGGTGGCCGTTGCGGTTAACCACGCTGATCTATTCGCGCAAATTCAGCAACAGGCGCTCACCGATGGGCTCACTGGCTGCTACAACCGTCGCTCTTTCGAAATGCAACTCGAAAAGGACCTGATGATGGCCAGGCGTTCGCATCAGCCGTTGTCGCTGATCATGTTGGATCTGGATAGATTCAAGCAGTTGAACGACTCAGCCGGGCATGACGCCGGTGACATGGCGCTGCGCCGGCTAGCCGATTGTTTTCGGCAGGAACTGCGTGGGGTTGATTCGGCTGCCCGTTTTGGCGGCGACGAGTTTGCCCTGATTCTGCCGCAGGCTTATTCCGAGGGCGCGTTGATCGTCGCCGAACGTGTGCGCGAGCGGATCGAACAAATCGACATTCCGGGCTTTGGAAATCTAACCGCTTCGATCGGTATTGCTACTTTCCCCACGCACGCGAGTTCCCGGGCCGAACTGACGTTGGCCTCTGACGCTGCGCTCTACACCGCCAAGCGCGCCGGGCGAAACCGGGTCTGCATTTTTGAAACCGAGAGCGCTGATTCCGCCGCAGTTAGTCCTGCCGGCGAACCGCTTCCCGACGCAGTAGAACAAACCATGTGAATCTGGTTTGACGAAGCCGGCGCTCCTCTTCCCTACTTGATCATTCCCTCTTAGACATTCAAGATTTAGAAGCTTAGTATCGATTCCTGCTGGACCCCACAAGCCAAGCCGTTCGGTTTGCTGGTTGAGATAGCAAGGGCGTTTCGGTTTCTTTCATGGATGATCTAAGAAAACTATTTCGCTATTTTAGACCGTACCGCGTTTCACTGATTACCGGCATCGCCTGCATCATGGCAGGCGTTATCTTCAACGTCAGCGTTCCGTTGATTGTCGGCAACGCCATTGACGCCCATTGGGCTACGGTAACCTGGACCAACCTGACGGTGGCAGCGCTGAAAGTCCTCGGCGCCACCGCGATGAGCGGTCTGTTCCTCTTTTTGCAACGCCGCATCCTGATCGGGATGTCTCGTCACGTCGAGTACGACCTGCGCAACGCTTTTTATGCACATCTGGTCGATCAGCCGCTCAGCTTCTTTCAGGAACATCGCACGGGCGATCTAATGGCTCGGGCCACAAACGATCTGGCCGCGGTGCGGCAACTGGCCGGCCCGATGATCATGTACAGCTTGCAGACGGTGTTTGTCGTAATCGTGATCCTGCCGATCATGTTGGCGCTCAATTGGAAGCTGACGCTGCTGTTGTTCGTCACTATGCCGCTGGTGTCGTTGACGGTAAAGATCTTTGGCCAGCAGGTTCACATTCGGTTTGAGAAGATCCAGGATTTCTTTGCGCAGATTACGGCGCGGGCTCAGGAAAACTTTACCGGTGTGCGCGTGGTGCGGGCCTACGCGCAGGAAGGCGCTGAGATTGCCGCCTTCAACAAACTTAACTGGGATTACGCGCAAAAGAACCTGAGTTTGGTGCGCCTCGACGCCCTCATGCGGCCGCTCATGACCTTTCTGATTGGATTCGGGTTCGTGCTGATCGTCTGGGCCGGGGTGCCGCTGGCCGCTCGCGGTGAGATCACCGTAGGCGTGTTCACCGAATTCAACATGTACCTGTTTCGTTTGATCTGGCCGCTAATAGCGATAGGTTACGTGGTCAATCTCTATCAGCGCGGTCTGGCAAGTTGGAAGCGCATGCAGTCGATCGTAACGATCAAGCCGTTGATTGCCGACGCGCCAAACATCAAAGAGCAGCCTGCGATTGCCGGACGAATAGAATTTCGCGACCTGACTTTCAGATATCACCCAACCAGCGAGCCGGAGCTGCAAAACATCAATCTGACAATAGAAGCAGGCCAGACGATTGCATTCGTTGGCCGCACCGGCAGCGGCAAGTCCACCCTAGTGAATCTGATCCCGCGCGTGCTGGAAGCGCCGGAGAGCAGCGTTTTTGTCGATGGCATCCCGGTGGCCGATTACCCGCTCGCTCAACTCCGCGGAGCGATCGGTTACGTACCGCAGGAGACGTTTCTCTTCAGCAACACGTTGGCGAAGAACATTGCCTTTGGCGTGGCCCAGGCTGAGCCGGCGGAAATTGAACGAGCAGCGGGAATCGCGGGGTTGGATGACGATGTGCGCGATTTTCCTGACGGCTTTGAGACGCTGGTAGGCGAGCGCGGTATAACTTTATCAGGCGGACAAAAACAGCGTACAGCAATTGCGCGCGCTGTCTTGCGTCACCCAAAGATTCTGATTCTGGATGATGCGTTGTCTTCGGTTGACACGTACACGGAAGAGAAGATTCTGTCTCAACTGCGCGGGGTGATGCGCGAGCGCACCAGCATCATCGTTTCGCATCGCGTCTCGACTGTGCGTTACGCCGATTTGATTTGCGTCCTTGACGAAGGCCGGATCATCGAGCGCGGCACGCATGAAGAATTGCTGGCGTTGCGCGGAGAATACGCGGATCTTTACGAGCTGCAGTTGCTGGAAGAGGAATTGGCGGCAACCTAACCCATTCCCAATTGCCGATTGGTTTGGACGCTCTAGATCGGCAGGTGACTGGGTTTGCGCAATAACAAAATCAGAAATGTTTTCAACTCGGCAATCGGCAATCGGCAATCGAAAATGAAATAATGTCTACAGCAGTCAAACAATTTCACGAAGAAGCAGCCATCGGCAAGACCTATGACTTTCAGGTCGCGCGCCGCTTGTTCCGCTATCTGAAGCCATACGTAAAGCTGCTGATCCCGGCATTGATTCTCACGCTGGTGCTCAACCTGCTTGGCATCCTGCAGCCTCTGTTCACCAAGTACGCGATCAATTGGTACATCCTGCCGCGCCAAACAGCAGGCGTCACCGGTTTCGCCCTCGTTTATCTGGCCGTCTTGTTTGCCCGGTTCATCTTCTCGTACTTCCAGGTCGTGCTCCTGAATACCATCGGGCAATACGTGATGTTCGATCTGCGCCGCGAGATTTACGACAAGCTCCAGCATCAGGAGATTTCTTACTACGACCGCAATCCGGTGGGACGGATCATCACCCGATTGACGGCGGATGTGGACGCGCTAAATGAATTGTTCACGTCCGGCGTGACCGACCTGCTCGGCGATCTGGTTATGATCGTGGCGATCGTCGGCATCATGGCTTATTTGGACTGGCGTCTGACGCTGATAACGCTTTTGACCGTACCGATGCTGTTTGCGGCGACCACCTGGTTTCGAAAAGGCGCACGACGGGGCTACGACCTGGTGCGCACACGCATCGCTCGCATTTACGCATTCCTGCAAGAGCACTTCTCAGGCGCGCAGACTGTGCAGATTTTCAACGCGGAAGCGAAGTCCGTAGCTCGCTTTGCCCGAATCAACGACGAGCATCGCAAGGCTAACATCGACACGATCTATTATTACGCGGTCTTTTTCCCGCTGGTTGATTTCATCGGCGCGGTCGGCATCGCTTTGGTTATCTGGTACGGTGGCTTTCGGGTGGGGCAGCACTTCTTAACCCTGGGTGATCTGGTTGCCTTTATTCAATTCTCGGGCTTTTTATTTCAGCCCATTCGCGATCTCTCGGACAAATACAATGTCCTGCAGGGCGCAGTGGTGGCTTCACATCGAATCTTTGAAGCGCTGGATCTGCCGATCACGTTAACGACTCCGGCCCAGCCGCTGAAGATGGGTCGTGCAGAGGGCCGCATTCAATTTGAAAATGTCTGGTTTGCCTACAAGGACGACGACTGGGTCCTGAAAGATGTTTCTTTTAGCGTCACTCCCGGACAATCAGTAGCGCTGGTTGGTCACACCGGGTCCGGCAAGACCACGATAACGAATCTGTTGATGCGCTTCTACGACGTGCAGAAGGGCCGCATCCTTTTGGATGGAGTGGACGTGCGTGATTGGGACCTGAAATCGCTGCGCGAGAACTTCGCCGTGGTTTTGCAGGACATCTTTCTGTTTACCGGCACAGTCGAAAGCAATATCCGTCTGGGCCGCGAAGACATTTCAACCGAACGCATTCGTTGGGCAGCCACCGAAGTTCGGGCCGATAAGTTCATCCGGCGCTTACCGCATGACTACAAATCAGAAGTGAGAGAGCGTGGCGCCGGACTCTCAGTGGGGCAGAAGCAGTTGATTTCGTTCGCGCGCGCTCTGGCCTTCGACCCGGCGCTGCTGATTCTGGACGAAGCAACCAGCTCAATTGATACTGAGACCGAGCAGTTGATTCAGGAAGCGATCGCGCGCGTCATGCAGAACCGCACCTCGGTAATCGTCGCGCACCGTCTGTCCACCATTCAGCGAGCCGACAATATCGTGGTCTTACACCACGGCGAGATTCGCGAACAGGGTTCGCACCAGGATCTACTCGCTTTGCAGGGGCTGTACTGGAAGCTCTACAAGTTGCAGTACTCAGATCCTTCGCGCTTAGCTCCGGAAAAAGAAGAGGAAGAGGAAGAGATTACCTACAAGCCGCGAAGGCCAGGCTTTTCGTTCAGCGAGGGCATGGGTTAATGGCGAATACGGATCAAATCATCGAGATCCCACACCGCGCGATCGATCTGCCGGTTCACGATTTCCAAAACGCTGATTGGAACCAATCGGAACCGGTTCAGATTAATCGCTACTGGTCCGGAGAAAAGGCACCCGCCGGCAGGCACGCCGAGGCGCGGATCCTCTGGTCGAGCAAAGCGCTTCACGTTCGTTTTGTTTGCCCTCAGACTGAGCCGCTGGTCGTCAGTTCAAATCCGCAAACATCAAAGAAGACAATGGGCCTTTGGGATCGCGACGTCTGTGAAATCTTTATTGCGCCCGATCCTGCCGTGGTCGAACGTTACCTGGAATTTGAAGCCGCGCCCAACGGTGAGTGGCTGGACATAGCGATTAACTGGTCGGCGGGCAAACGTGAGTCAGACTGGAAGTTCAACTCGCACATGACGACGGCCGCGCGGATCGAGAAGGATCGCGTGACAGTTGCGATGCGCATTCCCTGGAACCACTGGATTCACGAACCACAGAGAGGTGAGCGCTGGCGCGGCAATCTGTTTCGTTGTGTCGGATCCGATCCGGGTCGCGGATATCTCGCGTGGCAACCGACTCTGACGCCGGAGCCTAACTTTCATGTGCCGAAAGTTTTTGGCTGGCTGGTTTTTAAATAGATAGACGGCGGCGAATCTTTGTCGCCATCGAGAGGCGCTTTCAACGCGTTAGCGGTTGCCCGAGCTACTTCTTCGCGAGCCCTTCACTAACGAAGCTCAAATAGCGGGCGCGATCGTCATCGTCGATTTGAACGATTCGCGCACCAATAAGGTAATTGCACCCCAGCTCAGATTTCTCCAACTGCTCATATCGGCGAGCGCCCACCATCATCGAGATTGGCCCTCCCGGGAGCTCAAGGTTCACTTCGAGGTCTCCACCTGCAGCTGCCAAATGATGGCCATCAAGGTGGGCCTGCGGCACCAGTAGCGCCAGGCCGCTGCGGCTGATATCTCTGGTATGGCCGTGCATGACCTTTTTTCTGTTGTTTCCATTGCCATTCGTCGCACGCCTTATCGAAACCGTGAACAGCAAGCGCACTCCAAGTCGCGGCGATTGACGCCGGTCGTTGACATAGCTGCGCATGCGGGAAACTACGGAGCGGAACAATTCAGGCATGACTGACCTCTTTCGAGCAGGAGTGGAAAATGAATCGATTGAGGGGAAAGGGCAAGAGGGAACGCCTTAGCGTTCCTATGCATTCTAGCGGTTTGAGGCAGGATCCGGCAATACTAAATCTGAAGAGCTATTTAAGGCCCGAAATCGGCTTGCCGCCGTTGTCCAGGCTCTTGATCGCACCTGTCTGATCCATCCAAAACGAGAGCTTGCCGGTGCGGCCATAGCGGGTGGGTTCCGCAGTGGCGACATAACTCTTGCCATCCTTTGCCACCATAATACGGGTCTTGTAGCCGACCGAATTGGGATCGCCCGCCTCTTTCGCGATCAGGTTCATTGCGATTAGCGCGGGGAGATCGCCAAAGGCCCCGTTGTGCTGGGCGCTGTAGACGATCTGAACTGCGACCAGTCGCTTCAGCAAATCCTCAACGTCGTTTTGATGCTCGGTGATCATCGCGTCGAGAAAGAAACGGCGACCGGCTTTTTTGACGATTGCCTGCTTGTCTTCCTCTCCGATGATCCAAGCGCCACCCGAATTGATCAAGTTAACGGGCTCTGAAGTGATCTGTGGCGTGCTCTCAGTTGCTGGAATAGCTACGAACACGGTCGCGATATTTCCGCTAATCTGTTCACCGGTGATGGTCACCTGTTCGGGAATCTTGGATGCTTGCTCTTCAAAGTCCGGTCGCAGGTCTTCCATTTCTTCCTCTGACAGGTCCGCGACCGCGGGCTTGTAGATGGTCAAGGCCCACGCGTCTTTGAAACGATGCTCGCGCATCGCCTTGTAAAATTCACGAACGACGTCGGAAGGGCCACGCTGGGTTTTCTGCGCGGCGATCGAGTTGCCACCGGCAGTGAGATCTACTAACAAGACTATGGCAGTCAGAACTATTACGCTCCGAAGCCGCGACCGGAAAATTGATGAACCAAACATGAAAGTCAACCCTCTTATGATGTAAACCGGCAAAGTGAAACGCGCCCATCACCGCGGCGCGCTTTCACTTTATCGCAAACTTGCCCTGAACTTCACCTGTTAGCGCGGGCCTTAAGCAATATGTCGCGGCCAACCAGATAAAGCACCACTACCAGCAAAACGAACGGAATCATCGACAACAGATTCGCATTCGGTCCGTAAAAGAACGGGTTATGAGCTTTCGACCAGTCGGTAATCGCGTCGGTCGTCGGCTTAAATGCGCCAGCCATGAAGGCGATGACAATTCCCGCCAGTGCGCCTCCCGCGATATAACCCGACGCTAACAACACGCCCGGACTCTTGTCTCCCTCCGCGGTCAATTGCTCTTCAGTCAGGTCCTTGCCTTTGAGTTTGACGCGGCGCAGGTAGCGATCAACCAGCCAACGCACCATGCCGCCGATGAAAATCGGACTGGAAGATGAAAGCGGGAGGTAAACTCCTACCGCAAACGCCAGCGACGGAATGCCGCTCATTTCCAGAACGATGGCAATCATGACGCCGAGCAGCACCAATCCCCACGGCAACTTATGGCTTAGAACGCCCTTGATAATGTAGGACATCAAAGTTGCTTTGGGCGCGTTGAACTTATCGATCTTGGTTTCATCGGGACGATACTTATGGCTCCCGTTAATGCCCGGGTCGACCAAATAATGCGGAACGCCCTGCGCATCGACCAGATAACGCTCGGCGTCATGTTCGCCGGTTGGATCTGTCTTGATCCAGGTGCGATAAGTATTAACGTCCGCCTTCCCCTGGGGACCGGTCAACTTTTCCTCGCGTCCCAACTGGGTCATGTCGGCACGCAAGTCTTTGGGGAAATTGTGACGTACCTTGCGCGAGACTTTCCCGGAATCGTCTACGAGAAATTCGCCGTCACCCAGGTCCTTCAAGTCCGGGGCCTGTTTCTCAAATGACTCACGATTTTCCTTCTTCGACAGTTTCAGGGTTCGATAGGTACCTGCCGTCTTTGGCTTATCTTCATCTGCGTAGGCCGGAAGGCCGGTCACAACTGAGGGCGGCAGTTGAAGCGCGATGTCTTTGCCTTCTTTGCTTGTTACCGGCTCAAACGTCGTGCGTGGCGCATAAACGGTCCCGGCGTCATTCAGCTTAAGCAGGATGGGTCCCAGGACGAGAGCCGAGGCGAGCGCGCCGGCGAGGATCGCTATCTGCTGATACTTGGGCGTGGAGCCGACCAGAAAGCCGGTCTTCAAATCCTGAGAAGTTGTGCCGCCGTTTGAAGCCGCAATACAAACAATCGCGCCAACTGACAGAGCGGTTACGTAATAGAGTGGAGACGTCCAACCCACCAACAAAAAGATCAAGCAAGTCAGCAACAGCGTAGCCACCGTCATTCCGGAGATTGGGTTCGACGAAGAACCAATCTCGCCGGTTAGCCGAGACGACACGGTGACGAACAGGAACCCGAACACCACGATCAGGATCGCACCCAGCAAATTCATCTGCAGCGTGCGAAAAGCCACGATCGCGATTACCAGCAGCACGATGCCTCCAATTACCCATTTCATCGAAAGATCCTGCTCAGTGCGCGGCGCGTTGGCGGCTTCCGCTTTCGAGCCTCGCAAGTCTTTCAGGCCGGCCTTCAAACCATGCCAAATCGTCGGCAGGCTGCGTCCCAAACTGATAATGCCTCCGGCTGCCACCGCGCCCGCTCCGATATAGAGTACGTATGCGTTGCGAATGTCGTCGGGGGCCATGCCGCTAATCAGGTCGTCGCCCCGAACGGGAGCCAGGGGCTCGGCCAGAGCGCCGCCAAAAAACTTGATCATCGGAATCAATACTAGATAGGACAGAACGCCGCCGGCGCACATGATCGAAGCAATGCGCGGCCCGATGATGTATCCAACACCCAGCAAGGTCGGCGAGATCTCAGCCGATACTGAAGCGGCTTCGAATGGCTTGCCGAAGATTTTCTCCGGCGTGTCCTTCCACGCTTTGAAGGCGGCCATTGCCAGTTGGTACAGAAAGCCGATGCCAAAGCCGGCAAAGATTGTCTTTGCGCCGATCGCGGCGCCTCCGAGTTTCTCCAGTTCGGCCTTGGCCTCGGGCGAAGCGTGGGCTTTTGAATCGTCGTCAGCGCCGGCCTTCAAAACTTCCGCGCAGGCCGTTCCTTCGGGATATTTAAGATAGCCATGCTGGGCGACGATCAGCGCGCGCCGCAGTGGAATCATCATCAGAATGCCTAACAAGCCACCCAGGACAGCCACCAGCATGACCCGCGTGATCTCGAGATCGAAACCCAGAATCATGATCGCCGGCATCGTCACACCCAGTCCAAAAGCGATCGACTCGCCCGCAGATCCAGCCGTCTGCACGATATTGTTTTCCAGGATATTCGCACCGCGCAGACCGACTTTGGAAAGCAGGCGAAACAGGGTGATCGAAATCACCGCGACGGGAATCGAAGCGCTGACCGTCAGCCCCACTTTCAGCACCAGGTAAAGCGAAGACGCGCCGAAAATGATTCCCAGGATCGTGCCCATGATTAAAGGCAGAACCGTCAGTTCCGGGATGTTCACGCTTGCCGGTATGTATGGCTTGAAGTTTGCCAGAAATGGATTGTCTGGTTTGAATCCGACCCGATCCGGAAACTCTTGTCCGGCCGCGGCTTCGTTAGCGCTGATGTTTTCACTGGACATCAGTTCTTAACCTCCGACGAGTTTAGCAAAACGGGGAGAATGCAGGGGTATGACGAGGTTTACTTTACACGCGACGCCAATGCCAGGCAAGCAAATGGCCGTTCACGCGCATGCTGCACCCAACCTGACTCTGGTTGACTTGCATTTGGATTTGGCATAAAAGCATCGTGCTTTCCTTAAGCCAAACAACCGAAGAGGAGTCGTCCTTATGCGTCGAATTATTCTGTTCACTTTCTGCGCCGTCGCCGGCGTCGCTTTGCTTTCATGCCAGCCTATGGCGAATCAGCCTGCCGTTAATGAAAACAAACCTGCAGCCGCCAGTCCTGAAGTGGCCAAGAAGGCCGGCGCGCCTGACGCTGAGGCGATTTCAAACCGATTGGTCACTCAAGTTGCCGGCGTCAAAGAGGGTGATGTCGTCTTCATCAACGGCGGTGCGCGTGACCTCGAGCTGCTGGAGAACCTCGTAACAGATTCGCGAAAGGTTGGCGCCTTTCCATTGCTTTCGATCAATAGCGATCGCATGGCGAAGAAGTACTACGAAGAGGTGCCCGAGAAATATGACACGCAAGCTCCTGATTTCGATTTGAAGCTGGCCACTCTGCCAACCGTCGCCATCAGCGTCGACGCCAACGAAATCGAAGGCGTTCTCGCCGACGTGTCACCGACACGACTGGCGAATCGAGCCAAGACAAATCAACCTGTCGGCGACCTGTTTCTGAAGCGCAATGTCAAACTCATCGAGGTCGGCAATGGTTTGTATCCGACCGACTGGCGCGCCAAACAACTTGGAATTACTCAGGATGAGTTGGCAAAGGCCTTCTGGTCCGGCGTCAACACGGATTACTCAGGCGTTCAGGCGACCGGCGAAAAACTGAAGACGACGCTTTCGGCCGGAAAGGAACTGCACATCACCAGTCCTGAAGGGACTGATCTGAAGGTGAAGATTGAAGCGAGGCCGTTTTTTGTCAGCGACGGCATCATCTCGGCCGAGGATGTTCAAAAGGGCGGTCCCGCGGTCTCCGTATATCTTCCCGCGGGCGAGATCTATACGACACCGGTCGCCGGCACGGCCGAAGGAAAAGTAGTAATCGCGCAACAATCTTATCGCGGCAAGGAAGTTACCAATCTTACTCTGGTATTCGCCGCCGGAAAAATGACTTCGATGACTGGATCTGGGCCGGGCTTTGACGCTTTAAAAAAGGACTATGACGCGGTCACCGATCCGGGCAAAGACATGTTCAGCTATGTCGATTTTGGTATCAATCCCAATCTGAAGATTTGGCCGGCCAGCAAGATCGGCAATTGGGTGCAAGCAGGAATGGTCAGCCTGGGCACGGGCTTTAATACCTGGGCGGGCGGCGACAACAAGGCTTCATTTGACGCCGGCGGCCACCTTCCCGGCTGTACGGTAACGATGGATGGAAAGACGATTATTGAAAAGGGAGAGTGGAAGAACTAGAAGGCAGAAGGCAGTAGGCAGTAGGCAGTAGGCAGTAAACTTGTAACAAGAAACAGCGGAGGGATCGAATAATCGACCCTCCGCTTTTTTCATTGTCTAAGATTTTTGGTGTTTACTGCTTACTGCCTACTGCCTACTGCCTACTGCTTTCTGTCTTCTACTGTTTATTCCCTGACTTGCCGGCGCCGCTCACTTCCGGCTTCGGAGCGTTGTAGACTTCGCGTGACTTCACCACATAGGCCTTTTCGTCGGTCTGTCCGTCACCATCCACATCAACCTTAACCAGGATCTTGTGCGACTTGCCGTCGCGAACATCGTCAGGCTTGAAGCCGAGGCTGTACTGGCTGCGCAGCAGCGCGTTGATTGAGCCAAGTATCCTGGGCAACTCGCCCGCGAAGGTGTAGGGGTAATAGGCGCCGCCAGTTTCTTTGGCGAAAGTCTTGAGTGTGTTGTCTGCCTGCAGAAAAGTCATGCGGTCCAGGGGAATGCCCCGAATCTGTGAACCTCGACCTGGATCCAGATACTGATCATACATTTTCAGAAAGAGGTTTGCCGTGCCGACGATGTAGATTGGGATGCCTGCATTTTGGACGATTTTTCGTGACTGATCGAAATTGATCTTGCTGAATGTGTCCAGTCCTGAGGCCACCAGGATCACCGCCCGCCGTCGGCCACCTGCCACCGCCACCATCCCGGCATATTCGGCGGTTCGCGACTTTGATTCTTCCAGCACCACCGAGTCCGCAGTCCCGCCGATCAAAGTCAATTTCAGCGCGTCGTACATATTCGTTTCAGTGAATGCCGGATGGTTGCGCAGCAGCAAGCTGATAACTGCCTGAATGCGGGCCGGATTGTTAGTAAAGTCGGTGAGCGGCGTGGGCCGCATGTCGTAAGCAATTACTGAGACATAGTCTTGCGGAGTGATGAACTGGGAAAGAAAAATCGCCATCGGACGGATGACTTCGAGCGTGCCGGATTCCATCCCGTTGCTCCCGGAAGATCCAAAGATCTCGCTCAGCTTACTGTATTCGACTACCAACGTGACCGTAATGGGAGCTTCCGGCGTGGCAAAGTTGGTAATGTCTTTCTGGACGCCGTCTACAAACAGCGAAAAGTTCTGCTTCTTGAGTTCGAGCGTGGGCTGTCCCGTCTTCTTGTTATAGACAACTGCGTCAACGTTGACGACGTTGGTAGTGACGGTAAGTTTCTCAGCTTCCTGTGGTTTGCCGGACAGGTCCGGCGGTAGAGGTTCTTCTTTTTTCTCTTCAGTTTGCTGGCCACCTTCAGGAGGGCGCTTATTCTTCTTCTGATCAGAGACCGGAGGTTGCCGTCGCGCCTGCGCAAACACTTGCACGACTTGCAGCCCGCCGATTGAAAATGCGATACCGATGATTAGAACAAAGACCCGGCGGCCAAAAGAAATACTTTTCATAACGGCGATCCTTACTGAGCCTTAGCGAGTTCAAGCTTTTAGCTTGTCTTTGGAGAGGCAACCTGAAGGTTGAACCCTGGACTCTTCTTACTCAATTGAGGCAGGCCGATTTTCAGCTTAAGGCGACTATATTGCGCTCACACAAGCGCGGTCAAGCTGTTTGGATAATGGCCCGAGCTTGGGATGCGAGATTTGTGGCCCAAGTTGGCAACTTTCGTTGGGCCACAAGCTGATAACTTGCTCTAGATGGTCCGGTACAACTAGCGCGGATTCGAGGTTTCAGCTTCGATAACCACCTCGAAAAGTCCGGAGTTGTCACTCAGGTTGCCTTCGTTAACGCCAAGAAAAAGCACGCCGTCGCGCTGAGCGACAAAGTCGCGGCTGCGGCCCACGAAGATGAAATCATCGTTGTCATCGCCGATAACCGCAATCAACCCCCCGGTCGGCTGATTCCGCATCAGCTTGTCCCGGTCGGCAACATTGGGCAAACCGTCAGGAGTGGCGAAGCGGTTATTGCCGAGTGAAACTCTCCCCTGAGCGTTGATCCGCAGACGCTGGCCCCGCCTCACGACTAGCCCGCTATTAGTCCAGCCGTTACTCGCGTTGTCGCCGCGAACGCGGATGTTGATCTGGAAGAATGTCGGAGCCGCTGTCGTGGTTGTGGTCGTGGTTGGTCCCGGCGGTTGATAGCTGGGCTGCGTATTTGTCGGCTGTGTGTTCGAGGGCGGTTGATAAGTGGGTTGTGTGCTCGTGTTGCTTCCGGTGTCGTCAGAGGGTCCGGTTGACCCCGCAACGTTGCCCGCAGAATCAAAATCAATCGACTCGACGTCTTCCATATAGACCGTGATGCGGCTCTTACGGCCACGCGCGCCGCTGCCAACCACGATCGTGAACTGTTCGTTTTTGAATCCGACGATTTGGCCGCGAATTACACTGCCATCCTTCAGACGAATCGTATCGGCCAGCACAGGTAGAATCACGCCGATGGTCAGGGCGACCACTAGTAGCGAACGGACGAAAAGCTTCTTCATGATGACCTCCAACTGAGAAAGCGACAATTTTTTCGACTGTTTGGTAAGCCCGCGTGCGCGTGGCGTTCAGGAGAGCAGTGTGAGCTGTAACTCTTGCCCATCTTTTTCAGACGGGCAGTTTACCACAATCTTGCCTGGCATGTGGCGCAAAGTGATCTCAGACTGGCGGGTTCGGGTCTATCGCGAGGAGTCGCCGGTGGGATTAAGCGCGGCGGCAACCAGGGCGCGAAAGGCGATCTGGTTGGCGGAACTTCGATCGCTTTCAAAAGGTACTACCACGTAATGAAGTTTCATTCCTGAGACGTTAAAAAAACTGTGATAGGCAGCGTAATGCTTTCCGGCGAACATCGATCCCAGGGTGGAACGCAAGTCCGGCTCAAGGAAGACAGCGTAAATCGAGTTGGCGTTCGGCGCCGGCAGGCTGCCATCCTTTAACATATTCCCGAGCAAGGATTGAATTGCGAGATCTGAGATATCGCCAGTGAGCTCGTCGAGTTTTTCGCGGCTCGAAGTTGGACCGAAGAGGTTCTTTATTCCTGCCTCATTCAGCGCTTGCAGGGTTACCTGGTCACTGACGCTTGCGAACAACCTGGCTAGTTCTGTTTGCCGCGTGCGCAATGCCGGAGTAGCCCAACGGCTTCCCAGGAATACGCTGTGCTGCTGAGGCTCTGAAATCGAGGTCTTCTGGCGATTGCTCGAGTCGGCCCAGGGCGTCGATTCCCGGTCGATAATGAAGGCGCGCCCGCCATCGTCGTTCTTCACGGCTTGTTGGCCGTCGGGCACTTCCGGGGATTTGGGTTCCTGCGCCTGCGCACCCGCCGCGAGAGCGATGATTACCAGAAGAATTGATTTGAGTTGCATGATTTACGTCCGCGATCTTCAGCTAAGGCGTCGTTACATTCAAAGCAAAGTCGTCCACCACAAACGAAGTCTTCAGACTGGAATCCTCAACTCCGATTAGATAGATCTGGATCGTCTGACCCTTGTAAGCCGTAAGGTTGAAAGACTTCTGCGCATAACCTGCGGCCCCATTCAGATTCGAATAAGTCGCCAATGTGGCCAAAACTGTTCCCGAGGAATTCCGCACCTGCACCTTCAAAGTGTCATAAGCCTTGGTCGCCGAAGTTTCCGCCGTGTCAATGTGCAACCAGAATGAGAGTGTTGCGCCGGTAGCATTCGACGGGATAGTGACACTCTGCAAGAGTGTGTCTGTGTGTACTGAGCCATACCCGTTCAGCCAGGCTTCCCAACTTCCACTGTGCGCAGGCTCTGACGCGGAATTGTTCTCAATCACGCCCGCCGAGACCGTCCACGGCGCCGGGTTGGAAGATCCATTTTCGAATCCGGCATTTCCCAGCAGTTGCTGGGCTGAACCCACGCCGCTGATTGTTAGACTGACTGACGTCGTATGCGTCTTGCCGCCACCAGTGCCGGTGACTGTGATGTTATAGGTTCCGACCGCCGTTGAAGTGCCGGCCGAGATGGTCATCGTTGACGAACCCGCGCCAGGCGCGGCAATTGATGACGGACTAAAGCCGGCAGTCGCTCCCACAGGCAAGCCCGAGGCCGAAAGCGCAATCGCGGAATTGAAATTACCCGAAAGCGAAGTCGAGATCGTTGACGCACCCGAAGCACCACGTGCGATCGTCAGCGTTGAAGGTGACGCCGAAATCGAAAAATCGCCCGGGGCGCTGGAGGTCGTCGCGGTCAGCGCAAAATCGTCTACCACGAACGAGGTCTTGAGGCTCGAATCTTCTACTCCGATCAGATAAACCTGAATCGCCTGTCCTTTATATGAGGTCACGTCGAACGAGGCCTGCGCATAGCCGGCCGCGGCAGTAAGATTCGAGTAGGTCGCCAGCGTCGCCAACACCGCGCCCGAAGAGTTGCGCACCTGCACCTTGAGCGTGTCATAAGCCTTGGTCGTCGAAGTCTCTGCGGTGTCGATGTGAAGCCAGAACGAGAGGGTAGCTTTCGTCGCGGTCGACGGAATGCTTACGCTCTGCAAGATCGAATCCGTGTGGGTTGAGCCGTAACCATTCAGCCAAGCCTTCCAGGATCCTGTGTGTGCCGGCTCCTGGCTTGAATTATCAACGACCCCTGATGAAACCGTCCACGGAGCTGGGTTGGCTGAGCCTGTTTCGAATCCCGGATTGCCGACCAACTGTGTGGTCGATCCACTGCCCGCTGTTACGGTCAGATTGATCGTCGTGGAATGGCTCTGTCCGCCGCCTGTCCCAGTGACACCGATGCTATAAGTACCTACTGGAGTTGACGAGCCGGTTGAGATGGTCATTGAGACCGCACCTCCACCGGGCGCGGCGATCGAAGTAGGCACGAAGCTGGCGCTGGCTCCCGGCGGCAGGCCGGATGCCGAAAAAGCGACCGAAGAATTGAAGGCTCCGTAGAGTGTCGAGGTGATCGTCGCCGTCTCCATGTGGCCCTGAGCAATATTCAGAGCAGCCGGCGAGGCGGTCACCGAGAAGTGCGGGCCGAAAATAATATCGATGACCGGGTGCAGCTCGATGCCATTCGGAGCGACGCCTTCCTGTCCTTCGATGTAATCAAAAAACCCGACTCCCGTGACCTGGACCGGCACGCTCGTTGTCTGAAACTCAGTGGTTGCAGTGAACAAAGCATCAAACTGCGCGCGCGCGTGCGCGATGCCCGCCGCAAACGGACTGCCCGGACCGACACAATTCGGATCGGGAATCTCAGCGATCATTGTGTGTCCGGCCCCATCAGTTAAGACCAGGTGGTAATCCTGGTCATACGAGTAAACGTACTTTGTCAGTGTGGCATTAACCACCCAGATTGTAGTTTCCGTGGGTTGAATACGTTGGTTGTCGGGAATTGAACCCGGCGCTCCGATGGCTCTCAGGTTCGCAACTGTCGTCGGGGTCTGGGAACCAAGGTTTACGAGGTATGCATCCGGATCGGTGCCCGTCTTAACCGACCAGCGTTCGACTCCGCACTGGGCGGAAGCGCGTGCGGGTAGTACCAGCAGCAGCAAGCCGAACCAAAAAAGATAAGAGAGTTTTGTCATCGATTAGTTATTAGGCAGCTCGTTCGGTAATTGAAGGATCTTCCTGCGCTCGCAGCAGGCAACCTTTCAATTTGTCCGCCAGCAAGCCCACGTGTGGCTCTTTAATAATGTCGAGGTGATTTCCGGGAATCACATGAGTCTCAATGTCGCCTCGGACCAGTTCCCGCCAACCATCCTGCGAATCGTAGTCAGCAGTAAGATCGCTGGCGAGGAAAAGCGTAGCGTTCCCCGCATAGGTCTGTGGCTCATAATCTTTTACCGCAGCGAAATTTATCTCTTCGATATTTTTCAAGACCGGGGGCAGCGGCCGGCCAAAGCGCTTGTATAGTTTGTAAGCCCGTCGATAGAGTTTGTGTTTGGCTTTCGCCGGCGCGTACTTCAACTTGCGAAAGATGTAAGCAACTTTCTCGGCCGTTCCCAGTTGACTGAGATTGCTTAGATGGGCTTGATATTTCTTCGTTTTCCGTCTAAGGCGCTGCAGCCGCGTTTCCGAACCCGATAACAACTTGAAGTAACCGGCCGGAAACGTATCAAGCAAAGCCAACAGTGCTACTTCCTGTCCTTCCGCTTCAAGTCTACAGGCCATCTCATACGCAATCGTGCCACCTGAAGAGCGACCACCAAGCAGGTATGGACCTTTGGGCTGCAGCTCGCGCATTTCTTTCAGATAATGATCGGCCATCTCCCGAATGCTGGTGTGGGGTTGCTCCTCCCCGCTCATTCCTTTTGCCTGCAATCCATAAAACGGCTGATCGGGACCGAGATGCCGAGCCAGATCGTGATACTCAAGAACATTGCCGCCGGCCGCGTGCACACAAAAGAAAGGAGTCCGCTGATCGCCACCCTGAATCATTACCAGCGACGACCAGGCAGCCTTCCAACCTTCATTGCGCAGCACGCGCGCGAGTTGCTTCACCGTCGGCGCCTGGAAAAGAGTTGCCAGCGGAAGGTTCTTGCCAAATGACTTTTCGATTTGCGCGAACAGGCGCACCGCCAACAGCGAATGGCCACCCATTTCAAAGAAGTTATCGTCAACGCCGATCGGCTGAACACCCAGAATCTTTTCCCAAATCCGGGTGAGCTTAAGTTCCAGCTCGTCGCCGGCGGCGGAAAATTCTTTGGTCGCCCGTGTCTTGAGGCCGTTTGTTTCAGGCAACGCGCGCCGGTCCACTTTTCCCATCGGGGTGAGGGGCAATGACTCGAGCAACATGAACACCGAAGGCACCATGTGGTCGGGCAATTTCTGCCGCAAATAGTCGCGCAGTTCGTCGACTGGTATCTCGTCGCCTAGGCATGCGGTCAGATATGCGACCAAATGTTTGTCGCCTTCATCCTTACGCACCACGACGACTGCTTCTCGCACGCGCGGATGCTCAACCAAAGTGGCTTCGATTTCGCCCAACTCAATGCGAAAGCCGCGCACCTTGACTTGATTGTCGACGCGCCCGATAAACTCGATTTCGCCGTTCTCGCGGTAACGAACCAAATCGCCGGTGCGATACAGGCGAGCGTTCGAAGCTTCAGAGAAAGGATCGCGTACAAAGCGCTCGGCATTTAGCTCGGAATTGTCGAGGTAGCCGCGCGCCAGTCCATCACCGCCAATGTAAAGCTCGCCGGGAACTCCAATCGGGGTGGGATTGAGATGTCGGTCCAGAACATAAACGGACGTGTTCGAGATGGGAAAACCAATCGGCAGCGAGCCGTTAACTCGACTCAGGTCCGTCACCGGATAACAACAAGTAAAAGTCGTGTTCTCAGTCGGACCGTAACCATTGATCAGACGGCAACCTTCCAGCTCTGTGAAAACTTTCCGCACGTGCGGCACTGACAGCACATCCCCGCCCGCCAGTAATTGGCGCAGACCGCGCAAATCATCCAGATGGTTGTCGACCATTAAATGAAATAGTCCCGCGGTCATCCAGAGCGTGGTTACCTGGTAACGCTTTAAGGCCTGGCCCAACTCCTGCAGCGAAGGTGTGCCTGCGGGTAACACTGCCAGACGCGCCCCGTTCAGCAGGCTGCCCCAAATCTCAAATGTTGAAGCGTCAAAAGAAATCGTTGAGAACTGAAGAAAGACTTCGTCGGCTGAGAATGACGCGTAGTTTGTATTCTTAACCAGCCGCACGACGTTGCGATGGATGACAGCCACGCCTTTCGGCTTGCCGGTCGAGCCCGACGTGTACATCACATAAGCGAGACTGTCCGCGGTCGTTTGAACCGCAGGATTCTGATCAATCTCGCGGGCGATTTCCGCTCCCACCTCATCGAGGCAAATCACCTCAGCCGCATTCTGCGGTAGTCTCTGGGCCAGCCCGCTTCGCGTCAGCAGCAAGTTGGCCTTGGCATCTTCCAGCATCAGTCGCAGGCGCGCCTCGGGATAGTCCGGATCCAACGGTACATAAGCGCCGCCGGCCTTCAGAATCCCCAGCAGTGCAACGATCATTTCGGGTGATCGATCCAGACAGATCGCCACGCGCGTGTCAGGGGCAACTGCGCGCCGGCGGAGGAAATGCCCCAGCTGGTTGGCTCGAGAGTTCAGCTCCCGATAAGTGATGCGTTGGTTTTCATGGATGATCGCGATCGCGTCGGGGCGTTCGTTGACCTGTTGTTCGAATAATTCCTGGATGCATTTGCTTGCCGGATAGTCCGTCCTGTTATCGTTCCACTCAACCAACAACTGGCTACGCTCGCTCTCGCTTAACAGCGGCAGCGCGGAAATCGAACGTTCAGGATTTGCGACGGCGCCTTCGAGCAGGATGCGGAGATGTTCCAACATGCGCTCGATCGTTTGCGATTCAAATAGGTCGGCGTTGGATTCGAACAGGCAAACCAACTCGTCGTCGCGCTCGACAATATCAAGCGTGAGATCAAAGTTCGCCATCACGTGGTCGACGCGGAAATGTTCAGCGACCAATCCCGGAAGTTGCAGAGGCAGGATCTCTTCGCTCTGAAGCACGAACATCACCTGAAAAAGCGGATTATGCGCCAGGGTGCGTTCAGGCTGGAGTTCCTTTACCAATCGCTCAAAAGGCAAATCCTGGTGGGCGTATGATTCCAACGCAACTTGCTTTACCCGCTTTAGCAACTCGCTAAAGGTCGGATTGCCGGAGAGATCCGTACGCAGGGCCAGCGTATTGATGAAGAGGCCAATCAGTTCCTCAGTCTCGGGCATCTGCCGCCCAGCTATCGGCGTGCCCACGACGATGTCTTCTTCACCGGTGTAGCGATGAAGCAGAACCTGATAGACCGCCACCAACGCCATGAAGAGCGTGACGTTTTCCCTCTGACACAGCAGTTTCAGTTCCTTTGTGAGCTGTTTTGAGAGGCTGAGCGTGTGATGTGCGCCTCGAAACGCGCGATAGGCTTGCACGTTCGGACGAGCATGGTCCGTTGGCAGTTCCAGCACCGGCGGCAAAGTCGCAAACTGCTTCTTCCAATAGGCAAGCTGCGAGCGATATACATCGCCTTCGAACCATTGCCGTTGCCAGTCGGCATAGTCCACATACTGAATCGGCAATTCCGCGAACGGCGATGGTTGACCCTGCGTAAAAGCCCGGTACAACGCCGAAAGCTCGCGATGAAATATTCCTATCGACCAGCCATCGGTAACGATGTGATGGATCGTGATCAGGAGGATATGTTCGTCATCTTTCAGCCGTAGCAGAATTCCCCGGATCAGAGGTCCCTGCGAAAGGTCGAATGCTTTCCGCGCTTCTTCCCGCAGAAATCGTTGAGCTTCGTCTTCGCGTTCGGCTTCCGGAAGTCCGGTTAGATCAATCAGCGGCATCTCCAGCGAGAAACTTTGCGCGATCTTCTGAAACGGTATTCCGTCAACGATAGTGAACGTCGTTCGCAGCGCGTCATGACGCGCAATAATCGCATCCAGCGCCTGACGTAGCGCGGAAACATCCAACGTGCCGGTTAACCGGGCCGCGGTCGGTGAGTGATAGACCGAGGTACCCGGCATTAATTGATTCAGCACCCAAAGACCCTGCTGGTAATGAGAGAGCGGCGCGGAATCGCGGTTCTCAACGCGGGGAATGACTCGAGCATCGGCTTCGCTGCGTCGCTTTTTCTGCATCAGACGCAACTCCAACAGCGAACGCTTTGCGGGCGAGAGCGCGGCCAGTTGCTGACTAATGCTTTGGGTGTCGTTAACGACGGTTTCCATGGGTTTAAGAGTTAAGCCGTCAGAACCTGACCGACTTGCACCTCATGATCAAATTGAAGCTGGGCTTCTTCGTCTGACAGACTTGCCAGTTCTGCGAGCAGCGTAGCCATGTCGTCTTCTGATTCTTCCTGTACCGCGCGCGGGGTCAACAACTCTGCAAGGCTGGCGATGGTCGGCGCCTGAAATACATCCACCATGCCGAACTCGACATTGATCAGGTTCCGCACGTTCGAGACAACTTTCGCAGCCAACAGCGAATGGCCACCAAGGTCAAAGAAATTGTCGTAAATGCCAATCCGTTCGAGCTTCAGAACTTCGCACCAGGCCGCAGACAGCAGTTCTTCGATCGGTGTGCGTGGCGGCGAAAAAATTTCGTCCGTCTCTGGTTGAATCTCCGGCTCAGGCAACGCGCGCCGATCGATCTTTCCGCTGGGCATCAACGGCATGGTCTCGATCAATGCAAACGCCGCCGGCACCATATAAGTAGGCAGCTTGGCCTTCAAAGATTTGCGCAACTCGCCGATGGTCGGCGGTGATGCTGGATCCGGCACGACGTAAGCGATCAGGCGCTTGTCGTGATCGTCGTCCTCGCGTAACACAACCACACAGTCTGCGACGCCGGCGTAACTTCTCACGGCTTGTTCAACTTCTTCGAGTTCAACACGAAATCCGCGGATCTTGACTTGATTGTCGGCCCGGCCGAGAAATTCGATGTTGCCGTCGGCTCGATAGCGAACCACGTCGCCGGTCTTGTAAAGCTTTGCCTGATTGTCGACGCGGAACGGATTCGGGATGAATCTTTCGGCCGTCAGATCGGGCCGGTTGAGATAGCCGCGCGTCACTCCGACTCCGCCGATATACAGTTCACCCGGAACTCCAATCGGTACCGGTTGCATGGAGCCATCCAAAATGTAAACAGTCGTGTTGGCCATCGGCCGCCCAATGGGTAGGTTGTTTTGGGTCTCAATGTCGTCCTGCGTGCTGAGATCGCACATCGTGGCAACGATTGTCGTCTCAGTGGGACCGTAGGTATTGATCAACCGCACGCTTTTCCCGACCAGCTTCTGCCAGGTCATCACGCGCTCAGGCAGCACTTTTTCACCACCCATAATCACCAAGCGCACGGACGCCGGCAGTTTTAGATTTTCATTGCTGAGCGCGTCGGTCAGTTCATGCCAGTAGGCCGTGGGCAAATCGAGCACCGACACTTTCCAATCTTCGCAGCAACGGAAGAAATCGCGCGCTGAGCTGATCATGTTGTCGGTTCTCAAGACCAGGGTCGCTCCGTGAGTTAGCGCCGTATGAATTTCTTCGGCGCTCATATCGAACGAAAGCGACGCAAACTGAAGAACGCGATCGCCCGGCTTGATCGCATACTCCACGCCTGCGGCCGCCGCGTAATGCGCGAGCGAGCGATGTTCGATCATCACGCCTTTGGGATTTCCGGTAGAGCCCGACGTGTAAAGCAACAGCGAGAGGTTTTCCGCGGCGACATCGACGTCCGGATTTTCCGTGCTTTCCTTTGCGATCGTTTCCCAGTCTTTATCGATGGCAACCAAACGGGCGTCGTCGTCGGGGATATCCGGAACCAACCTTCGTTGCGTTATCACGAGCGCCAACTGGGCGTCTTCGATCATGAAGGCGATACGCTCGCGCGGATACTTTGGGTCGAGCGGAACGTATGCACCGCCGGCCTTTAGCACCCCTAGCAGCGCCACCAACATGTCGAACGAACGCTCGACACAGATTCCGACCTGTGCTTCAGGTCCGACGCCTTGCTTTCTTAGATAGTGGGCAAGTTGGTTCGCGCGGCGGTTCAGTTCCCCATAAGTCAATCGCTCTGTCAGAAATTCAACCGCAATGGCGTCGGGTGTTTTCTCGGCCTGGGCTTCGAACAAATTATGAACACCAATCCCGGATGGGGGGTCTGCGCCGGTTTCGTTCCACTTACCCAATAGCTGATGACGCTCGGCATCGCTAAGCAAAGGCAAATCCGCTACGCCTTGCGCCGGATTCGTCACGATCGCCGTAAGCAGATTCTGAAAATGAGCGAGCATCCGCTCAATGGTGCCCGCGGTGAATAGCTCGGTGCTGTATTCGAACGAAATCGAGAGCCTGCCCGCCTTCTCTTCGACTTCCAAACTGAGATCGAATTTTGACGCCGGGTTTTGCACTTTCAGCGGGGTCAGCGTCAACCCCCGTACCGAGAGATCCGGTGCCTGGGTGTTCTGCAGCGTGAACATCACCTGAAACAGCGGGGAACGGTTCAGGTTGCGCTTGGGATTCAGCTCCTCGACCAATTTTTCGAACGGCAGATCCTGATTTGACAACGCGCTCAGAACTTTCTCGCGCCCGATTCCGAGAAATTCTCGGAAGGTTGGATTGCCGGCAAAGTCGCCCCGAAATACGAGCGTATTTACGAAGGCCCCAATCAGGTTTTCAGTTTCCAGCATCGTTCGGCCGGCAACCGGCGACCCGATGATGATGTCTTCCTTTCCACCATAGCGGTACAGCAACGTCTGAAACGCCGAAAGCAGCGTCATGAAGAGCGTCGCGTTTTCATCGCGGCTGAAACTCTTAATCGAGCTACTGAGACTCTCAGGCAGTGAGATCGATCGACGATCACCGCAAAAGCTCCGCATCGCGGGACGCGGAAAATCTGTCGGCAGATCGAGCTCGGTGGGCACGTTCCCCAGTTGCTGTCTCCAATAACTTAATTGTTTTTCAAGGATTGGGCCTTGAAGCCAATTTCGCTGCCAGCAGGCAAAATCTGCATACTGAATCGGCAACTGAGGTAGCGCGGGTGACGTCTCGCCTTCGGCAGTTTCATAAAGCGCGACCAGATCTCGAAGTAATACATTGACAGACCAGCCGTCACAAGCGATGTGGTGACTGACGAGCAGCAAAACGTGCTCGTCAACGTCGAGCTTCAGCAGCAGCCCGCGTAGCAACGGATCGTTACTCAGATCGAACGGCTTTTCGACTTCCGCCGTCAGCGCGCGATTCAGCTCTACATCGCGCTCGACACTTGGAAGCTTTGTCAGATCGGATTTCTCGATCACGATGGGTACGAGTGGACTTACCACCTGCATCGGGGTTCCCTGGTCGAGAACAATATTCGTTCGCAGAACTTCATGCCGAACAACGATCGCGTTGAGGGCCCGTTGCAGCTTTTGCGCATCAAGGTCACCGGCGATCCTGACTGCAGTGCGAACGTTATAAGCGGAGCTGTTCGGTCCCGCCTGATCCAAGAGCCAAAACTGTTGTTGAGTAAACGATAGGGGTGTCGGGCCATTGCGCTCTATGGATTCAATTGCGGGAAGAGACAGCAACGCTTCGGCATTCGGGTTCTGAAGACTTTGTGCCAGGCTTGCGACGGTCGGACTCTCAAATAATGCGCGCAACGAAGTCTCAACGCGAACCTCGCGTCGAATCCGCGAGATGACCTGGGCAGCCAGCAAAGAGTGTCCGCCAAGTTCAAAGAAGTTGTCATTGATTCCAATGCGGGTGATTTGCAGAACATCACACCAGACTGCAACCAGGCGTTTTTCGATGTCGTCTCGCGGTGCGACATAAGGATTTGAAAGCTCCGGTCGTTGGCCATCAAGGTCGGGCAAAGCCATTCGATTCACTTTGCCGTTCGCTGAGAGAGGTATTGCCTCAAGATGGACAAAGGCTGAGGGAATCACAAAATCAGGTAAACGCTCAGACAGAAAATCTCGCAACGCACCGACCGTGGGTGCGTCGCCGTCGCTTACGAAGTAAGCGATCAAACGCTTTTCGCCGTTGGCCTGATCGCGAGCCACAACCACAGTTTCACGCACTGCAGGGTGTTGAGTCAGAGCGGCTTCCACCTCCCCCAACTCGATGCGAAAGCCGCGCAGCTTAACTTGCTGGTCCCGGCGTCCGGCAAATTCGATGCGTCCGGCATCAGTGACCCTGGCCCAATCGCCGGTACGATATAGTCGCGCACCCGGCTGCGCGCTGAAGGGATCCGAAATAAATTTCTCAGCGGTGAGTTCCGAACGATTGAGATAACCACGACCGACGCCGGCCCCGCCAATGTATAGCTCGCCTGCCTCACCTAATGCGCAGGGACGTCGTGCTTCGTCAAGAATGTAGATCTCGGTGTTCGCGATTGGATAGCCGACCGGCACTACATAAACCTCACTGTCCAGACTCTCGGGAACGCGATACAAAGAGACTATGCCGGCTGTCTCAGTCTGGCCAAACATGTGGATGTGCCGTGCGGGATGGCCGAACTCTTTGATCCACGTTTGTGGAATATCGGACAAGAGCGGCTCGCTGGCGGAAAGTATCAGCCGCAGCTGATTGTCGAGAAGCCGTTGTCGCTCTTCCGCAGACAGCCCGGAGAGAATCGAGGTGCAGTTGCGCCAGAACGAGGGTACCGCGTCCATCAATGTGATGCCGCGATGCTTAACCACCTCTAATAAGGCCAGCGGATCTTTTCGTTCGCTCGAAGTCGCGATCACGACCGTCGCGCCCTGCGATAGCGGTAGCATCAACTGGCGGCGGGATGACGAGAACGCTACCGAGGCCGTATGGAGATATCGATCTTCGGCAGCGATTTGCAGTTCGTGATTAAGCGCGCACAGATAGTTCGCGAGATTACCGTGCGTGATCATCACTCCCTTTGGTTTTCCGGTGGAGCCAGAGGTGTAAATCACGTAAGCCAGATCGTCTGGTGATGGAACATCGATCAGGTTCGTACCATCATTTTGAGAAATTACGGCCCAGTCCTGATCGATCAGGACCAATTGATCCGTTTTCAGAGTAAGCCGGCCAGTGAAATTTGACTTGGCTACTACGAGCGCCGGGCGAGCGTCTTCAAGCATGAACGCCAGGCGGTCGGCCGGGTATTCGGGATCGAGAGGCAAGTACGCACCGCCGGCTTTGAGGATGGCAATAATTGCGACCGCCATCTCAAGAGAACGGTCGACGCAAATCCCGACCAGCGAATCGCTGCTCACGCCCCTGGCGCGGAGGTAACGGGCCAATTGATTGGCACGCGAATTCAACTGAGCGAACGTTAGGCTCTTGTTCTCACACGTCAGGGCCGTCTTGGTCGGATTGCGAGCAACTTGATCCTCGAACAATTGCGGAAACGAACGCTCTGTAAAATGCTGCATCCGCGCGCCTGAAAGCTGGGCCGCGGTTGATTGGGCTGCATCGAAGAAAGTTTTTGATTCGAGACCGGAGGTCTCGATTAACGATTGGGGCATGTTCGAAAGCACTCTGTTTGTTGATTCGCCCGGCACGGCGTTTTATCTCTTAGCTATCGCGGTCTGATCCTTGCTGATTTCAATGATCGTGCCGACCTTGCGTTTCAGGTCGTTCTGCACGGAAACGTAGATGTTGCCAAGGTCGTCCACGGTGACGCCCTGAACATCCTTGAGTTGGCCGCCAAAGGCCGCAATCACTCTTAGCTCTTCGTTCGGCCGGTAGACGTAAAGTTTTCCGTTGCGGCTGTCGCTGATATAGAGCGCACCCTTGGAGTAGTAAATCGTCTCAGGGGAAAAGGAATCCTGCCGATCGACCAGCTTATGAATTTCGCGTTTCAAATCGATGAGGTAAAGGACGTTGTCTTGATTATCGGCGATGTAAAGGTTGCCCTGATCGTCGAACACCATGCTCTCCGGTTTCGTGATTCCTTTTTCCTTGCCCAGAAACTCTGTTACGGCGCCGTCCCGCGTTACGCGGAAAACCTTGTGTTGCTCGCCGTCCCCAACCAGAATTGAACCGTCGGGCGCCAGCGCAATGCCTTCCGTCGAGATCAGCCCCTTGTCCTTGCCTGCCAGCAAACGCGTGGTCCCGCGGTTATCGAGTTCCCACAAACCGCCAACATCGTCATCCGTAAAGAAGATATTGCCCTCGGCATCGATTACGAGGTCTTCTGGCGATTGAAAACCATGGTTCGAATCCGCCAGGATTTTGAGGCCGTCTGTTTTGCTCCACATCTCGACCGATTTACTGCCCTCATCAGCCAAATAGAATCTTCCACCACGAACCAACAAACCATCGGGCGAGCCAATGCCGTCTTTGTTGGCGGCGACGATGCTCGCCTTATACGAGTCGTCAGTCATCACCACGAGCCCTTCCTTCTGCAGTTTGCAGGAAGTCAAAAGGGTGGCACTACAAAGAATGATTGCAATACTGATTTGCTTCATGAATTTCTTTCGCACCGAGACGTTCAGCCCATTCCTAAGAACACGTGCCTGCGCATCGCCGCAAGCAGGCCGAGAAAAGCCCGGATATGAGTCAACGTGCTGGACACTTCGAAGATGACGGCAAAGATGATGGCGCTCGAGAGCGCGCTATAACGCAGGCTGAGACCAGTCAGTTTGTCGAACCAGCCACTGAAACGGTTTCTGGCGAAGTATTGAATGACCGACAACTCGGCAATCGCTACGGCTCCTCCCGCCGCGATATCCAGCGGCGTGTGATGACCGCCAATAAGCTTTCCCGCTAGAATTACGAAAAGCGTCCAACCCAACGCGACCAAGCCCAGCCGCCGAGAGGCGAGCAAGATACCCAGGGAAATCGCCAGAAAAAATCCGGCATGATCGCTGGGGAATGATCCGAGGTCGTTGCTTTCTACGGTACCGCTCAAAAGCGCGCGATAATCCTTCTGGCTGGTTTCATCCAGTGGGATGCGCACCGGGATGCGTTTCATCTCCACCAGTTGATTTCCCTCAAGCCGATAGATCTTTTGAGATTGAATCTCAGGCCGCGGTAAGAAGATGGTGCGCGACAGGACCTTGGTTGTAGTAATGACACAAACTGCGGCGACCAGAGTAGCGATCAGAATCTTGCGGCGTTTATCGGTTCCGTCCTTTGTCTTACCCCCATACCACGCGGCCAGAAAACAGCAACCGATTACTCCGGCCTTTGCCAGATCGTTGTCCTGGAAAAACGCCACGATGCTGTCAAACAACCAGGAGCGTCCAGCCAGGCTGTTGATGCCCAGCAGCAACTGGTCGTTCAGATCAGTTAAGCGGCCCGCCAATAATATTAGGATCGACGAAAGAATCATTGCCCAAGTCAAGTTAATTATTTCAGACCCCGGATTGGGTCCTCGGTAAAAGAAAACGCTCAAAACCCACTATTCGCCAGAAACTAAGGGGTTAGCACTGCTGACCTGAGCCTGGCCACGGACGGTTGCGAAAGTGTGACAAAAGTTGGCACTCTGGAGTGTCCTAACTCGCAGGGAAATGGCATGTTATTAATCATTTAACTCCCTCGGGAAGAAGTTTTCCCGTGTTGTTCTTCTGAGATAACCGCCATGGCTGCTTCCATCGCTTCGTTTTACTCATCCGACAGTTATGATTCGCTGCGCTTGCGGCCACATTTTCCGCAGTTGCCAGACGTCACGCGACAAGACTGTCCGGAAAACACAAGCGTTCCGGACTTGGTTGTCGCTCAGGTCGCATTGAGGCCCGAGGCGCCGGCAATCGTGGCCAGCGGCTCAGCGCTAACCTATGCTGAGTTGGATCAGCGCGCGAACCGCCTGGCTAACTACCTGGTCTCTCTTGGTGTCGGACCGGAGGCGATCGTCGGTCTGTGTCTGACTCGCTCGCCGGAATCCGTAATATGCGCCTTGGCCGTTCTCAAAGCCGGCGGCGCCTACCTGCCGCTGGACCCAGCGTATCCGTCTGAGCGCCTTCGTTTCATGATCAACGACGCGCGACCGCGGGTGTTGATCACCCGCGCAGCATTTGAGGCAGAACTCAGTGACGGGCCCTGGAAGGTAATAAGCATTGATACGGATCAAGACATCGAGCACTTTTCGAGCGACGAACCTGCGATCAGCATCAACCCGAAACAGCTCGCTTATGTCATCTACACATCAGGTTCAACTGGACAGCCCAAGGGTGTTGAGATCACGCACGAGAGCCTATTGAATCTCGTCAATTGGCACCGGGATGAGTTTGGCGTGACCCCGCAAGATCAAGCGAGCCATCTCGCCAGTGTGGGATTCGACGCGGCCGTCTGGGAAGTGTGGCCTTACCTAGCCGCAGGCGCCAGTTTGCACCTGCCGGATGAAGCTATTAGAACTTGCCCTGAGCTACTGCGGGATTGGTTGGTTGAAAAACAAATTACGATCAGTTTTCTGCCTGCCGCCCTGGCGGAGCGGGTAATGATTCTGGATTGGCCTGCGCACACCGCGCTACGGTTTCTGTTGACCGGTGCCGACACGTTACGTCGTTATCCATCCGTCAACACTCCGTTCGAGGTGGTTAATAACTATGGCCCGACGGAATGCACGGTGGTAACCACATCGGGACGAGTGCGGATCGAAACCTCTGCAAATCGATTGCCAAACATCGGCCACCCGATCTCAAACACCCGTGTTCATATTCTTGATGAAAATCTACAACCGGTTCTCTTCGGCACGGCTGGAGAGCTGTACGTGGGCGGAGTGGGAGTTGCCCGCGGCTATCTCAATCGACCGGACCTAACCGCAGAGAGATTCGTGCGCGATCCGTTTAGTATTGGGCGGCAGGCGCGACTTTATAAGACCGGCGATATGGCGCGCTATCTGGATGACGGTAAGATAGCGTATCTTGGCCGCGTCGATGAGCAAATCAAAATTCACGGCTACCGGATTGAACCTGTAGAGATTGAGGCCGCGCTCAATCGTCATCCAACAATCAGCTCTAGCGTGGTGGTCGCGTGTGGTTCCGCTTGTGAAGAGAGGCGGCTGACGGCTTACCTGGTGATGAGCAACGGAACTAGCGCTGCGGCGGCGGAGTTAAGGAGCTTTCTGCAAAGCTCGCTGCCGGATTACATGGTTCCCTCAATCTTTGTGAAATTACAGAGTTTGCCTCTGACCACAAATGGCAAAGTAGATCGAGCCCAACTGCCCTTACCCAACATCGACAACATTCTCCGCGACGAAGTTTTCACTGCGCCACGCACGCCAACCGAAGTAAGATTGGCAACGATGCTATGTTCACTGCTGAACCTTGATGAGGTTAGCGTCAACGATAACTTCTTTCTGCTCGGCGGGCACTCTCTGTTGGGCGCCCAACTGATTGTTAAGATCCGCGGCGCGTTCGGAGTGAATCTGGCTCTGCGCACGCTGTTTGACGCCCCGACGATCTCGGAATTGTCCTCTGAGATTGAACGGTTGATTTTTGCGCGAGTGGAAAGCATGAGCGAAGAAGAAGCCATGCGCCTGCTCGCCTGAAGAAGTGGCATAGACTTTAGTCTGTGACCCGTCCAAATCACAGACTCAAGTCTGTGCCACTAAGAACATTATGAGTGCCAACTTGCCAACAGCTGCGGGCCACGGGTCCACCCCACCGCTCAGTTTGTATCACCTGCTCGACCCCGAGGTACTCGCCGATCCCTATCCGCTTTACCAACGCCTACGAACCGAGGCCCCGGTGCATTGGGATCCATATCTGCACGCCTGGGTCGTCACTCGTTACGCCGATGTCGTAACCGTCCTGCATCATTTCTCCGCGAATCGCACGCCCACGCCGGAACATTTCGCAGCCATGGGATTGGCAGACCTGAGTCCCATCGCGCAGATGATGACGCGGCAGATGCTTTTCATGGACGGTTCTGCGCACACGCGTCTCCGCGGCCTCGCGTCGCTGGCATTTACACCCGCCCGAGTCGAGGTTTTGCGTGCCCACATTCGCGAGATAGTAGATGGCTTGATGCAACCGTTGTTGCGCGCCGGTCATATGGACGTGATCAAAGATCTCGCTGCTCCGCTGCCTGCGATCGTAACGGCTGAGATGCTCGGCGTGCCAACTTCTGATTGCGATCAATTGAAAGCCTGGTCAGCGGACTTTGCCGAAGTGCTTGGCAACTTTCAGCACAATCCTGATCGAGCTACGCGCACTTTGAGGTGCGTGGAAGAGATGTCAGTCTATTTTCGCTCTGCTATTCAGCGCATGAAGACTGAGCCACGTGAGGGTCTTATCAATTCCTTCATGACAGCTGAGATCGAGGGCGACCGCCTGACTGAAGATGAGATTATCGCCAACTGTATTCTCACCATGGTCGGCGGACAGGAGACTACGACCAACTTGATCGGCAACGGCGTATTGAGTCTCATGCGCAATCCCGATCAATTGCAAAAGTTGCGAGACAACCTAACTTTGATCCCTTCAGCCGTTGAAGAGCTTCTGCGTTACGAAAGTCCAAGCCAACACACCGCGCGCATCTGTCCGCAGGACACCGAACTCGGTGGTAAGCAAATTCGCAAAGGCCAGGCTGTAATCGCCGTAATGGGCGCGGGCAATCGTGACCCGGAAAGATTTTCCGATCCCGATCGGCTTGATCTCGGGCGTACTGATAACCGTCATCTGGCTTTTGGTTGGGCGAGTCATTTCTGTTTTGGCGCCGCCCTAGCGCGCATAGAAGGCCAACTCGCACTTGAAGCGCTGGTCTCGCGAACTGCGAATCTGACTCTGGAGCCAGGCCCGATCGTTTGGCGCGAGAATCTGGGCTTGCGCGGACTGACGTCTTTGCTCGTGACGTTCAACGAAGGCCGTTCGCCCAATTCCGTCACGCTACAAATCGAGCAGCCTTCAGCCGGTTGTCCATTTCACCGGTCGACGTAATGCTGGAACAAGTCTCAAATCCAAAGGCCGACCCGAATTTGGCAAGCGTCTCTGACGTAAAGCGCCAACTGCTACAGAAGTATCTACGCGGCGAGTTTGGCGAAGGCGCGGCCGCGTCACGAGTGATTCCTCGTCGAACACAGGAAACAGCTCCACAACTTTCGTTCGCACAAGAGCGTCTCTGGTTTCTTGATCAGTTGATGTCCGGATCGCCGGTGTTCAATGTCCCCATCGCCGTGCGACTTTCAAACGCGATCAATTTCAATGTGTTGCAAGAGAGCGTCAACGAAATCGTTCGCCGCCACGAGGTCTTTCGCACCACGTTCATAACCGTCGATGGCCGCCCGGCGTCAAAGATCTCTCCGACTCTCGATCTCAAATTGCATGTAGTTGATCTTACCAACGCCGCCCCGGCTGAGCGCGAAACAGACAGCAGAAGAATAATTGAAGAAGAAGCGCTGCGGCCTTTCGATCTGTCGCGCGGACCACTCATTCGCACCAGCCTGATCAGACTAACCGAGCAAGATGCTATCTTTCTTTTGACAATGCATCACATCGTCAGCGACGGCTGGTCGATTGGCCTGTTTTTCCAGGAGATGTCGGCGCTCTATCAAGCCTTCTCAAATGGCAAAGCCTCGCCGCTCAGCGAGCCGCCCATTCAATACGCCGACTATGCGGAGTGGCAAAGAGAGTGGTTGCGCGGAGACTTGCTTGAGCAACAGCTTTCATACTGGAAAACGCAACTGGGTGGTGAATTGCCGGTGATGGATCTGCCCGCCGATCGGCCGCGGCCGGCGGTCCAGACATATCCGGGCGGGCAGGCAACGCTAACCCTATCGCCGGAGCTTAGCCAGGCTTTGAGCGCGCTCAGTCAACGTGAAGGTGCGACTCTGTTCATGACTTTGCTCGCTGCCTTCAAAGTTTTGCTTCATCGCTACACCGGCGCGGAAGACATCATCATCGGATCTCCGATAGCCAATCGGCCGCAGGCTGAAACCGAAAAACTAATCGGGCTCTTTCTCAACAACCTGGCATTGCGCACCGATTTGTCGGGCGACCCGGGTTTTCGCGAACTTCTCGCGAGAGTTCGCCGGACCGCCCTGGATGCCTACGCTAGTCAGGACGTTCCCTTTGAAAGGCTGTTGGAAGAGTTAAAGCCGGAACGCGATCTCAGTCGCACCGCAATCTTCCAGGTCTATTTCAATCTCTTCAGCTTCTCAGAACACCTCGAACTGCCTGACGGAGAGACTATTAGTTTCGTTGACACGTGGTTACAGTCGGAAGAAAACCTGTCCAAGTTCGATGTAACTTTGTATGCCGGATTACAAAACAAACAGCTCAAACTGGCCCTGGTTTACAACACCGATCTATTTGGTCGTGACCGAATTGAGGAGATGCTCGGCCAATTCAAGCAACTGCTGTCACAAATTGTCGAGCGGCCGGATGAAAGCATTAGCCGGTTCTCACTCGTCACGCCCAGCGCCCAAGAGTCTCTGCCCGATCCAGCGAAACCACTGCCCGCGCAGCGCCGAGAAGCGATCCATACGCTGTTCTCTGAACAAGCTCGACGTCTTCCGGAGCAAACGGCAATTGTGGATCCGCACGGAACCTGGAGTTATCAGGATCTGGATTGCCGCAGCAACCAGCTCGCAAACTATTTGCGCGCTAGTGGCATCCGCTCGCAGGACAAGATAGCGATCTATGGTCATCGCAGCGCGCCTTTGGTCTGCGCCATACTTGGAGTACTCAAGGCCGGCGCCGCATTCGTCATTCTTGATCCCGCGTATCCAACTGCAAGGTTGATTGACTGTCTGGAGATTGCCGCGCCCCGCGGCTGGCTCAAAATCAAGGCGGCCGGGGCGCTGCCTGAGACTCTGGATCAGTTTGTAAACACACTCGACTGCTGTTGCCGTATGGAACTAACGTCGCGCGACGGTGCTGATACTAATGATGAGCTGTCGAATTATTCGATCGAGAATCCAAATGTGAGTATCGATCCTGATGATTTGGCTTACGTCGCGTTCACTTCAGGGTCAACCGGCAAACCGAAGGGCGTGCTTGGCCGTCATGGCCCGCTGACGCTTTTCACTAACTGGGCCGTCGAAATGTTCGGTATTAACGAAACCGATCGCTTTTGTTTACTTTCCGGATTGGCGCACGACCCACTTCATCGCGACATCTTCACACCGCTTCAGATTGGCGGAACCATCTGCATCCCTGACCCGCAGGATCTAGAGGCGCCGGCCAGACTGAGGGCGTGGATGAAGCACCAGGGGATCACCGTCGCGAACCTGACACCCGCGATGAGCCAACTGCTTAGTGAAACAAACACGACCAACTGCACGGGTGAGCAGATCGAGTCTCTTCGTTATTCATTTCTAGTGGGAGATGTGTTGGCCCGGCGCGATGTGTCCCGGCTGAAGAAGCTTGCCCCCGCGATAACCTGCGTGAATCTTTATGGAGCCACCGAAACACAGAGAGCGGTGGGGTATTACACCGTTCCTAATGAAGAAGAAAGTGGCACCGACGTCCTGCCCGTGATTTACGCGCAGGATGCGCGTGCCACAATGAAAGAAGTTTTACCTTTAGGCAAAGGCATCAAGGATGTCCAATTGCTCGTGCTCAACGCCGCTCGGCAGTTGTGCGGCATAGGTGAAGCCGGGGAGATTCATTTCCGCAGTCCTCATCTGGCGAAAGGTTATCTCGGTGACGAAACGCTTACGCGTGAACGGTTCATCTTGAATCCGTTTACGAATGCGAAAGTTGATCGACTGTATCGCACGGGCGATTTGGGGCGTTACTTACCCGACGGCAACGTCGAACACCTCGGTCGAGTTGATCGTCAGGTCAAGGTCCGGGGATTTCGGATCGAACCAGGTGAGATCGAAGCTGTGCTCGCGCAGCATCCTGATGTACGTGAGGCCGCCGTCGTCGCCCAACAAAACGATTTCGAGACTAACCTGGTGGCTTATGTTGTTCCCAACCAACCTTCCGCGATCCCCACGTCAGGGTTGCGTGGATACTTGAGCGAGAAACTGCCTGCTTACATGGTGCCGGCGGCCGTTGTGTTGATGGACGCGTTGCCTCTGACGCCGAATCGCAAACTTGATCGACGGGCCCTGCCCGCACTTGAGCAAGTTCGTCTGGAAAACGCGGACGAATACATTGCGCCGCGGTCGGCGACTGAGCGGCAGCTGGCAGACATATGGGCTGAAGTGCTTGGTATTGAGCAAGTGGGCGTGCACGACAACTTTTTCGAATTGGGCGGGCATTCCCTGATGGCGGTGCGCCTGTTTGCGTTGATGGAGAAAAGTTTTGGAAAGCGCCTGCCGCTGGCAACATTGTTTCAGGCGCCAACCGTCGCACAACTCGCGGCTATCCTGCAAGCAGATGCGCCGCCACCATTGTCTTCGCTGGTCCCGATTCAGCCACTTGGGTCGAAACAACCATTCTTCTGTGTTCACGCAGTCGGTGGCAATGTGCTTGAGTACTATGCCCTGGCGCGCCACCTGGGAACAGATCAGCCGTTTTATGGCCTCCAGTCGAAGGGGTTAGGCGGAGAGGCGCAACCACACACCAGCATTAGGGAGATGGCCGCTCACTACCTCAAAGAAATTCGCGAGTTCCAACCCACGGGTCCTTATCTGATTGGGGGGCGATCTCTGGGAGGAATAATTGCTTTCGAGATGGCCTGTCAGCTTAGGGCTCAGGACCAGGAGGTGGGCCTGCTGGCGCTATTGGATTCCTACCCGGTTGGTTACCACAAACGATCGCCTGAGGCAGACGCATTGGGAAGCAAAGTTGGCCGCATCGCCAGGAGGATCAAATCTCACCTCGCCAATCTGCGGGGTCTTGCCCTTCGGGAAAAGGTTCTTTACCTGGTTGATAAAGCGCGGTATGCGCCACTAAAGTACAAGAGCCAGGTATGGCGCGCGATTTATCGATCGTATGAAAATCCTGGCCGAGACTTTCCGCGCGCTCTCCGTTACGTGCAAGAGTACAACTGGCTGGCGGCGCACAACCATATTCCGCAGTCATACGACGGCAAGGTCACACTCTTTTGGGCCAGCAAAGATCTCCGCGCAAAATTTGATCTAATCACTGGTTGGCAGACGTTGGCACAAGGTGGAATGGAAGTGCAAGAGATTCCCGGAAACCATCAAAACATTATCAAAGAACCTCACGTCGCAGAGTTGGCAAAGAAACTAAGTGAGTCTCTGGCTCAAGCGCAGGGACTACACTTGCACGCCTCACACGAACGTTAACGACCGCAGCTACTATCTGGTCCTGCAAGTAACGCCTGTCAGCACCACTTCTCCAACTTAGTCCACAGTTCAGTGAGCAAACCAAACTTCTGGTTACTCATTGCTTTCTCTTTGAAGATCGTTTAGAAGTAGCGCCGCTACTATTCTGAGTTTTCCCAGCGAGTCAAGTATATTATTCTTCGAATAATCGCCGACACCGTTAGCAAATATCAACACCATCACGAGTAACTGGAACCAAGTCAAACAACAATGAACTATCGACGCTTTGGTCGCACAAATTGGCAGGTCGGCGAGATCGGCTATGGCATGTGGGGAATGGCAAGCTGGAGTGGCTCTGACGATCAAGAGTCGCTCGCTGCTTTACAACGCGCTGTAGATTTAGGCTGCAACTTCTTCGATACTGCGTGGGCGTACGGCGAAGGGCGAAGCGAACGCTTGCTTGGTGAAATTGTTCGGGCCAACAGAGACCAAAAGCTCTACACCGCGACGAAGATTCCTCCTAAGAATCTTCAGTGGCCCAGCCGTCGCGGGACTCCTCTCGATGATTGTTTCCCGCCTGATCACATAGACAAGTATGTCCGCAGTAGTTTGGAGAACGCCGGTCTGGACAGCTTTGATCTCATCCAGTTTCATGTTTGGGAAGACGATTGGCTGTCTGACGATCGGTGGGCGAAAAAGATGGACGAGCTGCGCAGCGAAGCATTAGTCAAAGCAGTAGGCATCAGCATCAACCGCTGGGAGCCCTGGAACGGCGTACGCACGGTGCGCAGCGGTTTGATCGATTCCGTGCAGGTGATCTACAACATCTTCGATCAAAATCCGGAAGACGAACTTTTCCCGGCGTGTGCTGAGATGGATGTGGCTGTGATCGCGCGGGTACCTTTTGACGAAGGTTCTTTGACGGGCACGCTTACTAAAGATAGTAAATGGCCGGAAGGCGATTGGCGCAACATCTATTTTGTGCCGGAGAATTTGATTACCAGCGTCGAGCGCGCGAATGCTCTCAAACCGATCGCTAAGAACGCGTTAATGACAATGCCTGAGATGGCACTGCGCTTTATTCTCAGCAACCCCACCGTGAGCGCGATCATTCCCGGCATGCGCCGGCTTTCGCATGTCGACTCCAACATCGCAGCTAGTGATGACCGACCGCTCTCAGACAAAGTCCTGACAGAGTTGCGTGACCACCGCTGGGATCGACAGCCGGCGAAGTGGAGCAATTAGTAAGAAATGAAACTGGCTGGCTTCATAATCGCGGTCTTGTGTATCGCTGCGGTCGCAGCGCGCCCAGGTGTAGACGATCATCGATCACCTCCCGTCGGCCATCACCACCCGGCCTGAATTGCGTGCCAAGACTAGTGTGTTTTCGCATAAGGGAGTCTCCCGGGGAAGTGAGCCGTGAAAGCCAACGATGCGAGGCTTATTCCACCATAACTTCCGCGATGCAAACATTTCCGGGCGTTAGCAATGCTTTTGCTTGGGTTCCGGACAGGCTCGATTCACCTCTGTAGTAATAAATGACAGGTCGCTTCTTGCCGCACCGGCTAAGGTTGCCGTTCTTCGATGGAAGGTCTCCACGCTTGCCCAACCCTTCTCTTCATGCGACAGTTTAATCGGCGGGTTCGATCATGAAAGATCTTAAGAACAATTTCGCGAGGGCCTTACGCACCCTGCAAGAGATGGCATCCCTAAAGATGGGCTGGCTGCCTAACCTCAGATGGCTGCGGCGGGCGATCGTCGCGGTAGTCGGCTTTACAGTGCTACTCGCCGGGATCGCCATGATAGTCTTGCCCGGGCCGGCGTTCATCGTGATTCCGCTGGGCCTGGCGATCCTGGCCACTGAATTTGTCTGGGCCGCCAAATTATTGAAGCGAGCAAAAGACGTCCTCAAAAGAAAAGGCGTCTGCGCTGAATGTGGCAAGGCTATAGACCAGGATTTCCGCGCCGCCAACCCAACGGCGACAGTGTGTGTTGCTTGTCAGAAAAGCAGCGACGGTAAGGTGAAAGCAGCTTCGCTGCAAGTGATATCTAACTGATTGCGTTTCCTGGCCGGTGAAAAACTAGTTCCTGTTATATTTGGCTAAGCTATCAATGCATCTGAGCAAAGCAAAGTAATGAAGCGGCATCTTTCCATCGTCATTCTGATCGTCACACTCCTCTTGAGCATGTGGAGTAACGTGATCGCCGCCGGCTTCTGTCCGCGTTTGGCGCACAACCGTGATTGCCATCCTAAGCAAGTCACTTTTCAGCCTAAGCCGGTTGCCCATCAGTCATGCCATAGAGAGATGACTGACAGCGACATGGAAGGTATGCAGAGTGAAGCTCCTGCCGATTCCGTGCCTGACACCGATGTCGAAGCCTCGCCGATGAAGTTCAACGTCGAAGCGACGAGTGACAAGCTTGCATTCGACTTGCCGTTGGAACCGTGCTCGCATTGTCTGAGTCATTCGCTACCCGCATCGGGCGCTGCTTCCTCTACTGTCGCAGTTGATCCATCGAAGCGTCTGGTCGAAACCAATTCGCCTTTGGCCGACTTCGCAGCGACTCCACTCCTTGCTTTTCAGACCATCGTCCCCATGGAACACGGGCCACCCGGCCAGTCATCCGCTCGCCACATTCTGATCAGCGTCTTTCGCATTTAGTTCCCCGTTTCGAACTTATTAGCCGCTCCGCTGTAAGCGGTCGTGTGCGTCTGTGCGCGCACGACGTCGTCTTTCATTTTGTTCAGGTCTATTGAAGAAGTTCAAAACGGGGAAACTATGCCAAGGTCTAATTTGATTACTGTCTTGCGAGCCTCAGCATTGAGTGTGGTGATCGCAAGCTGCCTGATACTTACTTTCGCGGTCGCGGTGATGGCTCAACATGAAGGGCACACCACCCCGAAAAAGCCGGCGACCCCGGCTCAGCCAAAGCCTTCACCAACACCCGCAGCATCACCGACGCCAACGGCATCGCCACAGACTCAAATGAACATGCCCGGCATGCCGACGCCGACGGCTTCCCCGAACGCGCAGGCGTCACCTGAGCAGAAAATGAACATGCCAATGCCGTCGTCGAGTCCTTCACCAGGTGGAATGGGCGGAATGAAAGACATGGAGAAAACACCTGAAACGGCTCCCATGGATATGGGGCCGCTCCTGGTGATGACTGCAAACCGCATGGGAGTTCGAATTGGTTCCGCCAGCGACGCCAATGTCATGAATCTGGGCTCTATGGGATCAGGGACCTCCTGGCAGCCAGAGACCTCGCCTATGCATATGCTGGACAAAAACGCGGGCAACTGGCTTTTTATGGTTCATTACAATGTAGTCATCGGCCTTAACTCCCAGGGCGGACCGCGGGGAGTTACCAAATTTGAATCAGCGAACTGGTTCATGCCGATTGCATTCCGGCGTATCGGGCATGGCACGCTTCAACTTCGTGGAATGTTTAGCGGGGAGCCGTTTACGTTCGCGCCCGGCGGTTCTCCGCTCCTTTTTCAAACCGGGGAGACCTACAAAGGCAAGCCGATCATCGACAGACAACACCCGCACGATTTTTGGATGGAATTGTCCGCGCAGTACACGGTAGCTCTCGGAGAGCAAGGCACATGGTTCACCTATTTTGGATATCCCGGTGAACCAGCACTCGGGCCGCCGGCCTTCATGCATCGAGCTTCGGCGTCTGAGAATCCTTCCGCGGCGCTCTCGCATCACCTGCAAGATTCAACACATATCAGCTTTGGAGTACTCACAACGGGCTTTACTTATCGTTGGTTCAAACTGGAAGGATCAATATTCAACGGCCGCGAACCCGACGAGAATCGCTACAACTTCGAGGCGCATCCGTGGAACTCGCGCTCGGCGCGTGTTACGTTTGCGCCAAACAGCAATTGGGCTCTGCAAGTTAGCCATGGTTTGCTGCGGAAGCCCGAGGCGGCCGAGCCAACCACAGACATCCGGCGCACGACAGCTTCGTTGCAATACAACAAACCATTCGAACGCGGCAACTGGGCGTCGGCTTTCATCTGGGGACGTAATCACACAACCAGCCCGGGTGAAGTGCACAATCTGAACGGTTACACTCTGGAGTCGACGGTAAATTTCCAGGACAAGAATTACCTGTACACACGGCTTGAATTGGTTGATAAGAATGAACTGCTGCGGGCAGCGGATCGAGCGCTGCTGGGAATCAAGGGTGACCATCCGTCATTTCGCATCGGCGCTTATACATTTGGCGGTGCACGTGATATCTGGAATACGAAAAAGCTGTCGATGGCAATCGGCAGTGACGTGACGTTCTATTCCAAGCCGGCGGTGCTGGATCGACTCTATGGTAACAATCCCGTTTCGTGGCGGATCTTCTTACGCCTGCGACCGGCCAAGATGGACATGAGCATCCACGCGATGCACGGGAATACGGGTGGAGAAACCAAGCCAAAACAATAGTTAGTCGAAGGGAATAATTCAAATGAATAAGAAGTGGATTGTCGCAATTCTGGTTCTGATCGCGGCGGGCCTGATCGCTCTCAAATATTTACGACCGTCGCAGACCGGCGAACCTATGGCTTCATCACACGACACTTCCAGGTCGCAGCCAGTAGTGCCTCGTCCTGCGAGCAATGAGACTGGCCTGATACCAGCCCATTATGAGAATCCACCAGGTATTCTGCCGCCGACCCTTGCGCCAGACAAGTTCGCTGGAAAAATTCGCGAGGCCTACCAGGCAGCCAGGGGAATTCCGCAGACGCTGGCGCAATTACCGTGTTACTGCCACTGCGATCGCGGCATGGGCCATAAGAGTCTCCACAGCTGTTTCGAAGACGATCACGCCGCGCATTGCGACGTGTGCGTAAATGAAGCTTTGATGGCTTATCAGCTGCAAAAGCACGGGCTGACTCCAGCCCAAATAAGAGAGCAAATAATCGCGAAATATTCGCAGATGTAGTCCGAAGTGCCTCCGGGATGGCTTTGCCCCAAAGGTCGGCCGAGCGGTAACAGAACCGCTCGGTAGTGAGCGGGATAAGAACTCAATCAACTCTTAACAGATGTGGTGCTATCCTCGTGGATCAAATACGGAACAGATTCAGATTTCAGCTTGAGTCTTTATCCCGCTCGCTACCCCGACCGGTCGGGGTTCTGTACCGAGCGCTTTGTTGGCTTCAAGCAAACTCAAAACTGCCTTTTGGGCAAAGTCCCTCCGGGATTGACCAGCACGCGGTTTGGAAGACAGCATCAAAAGGAGAAGTGAAGTGAAAACTCTAAGAGGCAATCTTCGTTTAGGATCCGCAATGGCGAGCGCGATACTTACGGTAGGAATAATCTCTCTCGTTACGTACTCGAGGTCATTGACAACAGCGCCCGCCAATGATGAGGCGGCCGTGCGGGAAGCTTTGATTAAGAGCGCGCTGAGCTTCGAAAAGAACGACATCGCGATGGCCACTCAAGTGTGGGCCAATGATGAATCACTGACCGTCTTTGAGAGCGGACACGCGAACTATGGCTGGGCCGATTATCGCGACAACCATCTTGGGCCGGAGATGCGTGAGATGAAGAACACTAAGTACGTCTTCAGTGATATCCGTGTTCATCTTGCCGGCAAGACCGCCTGGGCGACTTTCAAGTACACGATCTCGGCGGATGTAGGCGAGGCGGGAAAGATGCGTCATGTCGAAGGCGCGGGATTGGGTACAGCCGTCCTGGAAAAACGTGACGGACAATGGCGCATAGTGCATTGGCATTCAAGCGCACCACGCCGCGCGCCTACCCCGGCTGCAACGTGAGGTGGTTTTGAGTTTTGAGTTTCGAGTCCCGGAGGAAGCACCATGAATAACTACTATCGAGCGAAGGCACGCGAACCAAAACCTGAAACCTGGGACTCGTAACTCAAAACTCGAAACTGGCTCTGCCTACTGTTTTCTATCTTCTCTTGCTAAGCAATCCGCCGATGAATCCCAGGCTGAGCCCTACTGCTAAAGCAACACCCACCGATTGCCAAGGATGATGCTTGATATAGCGCTTTGACTCGTCCAGATAATCTTCGCCGACGTCATAGCCGCGTCTCACCAATCGCTGCGCTTTTCTTTTTCCAATCTCAACCAAATCTTCAGCCAGTATTTTTCCTTCGGCTGCCTTGGCCGCCAGATGGGCCAGTTTGATTCCGGTACTCTTTCCATTTTCAACTGTCGTGCTTTCCATTTTGTTCTCTCCTCTTGCTCCCTTTATGCCTTCCGCTTTCTGCCTACCTTATGCCGCCACGATGTCTACGCGTGCCGAATAGCCAAGCTGCCTCAACATCTGTTCGCAGTCATTCCACTCAAGACCGAATGCGCGCACGTCGGCGACACCCAGGCGCGCCACGACCGATCTCAGAACCTCGATGTCGCGCTCGTCAAACTCGCGTCTCGGACCGCACTTTCGGCCCAATCGACTAACTGCGTCAGAGAGATTTCGCCGTGAAGATACGCGGCTATCTTGTTGGCCACTGCCTGTCTGGTAATCATGATGCAATCTTACAACTTCCGGTGACCCTGATCCACCGGATACTTCTCGTGAATCTCAACCAGCGTACCCTGATCGTCGTAGATTTCCTGCCAGAATCGCACCGCTAGTTTCGAGTTTCGAGTTTTGAGTTTCGAGTTTTGCGTTGCTCACTCGAAACTGGCCTTGTCCCGTCACCAGTCACCCGTCACCGTTGTTTTTCCGTTAACTCAAAACTCAAAACTGAGCTTCGCTCTGCCTTCCTAGCTCCACTGGGTCAGCCAGGTCGCGAAAGCGATCCAGGCGTGCGTGCCTCCAATGAAGATGCGCAGCGGCTGGGAGATAACGATCAGCGCACCGCCAATTACAGTTGCCCGGTGCGGGCGGCCGCGCGTAACCAGGTCATAGATCAGGCAAGGCACAATGAACAGATCGGCCAAACCAAAAAACACCAGCGGACCACCCTGCTCAACGAACGCAAAAGGCAGACGCGCTACCGCCGCCGGCAGGATCCCAATCGTCGCCAACAATATCAGTCTCTTGTGTATGTCCACTCGATTGCGAAAATAAAAGGCCGAACCAACCAGCAACCCAAATATCAACATGTCGCCCAGCGGGATTGTGAGAAAAGCGAGCGGAGAACCTGTGCCCGGCGGAGCGACAAACAACTTAGCCCTGACGATGGCGGTGAAAGTGCCGATGCTAATCATGAGTACGGCGAGGACCATCCCGGCGATACCTAAACGGCGATGAATACGAGTGCGGTTAGCCGCCACCAAGGTGGTCTGGACTACCAGAAGTGCCAGCCAGGAAGAAAACACGATCCCATGCAGAATCAGGAGTGGGATAAGCGGCTCTGGGTGGAATTTCGGTCTGAGATAAAACGTCCGCGAAAAACCGGCAAAGACAGTAATCACCAGCGCGACCGCCATCCCCGTGTAGAACACACGCTCGCGCCGCTTGTCGACGCGATTAATTTTGTCGCGCTTATTCACGTCGCTCTTATTCATGGTTTCTGCGTAAGCTGCCATGCTAGTCCTTCCTTCTTTAGAGTGCGGTAACTTGTTACCGCTTTTCTTCGCCGCGACTTGTCGCGGCCCAATCATCGCCGTACCAAAGCGCTGACAAGTCAGCCACTCCAAATATTAGCCGACGCGTATCGATGTGAAAAGTGATCAGAGGCAGCCCCGTCCAGTAATGTTTTTTTTGCAGGATGAGAGGGCAAGGAGCAAAGCAAAGCGCAAAGAGCCAAGGGCAAAAGAGGAAAGAGGAAAGGGCGAAGGGCGCTTGAACTCTTAACAACCGGCTCGTCCTGTGATAATTAGCGCTGGTTGGAGATGGAGGTAAAGGCCGTATGAAGTCAAAGCTAATCGCAGCGCTGTCATTGATGACAGCTCTCTCGTTTGGAATGCTCTTGCCGGGGGTGGCCGTAAGTCATGGCGGAGGAAATGTCTTCGCCAATGACCAGGACCCACCAGCAACTGCTCAAACCGACACTGCGGCGACGATGCGAAAGGCGCGGGCGCTGGTGGAATACCTGGAGAAAACCAAAGACAAACGGGTCGAGAGAGTGGCGGTCAATAAATTCAGCCTGAGCGGTGTGGGCGCCGAGGAATACGTCAACTACACCGTTAAGATCGGCGACGTTAAATATCAGGTAGGCCGGCCAGGTAAAGCCAGAGTCGCCCGCGAGAACTATCTGGTCTTCGATGTCTGGGCGGGAAAGACCTCTTACGTTACTGTCGGCGACGATGACATTGATGGCAGCGTCGATAGCGGGATGGACGTCAAGGCGGCTACCAAAGAGGAGAAGAAGATCTATGGCACGAAGGACTATGTACTAAAAGATCGTGAGCGTTGGCAGGGTGTGTATGAGAAGTTCATTGATACGGTGGTTCAGTTTCTTGGGATCACGGTACCTTAGGCCTGACGGCCGGTTTCGAGTTTTGAGTTTTGAGTTTCGAGTTTTGAGTTAAGCACTTTTGGAGTGCGCTGACTTGTCAGCGCTTTGGTACGGCGCGACTAGTCGCGCCTTATGAAAGCGGCGACGAGTCGCCGCACTCCAAACAAAAAAATGCCGCGACGGTTAATCGCGGCATCTTCGGATGGGTTAGACGTTTTTCTGCTGTTGGAAGCGCGAGCACCCGGTCGCTACCGCTCGCGGTGCTGACACATGCTCAAGGCCGGCCGAGAATTCCGCCCAGGATATCAATGATTCCGCCGCCGTTATTGCCTCTTTGGTAGCCACCGTTGTTGTTACCACCATACTGGCGAAAACCTGCGTCATAGCCTTGCACAAAACCCTGTCGGAAAGCCTGCGAGTTGGCATCCTTGTAGTAGCGTGAACGCTGCGGACTGTAGCTCTGCCCACGTTGCGCATCGCTGGCGCCAGTTTGTATGCCGGCCTGATATCCCTGGTTCATCGCCATCTGATTGGCGTTGCCACCGTTGTTGTAGCCACCATTGTTATAGCCGCCGTTGTTGTAGGTCCCGTTATTGTAGGTGCCGTTGTTGTAGGTGCCGTTGTTGTAGCCACCGTTGTTGTTACCAGCATACTGGCGAAAACCTGCTTCATAGCCCCGCACGAAACCATTTCGAAAAGGCTGTGATGAGGCATCCCGGTAATAGCGTGAACGTTGCGGGCTGTAGCTCTGCCCACGTTGCGCATCACTGGCGCCAGTTTGCAGGCCGGCCTGGTATCCCTGGTTCAGCGCTTGATTGCCGTAGCCGCGATTGTTGCCATAACGATCATCACGGCGGCCGCGACCCTGGTCCTGGTTTCGATCCTGCCAAATCTGTCGATCGCGCTCGCGGCGCTGCCATTCATCGTTACTGCGGCCCTGCGCCTGAGCAGTAATGCTCATCATAAATCCGATTCCCAGCATTAAAGAGAAAGCGAAGATAGCTTTGCCGATTCTTCCATTGTAGTTAATTGTTCTCATCTCAAATTGTCTCCTTGATGAAAGGGACAACAAGCTGTATGCCGCCCTTACTGGAAAGGGAGAATCGGGGGTTCTAAAGCAGTTACACCGGACAGCCAATAAGCCAAACCCTCATATCGTGCAGAGGAGGCGCAGATACAGTGGCGAAGCCACCCAGGTGCTCGCCTTATCAAAGCGGTGACGAGAGCACTCGCCTTTTGGAGTGCGCTGACTTGTCAGCGCTTTGGCCGGCGCGACTAGTCGCGCCTGAAGCTAAAGCCAAGCCCTCCCTCACGGTCGGGCTACTGCCCCTTACGCGCCGCACTCCATAGCCCCTTGCAAAAAACATTACAAACTTTGCAATAAGCAGCACTAGAGTGTATAAGCCACCTGTTCTCACTTGTTTTCAGGAGGCTCACACCTATGAAGCTGCATCCCGCTTATCTTCTTTCCTGCTTGTTCCTGGTCCTTTTACTGTCTGGTTCGACTGCTTTCAGCCAGGCCAATGGCAAGCTTCAAATCCATTTCATCGACGTCGGCCAGGGCGACGGGGCTTTACTCATTTCGCCCCTGGGCGAGACGGTTCTGTTTGATAACGGCAAGCGCGGCAATTGCGACCTGCCCGTCTCTTATCTGCAGCAACTGGGCACGACCAAAATCGATTACATGATTGTCAGCCATTACCATGACGATCATATCGGCTGCACCACCGAAGTTCTCACTGAGTTTCCTTTGCAGAAGAAAGGCTTCGATCGCGGCGGCAACTACAACTCCACGACCTTTCAAAAGTATGTGGCCAAGCTCGGCGCCAAACGGACGACTGCGACCGTGGGAACGACGATCATTTTGGATTCCGGCTCTAACCATCCGGTGAAGGTCGAAATTGTGGCCCTGAGCGGCAACGGTATTCCCACCACAAATGAAAATGATCTGAGCGTAGTGGCGACAGTTCGGTTTGGTAATTTTGATGCAGTGATTGCCGGAGACCTGAGCGGCTTCAAGACCGGCTCTTACGAAGACATTGAATCGTCGGTGGCGCCCAAGGTCGGTCAGGTGGAAGTCTACAAAGTAAATCATCACGGCAGCGCCTACAGTTCAAATGAGGTCTGGCTGGCGACGCTGAAGCCGAAGATTGGAATTATTTCTACCGGCTCCGGCAACAGTTACAATCACCCGACGCAGGAGTGCCTCGACCGCCTGCATGCGGTGGGGATGAAAACTTACTGGACTGAGACTGGCAATGGCGTCGAGCCTGACCCTACGGTTGATTTCATCGGCAAGAATATTTTGGTGGAGGCGACCCCGGGAAGCTGGACGTTCACAGTCAACTACGGCAGCAACCAGTTGGACACCTATCCGGATTGGGGAGCGCCGCCGGAAGCCGAAACAGTGCCAGTGTTCGCATGGAGCAAGAACTCAAACATCTACCATTTTGCTAACTGCAAGTTTGTGAAGAACATCAGTGTCGCCAACCTGGAGAAAGGCAACACTCCACCCGCCGGCAAGACTCTGCATGCAGGCTGTCCGAAGTGATCGGCTGGAGTTTGGAGTGCGCTGACTTGTCAGCGCTTTGTTAGTGTGACTTGAGAGGTGAGGCGACGCTATTACCTGCGGCTCTTCTTTGAAAACTTTATCGACCTAAAAATCTGCTTGGCGGTTTCGAGATCGGCGGCGTTGCTGCTCTCCAGCTCCATGTAAAGCTCAACCTTGGCTTTCTCCCAATTCCCGATATTCAGCTCTGAGCGATAAATGCGCGCACCGTTCCGGACCAAGGCAAAAGTGCGAATATTAGCGCGCTTGCCGCCAATGCTGGTTTCCTCCTCCTCGTACTTTTCCATTTCCGGCTCGCGGCGCACATCGTAGGCGTTGGAAGCAGTGTCGCCCCACACGAATAAGAACCGCGTCTTGCCTTTGTAGTATTCGCCCAGATAATGTTCGACGCCCATCATGTCGGTTTTGATGAAGCCTTGGGGCAAGCTGAAAGTAAACCAACCATCCGCATTGATGTTTTGCCATCCCGAAGCCTGCGCGAATTTCGATTTGCTTAGCGGCGGAACCGTCGCGACTGAAGCTTTGGAGTTTTCGGTTCGTGGCCAGCGTTCCATGTTGTAGATGCGCTCTCTAGCGGGCTTGTCGGCCGTTGCCGGCCAGTTGAGAATTGCTTTCCATGAATCTGCGTTCACACGTTCCCAGCGAAACGAGTTGCGCGCTTTCGTCACCGGCATAAACGTAATCGAGTTCTCATTGATCAAAGTCGCAACCCAGCGCGACCCCGCACTGCCGCCGCCGAACTCGCCGTCCTCCAATTCAAAGCGAGTTGTGTCGGTGACCTTCGTTAGCTTCTCGTCTTCAAAGCCATCGACGGCCAGCGTGGTTGGGTTTTCGAATCGATAGCGCTCAAAGAAAGGGACCTGGTCGACGCCGGTGCCGCGCCATGAACCTTCAATCCAGCGCAGTTTTTGTAGGTCTGTGGTGGTGAAGACTCTTAGTTTGGGTTTCTCAGTTCCGGTTTCCTGCGCAGTTACTGAACTCGCAAGGCACAAGAACAGGACTACGAATAAATAGCGGATTGATTTCATGCTGAAAGTGTAAGGAGAAGGATTTGAGGATTCAAGTTATCGGCGTTACAGAGGCCCGCGGCTTTGCACAAAAAGTCACCGGCCCGGATCACTGAGAGCATTTAAGGTCAGCATTGGTTCGTGTTGCTTCGTCAGGTTTCGAGTAATTTCGTGGATCGTGTGCTGAGGATTCCGGAGGCTACGATCCACGAAATCACACTAAGCTACATTAAAGAACACCAAACCTCGTTGAAGCGAGGTGTTAATGAGATTTTGAGTTTGGATTTTTGGTGGAGCAGAGGGGGATCGAACCCCTGACCTCCGCATTGCGAACGCGGCGCTCTGCCAAACTGAGCTACTGCCCCACGACGAACGAGAATACAGCGTCAAGTTTCAGGTTTCAAGCTTCGGGTTGAATCCGCAGATTGCGGAAATTGGTCATTTCGGCGTCAGGTCGAGCGCCTCGACGACTCTGGTAAACGGTATCTGGGCCGCCTGGTTCACCTCTTTCACGATCTCAGGATTCGCGGCTTCGAACAAGCACATGCAATGCGCCTCTCCCGGGACAAAGGTCGTGCGGATATAGCGCACAGCTTTGCCGTTCGCAGTGAATTGATCGCTGGTTTCGATGGCTGCCTTTTGCGCGGCCGCCAGTTGCTCCATTTCGATTCCGGGAAGGTCACGCTCGACCATGTAGACTGGCATAAGACATTCTCCTCTCTCCTTTTAAGTTGAAAATGTTGCGAGAACTTAGCACTGATTCGTTTGGAATGCACTAACCAGCGAGCCGCCGGGCAGCGCTTTCGATGGCTTCATTAATCCGTGCTGTTTCAGCTCCACCACCTTGCGCCATATCCGGACGGCCACCGCCGCGCCCGCCAATTATCGAACAAGCTCCGCGCATCAACACGTTCATGTCGCCATCTGCGTCCGACGATCTCGCGAAGACCAGGCGCGCGCTATCGCTGTCACGCGAGCCCAAAAGAGCTATTGTTTTTGGATGAGCGATCAGAGCAAGAGCAAGATGTTTGAGAGAATCGGCGGTGCGATCGTCAAAGACTTTGGCGATCACCAGTGGGCTAACAGCGTCCTGGCTCGCGGACGAACGTGAGCCCCGATCAACTTGCTTCAGGAGTTCTTCCGCTTCCACGCGACACGCAATTTCTTCAAGTTCCGCGGCGCGACGGCGGAGTTTCTTATTCTCTTCAACCAATCGCGCGACCAGCGCCGGCGAATCTTCACGGCCCGCGCTGAAAAGTTCGGCCACTTCGCGCGCTGTCTTGTTTGCTTTGCGATAATCAGCCAGGACGCGAATGCCCGCCATGAACTGAATTCGCGTCAGGCCTTTCGCGCGTTCCCAACTGCGTACAGCAATCACGCCGACTTCGCCGGTTGATCTCGCATGGGTGCCACCGCATGGAGTGAGATCAAAATCATCTATTTCAATTAAGCGCAGCTCGCCGGCCCGGGCCGGCTCTTTTCGCAAAGGCAGACTTGCAGCCTGTTCAGACGTCACTTGTCGAATCTGAATTGGCCGGGCTTCCCAAATAATCTGATTGGCGAGATCAACCGCCTGCTCAATTCGTTCGTCAGTTGGATCATCCAGGGCCACATCGATCTCGCATTCACTTTCCAGTACGCGAAAACTGCGCGTCGGCGCGTCAAACAATTTGACGAAAGCCGCCGAAAGAATGTGCTGTCCCGTGTGCTGTTGCATGTGATCCAGACGTCGCAGCCAATCAACCTTTCCGTGGACGGTGTCGCCAACTTCAAGAACCGCCCCCTGGACTACATGTAGGACGCCGGCGTCTTCTGCGTCGATGCAATCAACCACACGAGCATCGCCAAGTGTCCCGCTGTCCGCGGGTTGGCCGCCGCCCGTGGGATAGAACGCGGTCCGATCGAGGGTCACAAGAACCTGGCCTTCACGTTCGCCCTCGCTCACGGCCATAACGCGAGCTTCGAATTCGAGCAAGCGAGAATCGTGGTAGTAGAGGCGATCGGTTACGGGCATGATCAGTTAATGAACTCCGTCGAGTGTTTGCGTACGCGCAGAGAAGTTCACCACAAAGACACGAAGAACACAAAACATTCAAGCACGAATTTCACTTTGTGCTCTTCGTGCCTTAGTGGTTAAGATTCAGACGCCCTGGTCGCTCCATCATATTCTATTGGCAACGGAGACTCCTGTTAGATGACAACCAACCTACGTCTCGTTTTCTCCAGGGTCGCCAGACTTGGTCTACTCGCGCTCGCTTTTTCCAGCGGGGCCGTGGCGCAAGATCAGCCGCTCAAGATCAATTATCGCCTCGCGGTGCCGCATCCGAATTCGCATCTCTTTGAAGTCAGCATCGAAGTCGAGAAACCCGCAGACACGCAGATCGACGCTCTGGATTTTCAAATGGCAAAGTGGTCACCCGGCCGCTACGCCGTATTTGATTTCGCAAAGAACGTTCAGGAGTTTCAGGCCGCCGCCGGAATATGCCCGCCGAGATCCCTATGCGATCAGGCGATGCGGCCGGTAACGCGTGTGGATGACCAAACCTGGCGAGTCCCATTCATGAAGTCGCCAAGCTTAACCATCAGATACAAAGTCTTCGCCAACGATCTGTCAGGGACTTTTTCGATCCTTAATGCACGGCACGCAAACTTTAACGGCGGCTGCCTGTTTATGTACGTGGTCGACCACAAGCAGGACGCCGTCAGTCTCTCGATCGATCCGCCGAAGGGTTGGCGGATTACCAACGGTCGCATGAACCGTTCCGATCAGCGCGAATGGGAGTTTTCCAATTGGGACGTGATGATTGATACGCCGACCGAAATCGGGCCCGACTGGACCAGCGATAATTTCAAAGTCGGAGGCAGGACCTATCATGTGGTGGTTCATTCGCTGGGCAGTGAAGGCGGCAAGCGCGGGGCGCTGGTGCGCGACATCGAAAAAATTGTGAAAGCCGAGACCGCGATGTGGGGTCCGCCGGAGTTTGATTCGTACACGTTTCTGATTCACTTCGCGAATGATGGTCATTCGGGCGACGGCATGGAGCACCTGACCTCAACCCAGATCATTGAGCCTGGCGAGTTGGCCGACCCGGGCATGCTTGAGGAGACTCTGGACACCGTTGCCCACGAGTTTTTTCATGTCTGGAACGTGAAGCGGCTGCGGCCTGTCGAATTGGGCCCGTGGGACTTTACGCGGCCGGCAAATACGCGCGGGTTGTGGATCGCCGAGGGCCTCACGAATTATTACGGCCACTTGATGATGCGCCGCGCCGGAATCTGGAGCGATTCCGAGCTTTGGTCCAAGCTGGTCCAGCAAATAACTGAGATTGAGAATGCGCCGGGCAGCCGTCTGATGAGCGCGGAAGAATCATCGCTCTCGGCGCCATTCATAGACGATGCGCCACACGCACAGCAAACCAACCTCACTTACACTTCGGTTAGTTACTATCCGAAAGGGGAAATACTCGGCATCGTGCTCGATTTGCTAATCCGCGGCAAGACCAACGGCAAAGCTTCGCTCGACGATGTAATGCGGCGCATGTATGAAGAGTTTTACGTGAAGAGTCCTAACGCTACTTACTATCTGCGCGGGCGCGGTTACCGCAACGAGGATTTCGAGCGCGTGGTTTCGGAAGTGGCCGGCGCCGACATGAGCGAATTTTTCAAACTCTATGTGCGCGGCGTAGAGACGCCACCGTACGACGAGGCTTTTGCGCAAGTTGGTTTGCGTTTGACTCGGCAGCCGCGGTCTCCTGTTTCAGTGGGCGTTAACGCCGATGACACTGACACGACCAGCTTCAGGGTGGGACGCGTGCGTCCGAACTCGCCGGCAGCCGCAGCCGGATGGGAAGTAGGCGACAAGATTCTTACGGTCGGAAGCGCCAGGGTTACTTCAATCACTAACTTTCTAAAGATAATCGGACGTTACAAACCTGGGGATCGCGTGAACGTAGCCGTGCAGCGCGGGGCGCGAATAATTCAGACGACAATCGTCATGGGCGCGCCGCAGCTTATGGATTATCGGATTGAAGAAATGCCGAACGCGCCGGGTGAAGCGAAGGCGTTGAGGGCGGCGTGGCTGAGTGGGAAATAAAGTCGTTTAGAGGCGGGCTACTGCCCGCTTAATCGCACGGCGAATCCATTTGGCGGTCGGTAGCCCGCCTCTAAACTTGAGACTTGAAACCTGAGACTTGAGACCTGGACTGTAATCTCGACGCGATCACCTTCGCAGCCGTTGCGCCTGCACCCACCGCACTACTGATTGTCGGCGCCAACGGGTTCGCAACATCACCAATCGCAAAAACGTTCGTCAGAGTAGTTTCCTGAATGGCATTAACCACCACGTAACCGGCTTCATCCAATTCAATCTGATCGCCAAACAATTCGGTGTTGGGTTCAAAGCCGATCCGCACGATCACGCCCTGGACCGCCATCTGAAAAGATTTAATGGCGCCGTCGCGTTCAATCTCCACGGCTTCCACCTGATCGCGGCCGATGATGCGATGCACAACTGACTCTTTGAAAACGGTAATGCAGTGGTTGGCGTGCAGTTTTTCCGTGAATTCGCGGCGTGCGCTGAGCTGCTTCCCGCGATGGACGAGCGTAACGGTCGGGCAAACCTCAGCCAGCAGCAGAGCGTTTTCTGCCGCCGCATCGCCGCCGCCAATAACACACACGTCTTTGCCGGCAAACTGATCGCGATCAACAGCTCCTGACTCGATGATCCCGCGGCCGGCGAATTCTTCCTCACCGGGAATGCCGAGCTTGCGGCGGCGCAAACCGGTGGCGATGATAATCGTAATTGCTTGCTGCTCTTCACCGCTGCGCAGCACGACGCGCCGGGCTTTCAAGTCCACACTTTCGATTTCCACGTTAGTCCAGAGATCAAAGTCACAGTCCTTTGTCTGTTCGACGAATCGATCGCGCAACTCGCGGCCATTCGCTGCTCGCACGCCCAGGTAGTTTTCGATCGGGTTGTGAACGAAAACAAGTTGTCCGCCAACTTCTTCATTGTGTTCGAGCACGAGCGTGTCCAGGCCCAGCTCGTCACACCAACGCGCAGCTGATAGTCCGGCGGCGCCGGCTCCAATGATGAGAACGTCGTGCATACGGAAAGAAGTTCACCACAAAGGCACGAAGAATACAAAAACAATGACAGTCACGATTGACAATCGCGCGGCTGCGGTGCGACGCTGAACGCACAAACTAATATCATGCACTTTGGCCGGATAAGAGTCGTTCAAAAGACAGTAGCAACTGCGCTGTGTTCCGCCCTTCTAATCTTTACCGCTTCTTCGTTCGCAAGCGGTCAGGACCAACGAATAGCCGATGGAAAGTTTGATCACTTTGGGAATGTTAAGACCGAGGATGCGATGGCTCGCCTCGATGCGTTTGCTCTACAGTTGAACTCAAATCCAAACTTTCAGGGTTTCATCATCGGCCACAACCAGGGCGATCTCGGTGGCGGTTGGTTGCTGCGACTGGGCCATGGCTATCTCGACTACCTGGTAAATAAGCGAGGCATCGATGACTCCCGGATAAAGTTTGTCGAAGGAGAACCCTACCAGGAAATCTCTTTCGAGCTCTGGCTGCTGCCGACCGGCGCATCGGCACCGCTCATTGCGCGTGTGGCGCCACCTGAACCCACTTCGCCCCTGCAATTCGATACAATCTCGCTCGGCGATGAGGGTAAGTGTGTGGGCGAATTGTTTCTGGAGTTGTACACGCTCCAAGACGGCCTGCGTTTTTTCGGCGAAGCCTTGCGCCATCAGTCTCGGGCAAAGGCCTGGATAGTTATTCATCCCCGATCCGGCGAATCTCTGGCAAAAGCAAATCGCACCCTTAATGAAAGCAGGGATTTCCTGATCAAGAACTATGGCGTCGGTCCGAAAAGACTGCTTACGGCCCTTGGTACACGACGTTCATCGATTTGTAGCTACGTCAACCTGTGGATCGCGCCTTCCGGCAGCACAAAAGCTGACGAAGCTGCATACTATTCCCAGCTCATGGACGAAGCTATACAGACTAAATATACATTTCGTCGAGTGGAATTCTTCACTGGCAATCAACACATTCGTGATAACACTTTGAGACGGAGGTTCTTGCAGCGGGAGGGCGATCTCTTTTCCCGGAAGGTTCTGGAAGAGAGTCTGAAGAACCTCAGCAAACTCAGGATGATCTACCCGGTGACGCTCAACGATGTTGAGGTCCGGCTCGATCGCGAAAATAAGCTCATGGATTTCACAATCTACTTTCGAGAGCGACCTTATGTTCGTCGCAGTTCAAAGAACTACTAGCTCGACCCGGATTAGAAAGAAAGGAGAACTTATGCGTCTGACTGAGATGGTTTCGTGCTCTGGTTGAGCGGCCAAGCTGGCCCCGGGCGTCCTCGCTCAGGTGTTGAGCGGGCTTGAGAGACAACCATTCGATCCGAATCTGCTGGTCGGTTTCGACAAAGCGGACGACGCCGGAGTGTATCGACTGCGCGACGATCTGGCGCTGGTGCAGACGCTCGATTTTTTCACGCCGATCGTGGACGACCCGTTCGATTATGGCCGCATCGCCGCGCTCAATTCGATTAACGACGTGTGGGCCATGGGCGGAACGCCGGTGACGGCGATGGCGATAACTTGTTTTCCGAAGAAAGGCCTGGACTTCGCCATCCTCACTGAAATCATGCGCGGCGGTTTGTCGGTGCTGACTGAAAACAAAGTGGCCCTCGTTGGCGGACACAGTGTCGACAACGAACAGATCATGTTCGGCTATTCAATCACCGGCGTGATCGATCCGAACAAAGTCGCCACCAACGCCGGCGCGCGATGCGGCGACGTGATCATTTTGACGAAACCGATTGGCACCGGCGTCATTTCAACTGGAATCAAGTTGGCGAAGGTCTCGGCGGAAGTTGTGGCTGAATCTATTGCGACGATGTTGACACCGGGCAAGTGGGCCGCGGAAGCGATTGCGAAGTTTGACGTGAAAGGCGCCACTGATGTTACCGGCTTCGCTTTGCTCGGCCACGCCTGGGAGATGGCTTGCGCCAGCAACGTCACGATCGAGATTGAATCGGCGCGCGTGCCTTTGATAGGTGGTGCAATGGACTTGGCCGCGGCCGGCCTGCAGACCGGAGCAGACCAGACTAATCGCGAATATGTGGGCGAAGATATTTCGCTCGCCGCTGATGTCGGCGGCAGTCTCGCTAAGCTGCTCTTCGATCCGCAAACAGCGGGCGGGTTGCTGCTGGCAATATCGGAAGACAAAGCAAACGATTTGTTAACAGAGTTGCGGACGAATTACCCGCGAGCTGAGATCATCGGGCGCGTGATGGAGCGAGGCGAGAAAGCGATAGTGGTGAAGTAGAATTTCCTAAGCAGTTTTATTCACCGATTCGCTATGATGGGCCAACGGTCCTGCGTGCTTTTGAAGGATGGGATCTTCGCGGAGCCGACGCTGGCAGAGTCTTTGAAATAGTCTGTTTATGGCGGTTGATATCTAAGACCGCATGAATGCTGGCCGGTTTAACTAGATGAAGTTCGAGCTAATCGGTAGAATTGAGAACATAGAGATAATCGCCGTCGGTCGGCAAATTCACTACGTTTCGAAACTGCGGAAGAAGTACGGAAGGGGACGATGGCGAAAGCTAAAGGGAATTGGTCGCGTGCGTTTGCCTGACGGTCACGAATGCGACGCTGAGTTGCATTGGTACGAAGCGCATGGAATTGGTAAGAAGGAAATGAAAGTTAAAGATCTCCTCGACTAGACGTCATGAAAACTGAAAATCGATTCGCGATTTGTGTGCATAATGAGGGTTATCCCGCTTCGCTTGAGTTATGGAAGGTTTACCGCGTTCTGCCTGACAATAAAGCCGCCAAGCATCAGCTTATTAGAGTCGTGGATGAATCGGGCGAGGACTATCTCTACGATCAGAGTTGGTTCGTTCCGATAAAACTACCGCAGGCTGCTAAAGACGCTATCTTGGCCTCTGTATGAAATGGACGAAAACACCTCACTAATAAACATCGGCGAGCTCTCACGACCGGCCACCGTCCTAATAGAAAAAATCTCCGATGCGGTCGGCGGCATATTCAAGCCGTATCAAATCGTTCGAGTTGCTAAGGCCGAAGCGCAAGCGGATCGTATCCGGGCTGAGGGTCAGATTGAGATCTCGGATCTTCAGAGGCGAGCGTTCCATCGTTTCCTGAATGAAGAGGCATCGAAACAAAAAAACATCGAAGAAATAACTCAGAAAGCGCTGCCGCTCCTGAAAGAAGAATCAAAACCAAACGAAGTCGAGGATGATTGGATAACTCACTTCTTCGACCGATGTCGACTAATCTCTAATGATGAGATGCAGAGTCTCTGGTCAAAAGTACTTGCAGGCGAAGCGAACGCCCCCGGAACTTATTCGAAGCGAACCGTTAACTTTCTCTCCGGTCTCGACAAGAGTGATGCAGATTTATTTACGAAGCTGTGTAGTTTCTCATGGCTAATCGAACAGGAGATTAACCTCGTGGTTTTTAATGTGAGGGATAAGATTTATACCGATCACGGCATATACTTCGAGATGCTCTTTCACCTAGAGGCGATCGGCCTCGTTCAGTTCCTTCCTGCAAATGAAGTCCAGCGAGAAGGGCTGTTACCTTCGATAGAGGCAAGTTATTTTCGGGAAGACGGCTCAATTGAAAACCGTTAGAGGCAATTTGCTTGTCGGACGCGTCATTCTTAACAAAGTCGGAAAAGAATTGGCTCCTATTTGCGGAAGTAAACCTGTGAAAGGATTTTACGAGTACGCTTGTAACAGATGGCAAGAAAATATTAATCAAACGAGCCGGGTCGATCCTAAGCCAAAATCAGATCAGCCATGATTGACTTCTGAGCCCGCTTTAGCGGGCGAACATCAGGTCGCCGCACCACGGTATCGCCCCTCTGGGGCTCAATTTTGTTTTCTTGCCGATACCCCGGGCTTACGCCCGGGGCTACTAATCTTCCGCCAGCTTTGCTGGCTCGTTGTGTGGCCGTGCGTTGGTTGAGCGCGGCTTTGCCAAGTATCATGGACCGGCCCCCTTCTGGAAATCGCAATTATGGTTTCACCAATTCAAGAGCCGGCGAAGTCTGAGCCTCGATCGATTACCGATCTCTACCAACAGGTCCGCGCGCGCACGATGCAGATCGTCGGGCCGCTGGAGATCGAGGACTACGTCATTCAGACCGCCGAGTTCATGAGCCCGCCTCGCTGGCACATCGGCCACACGTCATGGTTCTTTGAAACCGTGTTGCGCAAGTATCAACCCGGATACAAAGTCTACTCAGACGAGTTTCTCTTTTACTTCAATTCTTACTATGAAGGATTCGGCGCGCGCATTGAACGACAAAGGCGCGGTACGCGTTCGCGTCCCACGGTTGCAGAAACTGTGGCGTACCGCACCCACATCGACGGGCAGATGACGCGCTTCCTCGAAACAGTTACGTCGCAGGCTGAGGCGGAATCAATCCTCGCGATCGTAAGACTCGGGCTGGAACACGAGATGCAGCATCAGGAGCTTCTGGTTTACGACATCAAGCACCTGCTCTGTGATCAATACAATGCGCCAATCGCATCGGCGCCGCATTCAATTGAAACCGTCAGTGGCATGGCGGAAGTTGATGGTGGATTGTTTGAACTTGGGTATGGTAGTGGCATGGGCGTGCCGCCCTTGGATCATGCGCAGGATACGCCTGCCACCAAAAACTACGATTTCGCTTTCGACAACGAAAAGCCGCGGCACAAAGTTTTTCTCCAGGACTTTCTGATCGATCGCGCGCCCGTCAGCAGCGGAGACTATCTTGAATTCATGAACGCCGGTGGGTACCAGGATTTTCGCTGGTGGCATTCGGCTGGCTGGGAAAAGGTCAATCAAGAACATTGGCAAGCACCTCTGTATTGGGAACAGCATGACGGCCAATGGATGATTCGCGACTTTGCCGGCCTGCATGCCGCGACGGACAAATCCAACGAACCGGTTTCGCACGTCAGTTTTCTCGAAGCGTCTGCGTACGCGAAATGGGCCGGCAAGCGTTTGCCGACCGAAGCTGAATGGGAAAAAGCAGCAACCTTTGCGCCTTCGCTTAATGCTAAACAACAGTTTCCCTGGGGTGACATTTCTCCGGACGAAAGCCGCGGCAATCTTTTTGAGAACGGTTTGTGGAGCGTCGCGCAGGTTGGCTCATTTCCGCAAGGCCAAAGTGCTTACGGTTGTCAGCAAATGATTGGCGACGTGTGGGAGTGGACGACTTCGGATTACGTGGCGTATCCGGGCTTCAAATCTGAATTCGACGAATACAACGACAAATGGTTTGTGGGGCAAAAAGTTCTGCGCGGCGGTTCATTCGCCACGCCCCGCGGGCACATTCGCGCGACCTATCGAAACTTTTTCTATCCGCACGAACGTTGGATGGTTGGCGGGTTTCGCTGTGCGCGAGACGCTACCTAAAGTCTTCTAAGCAGTTCCTGGGCACCCATTTCCCAACGCCACGCCGCCTCATCACCTTCGAGATGAACGCCGCCAAGCCAATGGTCGATTCCATTTTTTCTCACATAATCCTCGTTGCCCTCGAGTACCGCGCGGCCAAGTTCGGTGATTTCAAACGACGAGAGAAATATTTGCGCCGGATCCAGCGACGCTCCCTCGCTTCCTTGACTCAACCTCAATAGCGGCGCCGGTGCGTCGGCCAGCTCTTTCAATTCGAAGTACAACTGCGCATCGCCAAACCCATAATCGGATTCATGCCGGGCAAACGCCGGAAACAATGATTTGAACTTCCCGTAACCTCTGGCGACTAATTCCAGACCGATGTGCTGGATTCTTCCGAGTCCATTTGTGGTCGACGGGAAGCGTTGCAGGTGTTTAGAGAGCGCGCGTGCCAGGAACGGCATTGCCGACAGATCGGAATCCAACAGAGTTAACAGCGGAGCCGGGTCGGGAGCAGAATATGCGCGCCACGCTTGTGACCCGATGAGCAATTGCTCCTGTGAAACTTCCTGTCGTTCGGGGAAAAGCGAAGCCAGCTCCTCTTTGCTCAACTGGCCGAGACCACTAAAGCCCTCGATGCCGGGAAAGTCACCTTTGCAAATCAGACTTAACCGGGTTTCTCCCAGTTCGCGTCGCGCGAACCAGTCGAGCAAATAGATCAGATGGACCTGGCAGAAGAGATCATGTTCGAACCAGAGCACAATCTCTTCATGGTCAGAGAATCGCGCGATCGCATTTTCCTGCGTCCGCAATTCCAACTTACACTTTTCAATATCTACCCCGTAAGCGCTGGCCAGATGTTCGGCTCGGACGGACAGGAACTCATCTGCGGGGAGGCCTCCGGGCGCCGGCCCGCAAATCATGGCCTCGCGCCAGGCGAGATGCTCGCCGGGAAGATCAGTCTGCCGCGCCGTTCCGGCGGTGGAGTCTCCATTGTGTATATGAAGCATGGCTTTGGCCCGTTAGCCTCGTGCTAATACCCCAAATTTCAGCTTTATGCAATCGGGGCGCGTCTGGTTTACGCGCCCGCTGGCGCTCGCGGTACGGTCCGGGATCGACTACAATCAGCGTCGCCTGTGGAGACATCTTGCTCGCATCGAGCGCCGGGCGCAACTTCCAACGATTAGAATGAAGATCGAATTACTGGTTAACTTCAGCGAATTCTGGTCCCGGCTGAGCGAAGACATTCAGTCGGCCGGCAAGTCTGTGTTTGTGCAGACCTTCGCGTTTGAGGGCGACTCAGTCGGCAAACAACTTTCAGCGGCGTTGCTTTCGTCTCCGGCAAAGGACAAGCGCATCCTCGCCGACTCGTTCACCCGGGTTGTCTTAAGCGACCGATTCAAATATTCGCCAGCCAATCTTTTCAACAGCGAACTGCGCGCCGAGACCCGCGCCACCTCAGCGATGAAGCGCGAGTTGGAAGCCGGTGGCGTGAAGATTCAATTTACCAATCCGTTTGGCCCGACTCCGCGGCGGGCCCTCAGTCGCAATCACAAAAAGGTGATCGTGATTGACGATCGCGTGGCTTACATCGGCGGCATCAATTTCAGCGATCACAACGCAGCCTGGCACGACATGATGCTGCGCATCGACGACTCAAATGTAGCGAACTTCCTGAACGGGGATTTTCTCGCTACCTGGAGCGGACGCGATCAGGTTGCCCACCGACAGTTCGAAGGCCTCGAGCTCTTTACGCTCGATGGCCGCACCAACCGCAAGGCTTTTCAACGGGTGCTGGATTTGATTGACGGCGCCGAGCATTCGATCTTTGTCGAGAGTCCCTACATTACTTTTCCGTTCTACGAGCGGCTCCGCGAGGCGACGCATCGCGGTCCGACAGTGAAAGTCCTGACGCCCGGCCAGAATAACTGGGGCTTGTTCTCGAACTACGCGCGCCTGGAGGCGGCATGGTCAAAAATCGATTTGCGACTGTCACCTCACGGTATGAGCCATTTGAAGGCAATGCTGATCGACGACCGGTATTTAATCGCCGGCTCGTCAAATTTTGATTACTTCAGTTACCGTTTGCATCAGGAAGTTCTGGCTATCTTTACCGATCCACATTTGATTGCCGATTTTCGAAATCGCGTCATGGTCCGCGATCTGGCGAACGCCAGGACTGTTGAGTGCAAAGCCAGCGTCGCCGGCAAGCAACTGCTGAGCTTCCAGATGAGAGTGCTGGATGCGGCGCTCACGATCCTTACTTAACGCGTTCACATGCGAAAAACGGACAACATCAAGCCGTGCCTGGCCCTGGTGATTGCATCGCTTTTGCTAACCACTGTGGGGACAGCGACGGCCCAGGACTCTACGCAGCAACGGAGCGTCCAGCAAACACCAACGCTTCCCTCATACCCGCTAAAGTTTGGGGCCTTTGTTTCGCGGTTCGATCCCGGCGGTACTTTCACAATGCAAGGTCAGGGTTGGCCGGCCCTCAATGGAAGTTGGAAGAGCACTGGCGCCGAGATCGAGTTGCGGATGTCCGGCGGACCGGGCGGTTGCGACGGGCCGGGTCGATATCAATTTCGGATAGACGGCAAACGCCTCAGCTTCACACTCGTCTCAGACGATTGTAAGGTGCGCCAAATTATTTTGGACCGCAGCGAGTGGGCGCCCGCTGACGAGGCGAAGGTCATCCCCACGCGCAGTATTAAGAGGACAAGTGGCGCGCGCGCGCCGTCGAGCGCCCCTTTGGATTCCGGGAAAGTAAGCTGGCCCTCGTTCCGTGGTCCGCAAGCTTCGGGCATAGCGGAGGGACAGAATCTTCCTGATCAGTGGAATGGCAAAACCGGCGAGAACATTCTATGGCGCACTCCGATTCCCGGCCTCGCGCATTCAAGTCCCGTCGTCTGGGGAAACCGGATCTTCGTCACCAGCGCCGTCAGCAGTGATCCAAAAGCTACCTTCCGCCCCGGCTTGTACGGCGATGGGGACGCGTCCAAAGATCGCTCGTCTCACCGCTGGGTGATCTATGCGATCGACAAAGGCAGCGGCAAGATCGTCTGGGAGCGAGTGGCGCATCAGGGCGAGCCAATCGAGAAGCGGCATATCAAGTCCACTTACGCCAACTCGACTCCGGCCACCGATGGCCGCATCGTGGTCGCGTGGTTCGGATCGCAGGGTGTCCATGCCTACGATGTCAATGGGCGGTTTCTTTGGAAGGTCGATCTGGGCCGTGTCGACATGGGCGCCTACGATATCCCGACGTACGAGTGGGGCCCGGCGAGTTCGCCGATCATCTGGAACAATCTCGTAATTCTTCAATGCGACACCCAGGCTGATTCTTTTCTCCTCGCCCTCGACGCCGGCACCGGCAAAACCGTTTGGAAAACCGAACGTGAGGAACTTCCATCATGGGGCACGCCAACTGTGGCGCAGACCTCAGCCGGCCCGCAACTGGTGGCCAACGCGTCAAACTTCATCCGCGGTTACGATCCCCGCACTGGAAAAGAGTTGTGGCGACTCGGGCGCAGTTCAAAAATTACCGCTCCCACACCCATCTTTGGCGACGATCTAATCGTGGTCGTCAGTGGCCGCGGACCGGAACGTCCGATTTTTGTGGTGCGGCCCAATGCTCGCGGAGATCTGACTCTGGCGGATGGCAAGACGAATAGCGAGACGATTGCCTGGAGCCGCACGGGTCGTGGGTCATACATGCCTACGCCGCTGATCTATCGTGGGCTTCTCTACGTGCTCGGGAATAATGGCCTCTTCGACGCCTACAACTTGAAAACAGGTGAAGAGGTTTATCGACAGCGGCTGCCAACGGTCGGCAGTGGCTTCAGCGCCTCGCCGGTGGCGTCGGACGGGAAGATCTATCTTTCGAACGAAGACGGTGAAATGCTGGTCATCAGCGCCGGAGACAAGTTCACGCATATTGCGACGAACTCGATGGGAGAATTGCTGATGGCCACGCCCGCCTTGTCCGAAGGTGTGATGTATGTCCGCTCGTCAACTAGTCTGTTTGCGATCGGACGGAAGCGTTAGCTCGAAACCGGCGCGCATTCGGTCGTTTAGGACCGCAGTATTCATCGAGCAATGCCGGCAGTGGCTCTGCCACACCGATGCGCGGCAAGTCTCCGACTTGCCGGCTACGAACCTTTTTTCCCAAGGGTCTCCGACCCGCTGCGGTCATAGACCGTTAGATTAAGTGGGCACCTAACGGCAAGTCGAAGACATGCCGCGCATCAGAGTGGCAGAGCCATTAGTGTGACTGCGTTGATGACCAGCGCACTGTGTCCGCTCGATGAGCCAAGGATATTATTAACCATCGCCGTTGGCTTGTTCGCGGGCGTGATAAGACGAGCGGGTCAGCGGGCTTGATTGCACGTGATGAAATCCCATCTGCATCCCGATCTCACGCCAGCGATCAAATTCCGCGGGAGTGACATAGCGTTCGACGGGCAGGCGGCGCGCGTGCGGCTGTAGATATTGGCCGATAGTCATCACGTCGCAAGAGGCCGCCCGCAGGTCTTTCATCAACTCAACAACTTCCTCGAACTCTTCGCCAAGTCCAACCATGATGCCGCTCTTGGTAATCATGCCACGCTGTTCGCGATCTCGTCTGGCGGCGGCGCGTGATAACAACGTCAGTGACTGTTGATAGTCAGCATCAGGACGCACGCGCCGGTATAGTCGCGCGATCGTTTCCGTGTTGTGATTGAGGACGTCGGGCTCGGCGTCCAGGACTTTGTTCAGTGCCGCTTCGTCGCCGTTGAAGTCGGGGATCAGGACTTCAATTTTGCATTGCGGATTGTGACCGCGCACCTGCCGAATTGTCTCGGCCCAATGGGCCGCGCCACCATCAGACAAGTCGTCGCGGTTAACGGAAGTGATCACCGTATGGGCCAGGTTCAGATGACGCACGGCCTCGGCCACGTGGCGCGGTTCGTCCGCGTCGAGCGATCCCGGGGCGCCCTTGCCGACCGCACAGAAACCACAGTGACGCGTACAGATATCCCCGCCTAACATAAAAGTTGCGGTCCGATCCGACCAGCACTCAAAAATGTTCGGGCACCGTGCTTCCTGACAGACGGTGTGCAGGTTGAGACCCTCAATCAGCTTCAGCAGATGGTTCTGGTTCGTCGGATCGCCCAGACGAATCCTGAGCCATTCGGGTTTTGGCTGACGTGGTTTGGTATTAAGGACCTGGAGTTCGCGGGCCAATCTAATTACCTCGATGAATGATTAAAGCCATTCTAGCATCCGCTGGGCTTTGCCCCAAAAAGTCGTACTCGACGGTACAGAACCGCTCGCGGTAGCGAGCGGGATCAGGATTCAACGGGAGAGGGTCGCCTTACCCCTCCGCACATGTACGGTTGTATCCCAGAGCACAATACTTCAGCTCTCAACTCGACTCCTGATCCCGCTCGCTACCGCGAGCGGTTCCGTACCAAACGCGTTACTCGTTTCTAACCACAAGCTCATATGACTTTTTGGGCAAAGACCATCCGCTGGTTGAATTCGGCATCTAAGGGGCGAACGCTTTGCGTTATACTGCGCGGCGGCAAATTGATTTCGCAAGATGATCTGCTTGCGCTCCTGGAGGAAGCTTATGAAACGAACCGTGCTTATCAGCGCTGCGGCTTTGTTGCTGGCGGCGAGTGCTGTCTACACCTTCGGCGACATTGCGCGCCCGAAGCCGACGCCTGCGGAAGGCAAGATCGTCTTTCACACCCGCTTGCAAATTGTGCCGGACGCTAAAGCCTATGAGGCGCGTTTGCAGATTTCGCAGGAGAGCCTGCAGCGGATTCGGGAAGCTTCAGCCACCTCCGCGAACCAGTCCCCGACCCAGCGCCTTTTGCAAAGCTCAACTCGCACAATGATGGCCGGAGTGTTCATGTTTCTGGCCGTGTCGTTCGCGGGTGTGTGGCTGGCTCGCTCAGGACAAAAACGCAATCACAAGATCGCCGCCGGTCTCGTGCTCGGACTGATCTGGCTGGGCGCGACAGCGATCATCGTGCGCGCGAACGCGGGACCTCCAGGATCCTTCTACTGGCGGAACCTGCCGGAGAATCTGACTAAAGGACAATCGACGAGCGGTGGCCTGGACATCGAAATCGTTCCCGGCGACGACGGCATCAAGTTGCTTGTGCCGCTGAAGAACCCGAAGAAACCCGGCGAGGAATAGCGCTACCAAGTGGCACGCGCATCTTGCGCGTGATTCACGGGCGGGACGCCCGTGCCACCTTCATATATGGAACGAGCCGCTAACATTTCAATAGCTGGTTGGTCAGGCACGACGGAGAGCGCGCGTGTCCGGGTCAGATTCTTCACGATTATTCTGATCGCCAGCGCCTGTCTGTCGGCGGCCCTGGCTAGTTGGCTACCCCTCCAGGTATCGATCGCAACGGTCTTTCTCTTTGCCGGGCCACACAACTGGTTCGAGGCGCGCTATTTCTTAATGCGTCTGCCGGCGCGCTTTGGCCGCTCTCGCAACTTTTTTGCAGTCGCCTTCGCGGGCATTTTCGTGCTCACCCTAGCGTACGTTTCATTACCGCTTCTCTACTACACAAATGTCTGGTCGGCGAGCAACTGGCCCACGGCCATCGCCGGCTGGAACACGCTTCTGCTTTTGTGGTTGGGCGCGCTGGTGTTGTTGCGTGGCCAGCAGAACTCAAGGCGCGACTGGTTCTGGGCCCTGCCGGCTACGTTTGCTTTGTGCGCGCTGAACTGGCTGGCGCCTGACCTCTTTAGTCTGGGCATTGTTTATCTCCATCCACTCGTCGCGCTTTGGTTTTTGGATCGGCACCTGAGGCGGACGCGGCCGGAATGGTTGCGCGCGTATCGACGCTGTCTGCTTCTGTTGCCGCTGCTGCTGGCCGGAATGATTTTGTACCTGGCCCGCACGCCGTCGCTGGCTGACGATAACGGTTTATTCTGGCGCATCACCCAACACGCCGGGGCTGAGTTGCTGCCAAACATTTCCAGCCATCTACTGGTCTCGACGCATGTCTTCTTAGAGCTGCTGCACTACGGCATTTGGATCGTGGCGTTGCCGCTAATCGGCGCCACCGGCGCAGTCTGGAGCGTGAAGGCGATCCCGCTGGCGCGACGCCGGCGCGGTTGGCCAAAGTTGATTGGCGCGGTTCTGGTTTGCGGTTTGTTCATCGTGGCTTTGCTGTGGATAGGTTTCTCAGCAAACTATCCACTCACGCGCGATCTTTATTTCGCCGTGGCCATCGCACATGTAATGGCCGAGGCGCCGTTTCTGTTGAGAATGATCTGATTTGGAGTGCGGCGGCTTGACGCCGCTTTGGTAAGCGGCGACTGGTCGCCGCAATCGCGATTCCCTGCTGGCCGCGACAAGTCGCGGCCTCTTAAAGCGCCGTCAAGCCGGCGCACTCCAAAATGTCCCCTTCTGAACTCTGGCGCTTCCTTCCCTTCGGCTACCTGCTCACAATTCTCATCGAAACACCGATTCTGCTAATCGGCCTTTCCCAGCGTCACTCAATCAGACGCAGACTAGTCGCCGGGATTTGGCTAACTGCCTGCACTTATCCGATTGTCGCCCTGGTTCTGCCGCTCGTTTTCGACAACGCTTCCCGCGCCACTTACCTGATCGTAGCGGAAGTCTTCGCGCCCGTGGCCGAGTGCGTATTGTTCTGGCTGGCTTACGGAGACTCGGAAGAATTAGGCAAGGTTTCAATGTGGCGAGACTTCGCGGCGATCATCGTCGCCAATCTCGCTTCGTTTCTCGCGGGCGAAGCTTTGAATGCTTACGGCTGGTTTGGATTACTGGGTTGAGTATGCTCGGCCCTGCCCGGCTGACGCTACTCCTAATGCAAAGGCCGAGGGCGCGCTAGAACCCGCTAATTTGGAAAACAAATTCCATCACAATTGAACCCCGGACAACACGGGATTTGCCCGCAAGCCTGACCTTGCCCGGCGCAACTTAACGTTCCTGCAGGAGTCGGAGCACTAATCGACATGATCACCGGCAAAGCCAGTGCTGCGGGTGCGTACTTCAGCACTAAATCTCTACGCGATACGAATGGGGATTTTCCGTTGGTTTCGATCAGATGAAAAAGCTGTAACTGTTTGACTGCCAGCCAAACCAGATCGGCATCCACCGGCGCATTCAACTTGCCTTGAAGTGATCGCGCCGCCTGGGCCGCGGTGGTCTTCCCATCGCACTGTTCCCACACCAATGCCGCGGTCTGGTTGAGGCAATGCGCCTCGTCTCTTTCCGTGTCGTAAACCAGAGTCTCATCGTCCAGTTCGCGGATCACGAGATTGTCTGTACGCGCCTGCGGCAGTCGGGTATTACTCTTCATTGAGAAAACCTCTGGTTAGATTAGCGAAACGCGGTCTTTCTACGTCAAAACCGAAGGGAAGTCAATAGGCTTCCAATCGGTCGGACTTAGGTTGTCGGCTTTGACCCTGTGGGCTGAATGGCATTCTGAGATGCGGCTTGTCTGCGGTGCTTTTCTGCGAAAGCCCGCTCATTCGACGCAAAAACGAATTTCAAATGCTCGCGATACTCTTCGCCCGCCCGCGGCGGATATTGATCCGGAAACCGCAGCATTCGATCCACAACTGTAAAATGGGCAGTCCATTTTGCTTCGGTGTTTGCCGAATGACTATCAGCTCGCATCCTTCGATAGACAAGTGGTTTTTCAACCATTACCAATGAATGGTCTCTCAACGCCCGCGCGAAATACTCGATGTCCTGCAAGTAGACGAGCTCTTCATCAAAAAATCCGGCAGTTTCAAAGACGTCCCGCCTGATCATTACGGCCTGAGGCGCGATCTCAAACCATCTGAGGACGCGGCCATCAACCTTTGAAAAGTACGTACCCTGTTTAGTAATTACCACCGCACAGTCAATACTATCGCGCCGGCGACGAAGTGCTTCTTCTGATAGTGGCCGGGTAGTTCCTTCGTAGATGATGAAGAAATCGCAGGACACAACTGCGGCGTCCGGAAAGCTTTCCAGCGCCTTCCACTGGCGCTCGATCTTGTCTGGTTTCCAAAAATCATCCGCGTCCAGGAATCCTATCCACTTGTGCGCCGCCGCACGCACACCTGCGTTTCTGGCGGCCGAAATGTTCCGGGCTTTTATCTCAACAACCGTGGCTCCCAATGACTTCGCTATGCTTTGGGTATTATCCGAGCAGTCGTCGGCTACGACGATCAACTCCGTCACCGGCAACGTCTGAGCGTGAACACTCTCGATGGCCTGCTGGATGAACCTCTCAGCGTTATGTGCAGGAATTACGACAGAGATTGGGGCGGGAATCGTGGTCTGAGGCATACACTAACACCACGGAGAAAAACTGGTTCAGCTCATGAAGGAACCTGGCGGCCGAATACGACTCTCTTAGGTAGCGATACACCTCAGCGGATTACTGGTACAAACGAACCCGGGACAACAAGGTGGAAGCTGGCCACCACACAGACTGCCCCCTGGTGTGCAACTTGAAATCCCAGCGGGGGTGGGAGCACTAATCGACATGATCACCGGCAGGGCCAAAGCGGCAGGTGCATACTTCAATACTAAGTCTCGGCGTGACACGGACGGAGACTTTCCGCTGCTTTCGACCAGATGAAATCGCTGAAGTTGTTTGATGGCCAGCCAAACCAGATCTGCATCGACGGACGCATCCAACTTGCTTTGCAGTGATCGCGCCGCCTGGGCGGCGGTGGTCTTCCCGTCGCACTGTTCCCACACTAAAGCTGCGGTCTGGTTGAGGCAATGCGCCTCGTCTCTCTCGGTGTCATAAACCAGAGTCTCGTCGTCTAGTTCGCGGATCACGAGATTGTCAGTTCGAGAACGTGGCAGCCGGGCAGCGCTTTTCATCTGAAGTCCGCCTTGAATTGT
>Ga0070707_100000053_pt1 | contig 100755 bp, 81 predicted proteins | sample KBSK5502metaG_FD_65468 | JGI IMG/M metagenome (GOLD analysis project Ga0070707, IMG submission 65468) | Corn, switchgrass and miscanthus rhizosphere microbial communities from Kellogg Biological Station, Michigan, USA - KBS K5-50-2 metaG | ecosystem: Host-associated > Plants > Roots >... | reverse complement strand
GCAGCCACGCACGGAACTTTGTCCAGCGAGCTTTCAATGGCGTTTGGTTTGCGCGGCCTCTCTCATGTGGTTTCGACCGGATGCACCAGTTCAACCGATGCGATTGCTTATTCAGCTCAACACATCGCTCTCGGCCGCCAGGACGTAATGCTTGCAGGGGGAGTTGATGCTCCGCTGGCGCCGGGGATCTTGGCCGGCTTCAAATTGTTAACAGTGCTGACAACTGAATGGAATGACGAGCCGCATCGCGCCTCACGGCCGTTCACACGCAACCGTTCCGGCATGGTTCTGGGTGAAGGGTCGTGGATTTATGTGCTCGAAGAATACGAGCGCGCCCGGGAACGCGGCGCGAACATCTACGCAGAGATTACCGGTTATGGTTCGACCTGTGACGCCTATCATCGCGTGCGTCTTCAGGAGGGCGGCGACGAACCGGCACGCGCGATGGCCCTGGCAATGTCCGACGCCGGCGTGGGACCAGGGGACATTGATTACGTCAATTTGCACGGCACTTCGACAGTCCTGAATGATCGGATCGAAACCAACGCCCTCAAGCTGGCGCTCAACTGCAACGCGCACCGGATTCCCATGTCCGGCACGAAATCACAGGTTGGACACCCGCAGGGCGCCAGCGGCGCGGCAGGTCTGGGCGCCGCGCTTTGCGCGATGCAAACCGGTGTAGTTCCGCCGACGATCAACCTCGACGAACCTGATCCCGATTGCGACCTCGACTATGTTGCCAATACAGCCCGGAAAGCCGATGTAAGAATCGCACTCTGCAACTGCATCGGTTTCGGATCAAAAAACAGTGCGCTGGTGGTACAGAGAGTTTGAAGTTTTCAATCGTAGTTCAGTTTAGAGTTCAAACTTTAGTTTGCGGTTTTAGTAGCAGCCTAAAGGCTGAACTCTAAACTCAACTGGGTTCATGTTCGAAAAGTTTCGCCAACGCAGTTACGAACTTGAAAATCTAGACAAGGGCACTTACACGCCCGCAGAGTACGAAGGCTGTATCGTCGAGCTACAGCGAGTGAATCAGTGGCTCGGAGACGCGAAGGCCCTGCGGGGCTCGTTATTGAAAGAGATCGAGCAGCAGGATTTACAGTCGTTTTCAGTCCTTGACGTGGGCGCGGGGTCAGGCGAGTTGCTGCGAGTGACGGCGAAGTGGGCACGAGAAACAAACCGCGCGGCTTCTCTGGTGGGCCTGGAGCTGAATGAGAGATCGAGCCGGGCAATTCTCGAAGAGTCTCGAGACTTTCCAGAGATTTCTGCGGTGCAAGCAGACGGCCTGGCCCTTCCTTTTCCCAATGCTTGTTTTGATTACGTGATTCAATCGTTAACCCTGCATCATTTTGATGACGCCGGCGCCGTCAACTTGATTCGCGAAATGAGCCGCGTCGCGGCGCGCGGAATCTTCATAATCGATCTCCATCGCAATCCGGTCGCTTACTTTTTCTATACCACCGTCGGCCGGCTATTTCTTCATAATCGCCTGATTAGAGAAGACGGCGCGCTCTCGATACTCAGAAGTTTCACGCCGGAAGAGCTGACAGAGTTGGGCGTTAAAGCAGGGCTGGCGCACGTCACGGTTGAGAAGCTTTTTCCTTCGCGTCTGATCTTGAGCGCGAAGACGGACGGATTCGTTTAGGAGCGGGCTACGGCCCGCTCGGTCGGGCAGTAGCCCGACTCTAAACTCGGAAAGATGACAACCTCGTCCAGTTTTGACGTGATTATCGCCGGCGGCGGGCCGGCAGGCGCCAGCGCGGCTATTCATCTGGCGACGCGTGGCCTGCGAGTGTTGCTGGCTGAACAAAAACGGTTTCCGCGCGCAAAACTTTGCGGCGAGTTCATCTCGCCTGAGTGTGGGCTGCACTTTGAGCGGCTGGGGGTTGCGGAGCGAATGTTTGCGGCCCGGCCGGCGCGACTGACGGCAACGGTGTTCTATTCGCGTCAGGGCAAGAGCGTCAGCGTGCCCAGCGCGTGGTTCGGAGCCGGTGGAATCGCGCTCGGTCTCAGCCGCGCTGAGATGGACGAGCGTCTGCTGCGGCGTGCCGGCGATGCCGGCATCTGTGTTCTTGAAGACGCACACGTCGTCGGCCTGATCAACGAGGGTAACCGCGTTTGCGGCGTAAACGTGAAGGTGGCTGGAAAGGAAAAACACTATTGCGCGCCTTTGACTCTTGACGCCACCGGCCGAGCTCGGGCTTTGTCCCGCCGCTTTGGACCAGCGCGAAACGGATCAAAGCGGCAGCCAACGCCTCTGGTTGCGTTCAAGGCGCACCTGGAAGAAACCCGGGGCGTGGACAGCGAGTGCGAGATCTATTTTTATCGCAACGGATATGGCGGTCTGAACAGCATTGAAAATGGTTTCAGCAATCTTTGCTTCATTGCTTCTGCGCGGGACGTGCGCGCGTGTGGCGCGGACGCCGAGCGCGTAATGCGTGAAGTCGTTTGCCAAAACCGGCGCGCAGCCCAGGCGCTGGCGAATGCTCGCCCGCGCACTCCGTGGCTGGCAGTTTCGCTGGAGGGATTTGGCCGGCATCCGGTCGCGCCGGCTGATGGATTGTTGTCAATCGGTGATGCCGCTTCGTTTATCGATCCTTTTTCCGGCAGTGGGATGCTGATGGCGCTTGAGAGTGGCGAGTTGGCTGCCGGAATCATCGCCAGCCATTTGCACCAGAATCAAGCCTCACCGCCGACGCGTGAGCTCAACGCGGCCTACGAGAGCGCTTACCACCAAAGGTTTGACGCTCGCTTGAAAATGTGTGGCCTGATGCGGCGTGCGGCCTTTGTCCCCGGACTGGCAGAGATGGCTATTCGCTTGTTCGGCTTGAACGAGCGCTTGCGCCACTTTGCTGCTCGCCGAACCAGGCTCAGCTCCTAAAAGCTCCAGACTAGTCTTTGTCCCAGGACCGATCAAAAACCGGCCTTGCCGGGCCATTATTAGGGCTCGAGGCCGCTCGCCCCGATGCAATAAATCCTTGCCACGCGTGAGCTTTTGCGGTACAAACGGCGTACGTTTGTGGGCTAATTAAACTGAGGTCTGCCTGAAGCCTGCGGCGTATTTGGTCGTTCCCCAATCGATTTGTAATCCTGGATCCGGTCGCCGGATCTGAGGTTAATTCAGAAGGAGAAACGAAATGTCTTTGTCCCTCAGTCAGTGGAGCAGAGCGTCGAAGCAGGTTCTGTTGGTTTGCCTCGCGATATTTGCCTGTTTCGGAGTAGCAATGTCTCAGGCCCAATCAAATGCGGCCGACCTGCAAGGCGTGGTGCGCGACCAAAATGCCGCCGTGGTGGCTAACGCGAGTGTTACCGTGCGCAATTCAGGCACCAACATATCCCGCGAAGCAACCACCGACGAGGACGGTTTCTACAAGATCGTCAATCTCCCGCCGGGCGAATATGAGCTGACGGTGAAAGCGCCGAACTACAAGACGGCGGTCGTACAAAGCGTGAAAATTACCGTCGGGCAGACGGCCAACCAGGACGTCCCCCTGGAAGTGGGTGAAATAACGGCCACAGTGACGGTTACGTCGGTTTCGCCGAACATCGTCGAGACCACTGGAACTTCAGTGGCTTCGACGGTCGACCAGCAGCGGATCGAAAACCTGCCCATCAACGAGCGCAACTATCTTTCGTTTGCGCTAACTGCTTCAACCGTGGGCCGCGACAGTGGCCGGCCGATCGGTCCGGCTCCAACAACGGGTTTGAATTTCGGCGGCCAGCGAGGCCGTTCCAATCTGGTGCAGGTCGACGGCGCTGATAATACGGACAATGCTGTGAACGCTTCGCGCTCTACAGTCAGTCAGGAGGCGGTGCAGGAATTCCAGGTGGTCACCAACTCTTTCGCGGCAGAGTTCGGCCGTTCATCGGGCGGCGTCGTCAACGTGGTCACCAAGAGCGGCACCAACGATTTTCACGGAAACGTTTTCGGCTTTCTGCGTGATAAGAGCTTTCAAGCCCGCAACGCATTTGCGCCGGTTGCGAAGCCGCCATTTAATCGTAAACAGTTCGGCGCTACGCTCGGCGGACCTTTGGACAAAGATCGCACCTTCTTCTTTGCAGCTTTCGAACAGCGCCGGCGCGATGAGTCGGGCTTCTTTACCAGCAACGTCAGCCAGGGTTTGACTGCATCCGCGACCATTCCGGTTATTGCCGGCGTTAATCCGGTCGCTCGTACTTTCAACAACATAACCGCGGCCCAGGCCACGTTTATCAACACCCTCGTGGCGTCGGGTGTCGGAGCGAATATCTGCGCCGCCAGAGCCTATGGGTTCTTTGCCACAAGTGGTGGCTCAACCGCGCTTACCGGCACCAATCCCCTGACTTCACCGAATGACGGCAGTGTTTGTCCGGCGATTAGCCCGATTTTACCGGGGGCGATTGGATCGCGCTTTCTTCTGTCCGGCGCGCCGGTTCCCTCAACGACCGCGAACGCCGCGGGTCAGTTGATCGCCTTTCGGCCGTTGCAGGATTTGCAGAGAATCTTTCCCGTCACCGACAGGACGACTTTCAATTCATTTCGTCTGGATCACCTGATCACCAAGAGACATAATCTGGCAATCCGAGTCGGCTACAATCCCAGCCTGATCACCGGTATTCAAGTCGAATCGCAGAACCAGGCGTTGGGCCAAAATGATTTTTCGCGGACAGGCATTCAGGAGCTGAAAGATTATTCTGCCGTAGTCACGCTCGCCTCGACGCTTTCGAGTCAGATGGTCAATGAATTGCGCTTCAACTTCGGCGAACGGCGCGCAGCTTTTCGGCCTCAGAATTCCGACGCGGTAGCGTTCAATATCTCAGGAACCGCGTTCATCGGCCGCGAATTATTCTCGCCCGTGATTCGCACGGAAACCCGCTACGAGTGGACCGACAGTCTGAATATTCTCGCCGGCAATCACACCTTCAAGTTTGGCGGCGACTATGCCTCAGTCAACATTCCCGAGGCGATTTTCGAGCTGAACTTCGCCGGACTGTTCAATTTTGGCGGGCTAGCCGCCGGCAACCTTGGGTTCCCTGCAGGCTCGCCCGACTTCACGCCGGTGCAACAATACGGCCTCGGACTTCCGACCAGTTTCTTTGAGGGCTTTGGTAACCCGGTAAGCAGAATCGGCACCAAGCCGATGGCCTTTTTCGCCCAGGACTCGTGGAAGATCAGGAGAAACTTCACGCTTAATTACGGCGTTCGGTATGACTATGAGAGTCCAAGAGCGATCCCGCCGGTCGCTTTCCGCGACCCGCTTACAGGTATCAACCTGACCGCCAGTGACATTCTGGCGGCCCAGGACGCGGTGGGTGTGCAGCAGGGATTTCCGAAGGACAAGAACAACTTTGCGCCTCGACTCGGCATTGCCTGGGACCTTAAGGGCGACGCGAAAACCGTAATCCGTGCGGCCATGGGAATGTTTTACGATCACCCGCTGCTGGGAATCGGTTTTAACTCTGACATTGCAGACGCCGCTCAGCAGCAGCAGGGCATCTGGACAGCGCAGGGTGGTCCGACTCCGACCGCGCTGCTCAATGCCACCCAAATCTTCCAGGGAACGGTAATCGTCTGTAATTTTCCGGGCGCCATCCCCGGGACCAATTGCACTCCCGGCGCGGCCGCCAGTGCAATTTATCAAAATGGGCGTCAGCGCTTTAGTGACCAGACGTTTCCAGGCTTTGGACCATCGCTCCCGTTCACGGTGCCGGTCAGCAAGAGTTTTGAATTCGCCTATGCGAACCAGGCCAATTTCACCGTTGAGCGACAGTTAACCAAGGACATGTCGATCTCGGCCGGTTACCTTTTTGTTGGGGCGCATCATTTGAACCATCCGCTGGACATCAACACACCGCGCACCGATTTGCAGATTGAGAACTACCGGCGCTGCTTCAATGCGCTGCCCCCCAACCAAACTGCAGTGTTGACGGTAAACCCGGCAGCCTGCCTCAACATCGTCGCGCAGCCCATTCCGGGACTCATCTCAGTTACTACGCGCGGAGGAGTGGTCGCACCGGCGGCGGCAAATTTCTTCCGCCCGAATGCCCCGAACTACTTCCTGATCCAATCAGTAACCGGCGGCCTGGTCACCCCGGCAGTCTTCAACGGCGCCCTGGCCGCAAGCGGTACGGTGCGCACGCCGGGCACCGTGACCCCCTTCGGCTCGATTAACGCGCAGGTATCCGACGGCAATTCGAACTACAACGCCATGAACCTCGATCTAAAGCGGCGCTTCGCGAATAACTTCCAATTCCTCGCGTCCTATACCTGGTCGCATTCGATCGATGATTCTTCGGACTTGCAGACGCTATTGCTTCCGCAGGACAACCGGAACTTCCGCGCTGAGCGCGCCAACTCGCTTTTTGACCAGCGACAGCGGTTCGTCTTCAGTGCCGTGCTTGCTTCGCCGCCCAAGTGGCGCTCAGGCGATGGCCTGCACAAGTTCCTGGCTGATTTCACTCTGGCGCCGATCTTTGAAATCTCATCCGGTCGCCCGTTTAATATTCTGACCAATCAGGACACGAACAACGATCAATCAAGTCAGACGGACCGTCCGTCCGTGCTTCCTAACGGAACGCTTTGCGTACCGGGTACTGCCGGCTGCACGCCGCTGATCACCAACGGCACGTTTTCGGTTGGTGATCTGGGACGCAGCATGGGCATCACCCATAAATTTTCGTCTTTGGATGTGCGACTGACACGGGCGATCAGACTGGGCGAGCGGGTGAGGGTGGATATCATCGCGGAAGGCTTCAACCTCTTCAACCGCTTTAACGAAGGTGCCGCGTCGCCGTTCTTCGACGACGTCAACTCCTTTAACCTGCGTGCTAAAAACGGTCGTTACTACAGTCGACCGACGGCGGCCTTCGATCCGCGTCAGTTCCAGTTTGGATTGAAAGTAAACTTCTAACGCGACGGCGCAAGTCTCCGACTTGCGCTTCGAACTCGAATCCCGCGGTCGGCGCCATTTCAGTACGCGCCGGCCGCGTTTTTGTCTAACTTGCTCACATCTATGGGCAAACCCGCCCCCAGGCCACGGCATCCGAAATATCGTCTCAGGTTCTCTCCCGGGCCCGATTTGAAAACAAACGTACAAATCTGAAAGAATCAACCCCATGAAGACCCGAAGATCCCTGATATTGATAACGATTTGGGCGGTATTCGCAGGCGCCGTCGCCGTCGAAGCCCAGACCCGGCCACGCCGGGTCGCTCCGCCCGACACTCTGCTGGGCCCCGAACCGAAAACGCCTCCAGCCACAGACAAAAATGCTCCGCTGCTGGACGTGAAACCTGCGAAGCCGGTGGGCAGTGCCCCCGTGTCATCTGACACGACGCACGCCTATCAACTATTTCAGCAGAAGCAATACGCCGCGGCTGCCGCGGAAGCGAAACAGATCGCGGCCGCCGATCCGGCTAATGCCGAAGCCTGGAAACTGGCGGGGTTCTCAGAATTCTACTTAAAGCAATATGCGGACGCCTCTGATGATCTGCAGAAGGCGCTCGACCTGCAGCGTTCGGCCAAGCAGGAAGATTCGCACACGGTCGATGCCCTGGCGGAAAGTTCTGTGCTGGCAGAGAGATTCGATAAGGCGTTGCCGCTGCTGGTGTTGATAACCGGCCGGCCGGGCGCAGCACCCGATGCGTTGTTTCTTTACTATCGCGGCGTTGCAGAATTCAAGACCGGCAAAAGCGCCGACGCCGAACGCTCGTTCAATGCCGCAGTCAAAGCAAATCCCAAAGACGCAGCCTCACTCTTGTACCTGGGCCAGATAGCTCTGACGCGCAACGATTCGGACACAGCGATTTCGACGCTGAACCGAGCGGTTTTGAATGACCCACGCCTGGCATCAGCCTGGTACCTTTTGACTTCAGCCTATCTGCGCCGGGCGGTCGCGGCGACTGATGAAGCAAAAGCGAGTGCGGACTATTTGGGCGCAGTGCGTAGCGGCGAAGCATTGACCCGTTTACGATCCGACGAAGAGGCGCTGGGACTGTACGCTCGCGCCCTGTTCGGAGCACAACAATACGCGCGCGCAGCTCTGGCTTTGGAACGCGCGGCCGCAAACCCGAACGCGAGCGGCACCACGCTTTACCTGTTCGGCCTGGCGCATTCACGGGCAAACAATTTCCCCAAAGCCATCGCTGCCCTCGAACGCGCTTTGGCGAAATCACCGAGCGACGTGAGTGTTTACCGCGAACTGGGCTATGACTACGAGAAGACCAAGCAGTATCCCAAAGCCTTCGGCCTTTACCAGAAAGCATTGGAAGTGGCGCCGAATGATGCCGACTTTAAAGAGTCCCTGGAACGCGTTCGGCCCTTTGCAAATAAATAGCGTTCGATTAGCATCTTCGCCATGAAACGTTCAGCCCGACTGAGACTTGTGTCGAGGACAACGGCGCTCGTGATTATCACGATGGTCGCCGGCGGGGGCTTGGCCGGGATCAGCAAAGGTGCTTCGTGGAACCGCATTGAGCCGCTGAAATCGCGGCGCGCCGACGTCATCAAGATCATGGGGCCACCTGTCAGCGAAAGCCCTGAAGGTGGGTTGCGATTTAAGGTTTCGGGCGGGTCGGTTCAGATCAATTTTGTGGATGGAAAGTTCGTCACTACAAAGAAACTCAGCCGGGAGCTGGAGGGGACGGTGCTGCAAATCATTCTGCAGCACGAACATTCTTCAGACACCCCAGAGTCCATGAATCTACTGAAGAATCGTCAATTCGTTCGCGACGACATCAAGGGTATTTCTATTTTCCGCAATGGCAAAGAGGGCATTGTTTATACCTTTATCGATGGCACTCTAAAGACAACTCGTTATACGTTCGCGGACGGTCAATTGCACGCACGGCCCTGAGGACCTGAACTGAGCTGACGAAGCACTCGGAAGAGCAGCCTCAAAAAGAATCTTCCTGAAGCATGAAGAATGGAGACTAGCCCATGCTCAAACGATTTAGATTGGTAGCTATTGCAGTTTTGGTCATCCTCTCAGCGTATGCCGCGCCGGCGCAGCGGCCTCGAGGGATTAATCAGGAAACGGATACTTCGACCCCAACACCGCCGCCCCCCGCACCGCCGACTGTGAAAGCCAAATACGAAGGCGGAGTCTTTGGCTATAACAAGAAGATGACCGGCACGCTGAATTTTGATGACACAAACCAGCGGCTGGTGTTTCGGAACGACAAGCAGAAAGAGATTCTGTTTGTTCCTTACAACGCAATCACCGGAGCGTATGGCGACACTCATTCGGTGCAACCGGCCGCGGCTTCGGTTATCAGCCATGTACCTCTGTATGGCATTCCCGCCGCTTTCATCAAGACAAAGGTGCGTTACCTGACGCTTCAGTACAACGATCCCGACAGTAATGTTGCCGGTGTTACCAGTTTCAGGCTGGAGAACCAGAACATCCTCGCCTCCGTGCTGAACACGCTGGCAGGCAAGGCCAGTCTTACCCAGCGCGGCGAAGTATTCATTAAGAAGAAATCGTAAGCCGCGACGCCTCGACTTTTCCGGCTCTCACGCTGCCCGCAGCTTCACTCTGTCCAGCTATCGGGATTAGACTGCTCCTGAAAAGCAGTCATGTCCTTAGTTGCCCACGTCGAGCGAAAGATTCGGCGCGTCGAAGGTTTCGATGTGCGCATTCTGCACCTGCATGGAGCGGACGTCCGCGGCGATCGGACGGGTCTGCCGCAGTATCCGTTTCGGCACGCGGCGGCGGACGACTTTACCGTCGAGCACTGGAAGGAAACCAGATTCCGGCCCTCGTTTCCGGGATTCGAAGTGGATGTGTTGGATGGCCGCGGCCATTCAGTGCAGGGCAATACGAAACTAAGTACCGTAAGAGCGAGTTATTGATGACGCGCCGGCCGCAAGTCGCGGAGCGCCTCTAAGGCACGACAGTGAACTTCGACGCCTGTACCAGCGACCGCTCACTCACGCGATCGCGTACGCGAATCTCAATTGCGTAATCACCCGGATTCAGAGCACGCGAGTCGATTAAGCGCGCCAGCGTCAGCCGTTCTCCGACAGCACCAGTCGATCCGCGCCAATCCTCAGCCTGTTTAGAGATCTCTTTGCCGTCTTTCAACAGCACGTAATCGACGTCCACCGAAGGCCGCAGCGTGGTCTGATCGACTCCGGCATTGTAGATCTGCATGTAGATGCCGACCGGCGAGCCGCGATGATAGGTTCCAGTCAGATTTGGAATCACTTTCTTGTCACCGATCACGAACTGACGCGAGGCTGGAATTTCCGACACCTGTTCGAGCACCGAGGCCAGGATTAGCGACGAAGACGCCAGCGTGTCAGCAAACCGCGGCACCTCAAAGCCTACATGCTGAACCGACGCCGCGCCCGACTCCGTGTCACGCACCAGCAAGTCAATCCGGTAACGACCCGGCGCGAGCGGCACGGCTTTCTGATAAGCCGACTTGCGTTCCTTTGCTTCAATCAACTCTGCGGTGGTAGCGGTCGTCGTCACCGCATCTTCAAAAGACCCCACGCGCCGGCCTGCCACACTGGTAATGCGACCGGAAATATTCAGACGCGCCGTTTGCACTCCGCCGACGTCGCGAAACACCAGATCCTTATTTTCCGTCTGAACTGTGAATGCAACCAAAGCGCGATCAGCAGACTGTTTGAAGTAGCTAATCTGCACGGCGGATTCAAGCAGGTCGGTGTCGATTATGGGCGTGTTTGTGGTCGGCCCTCGGCGATCAAAGTCCACCGGTGACGGCTCGCTCAGGAATCTGATCCTGTCCATCCACTCAAACTGAGAGTCTTTTGATCGCGACGAGAAAGGATTGCCAAAACCATTGGCGGCGGCCACGCGCTCGGCCTGGCTGACTCCGTCCGTAGTAGGTCCGGCGCCGGGAACATTAAGGAGAGCTTCTTTCTCAAAGGGATTCCGAGCAATCCGGTATTCGCCTGTGCCCGTCGGATCGACGAATTCGACATCAATGTCCGTCCGGCCGGGAAGGTTGCGATACCACCAGCGCTCGAAGGGATAGGTCGAGGTAGAGCCACCGCCCTCGGTAGATTCGCGATTGTAAGGCCCGCCGGCTGGATGCGATTCGATCTCGTCAGGCTTACCGAACCTGAGATATATCTTCCCGCGATCAGTCTTGTATCCAGGGATGCCGGAAGCGAAATGCTCATTCGCATAAGCCAGCCGTTCGTAATATGCCTCGCGATATTCGTTTGCTTCGGTATCAGGATCCGGATCGCGCAGGCGCCAGATCTCCTCGATGAATCGCTCACGCTCTTCATCGGTCTGCAACTTCTTCCACGCGTTTACTTCTTCCGGAGTGAGAATCGGCCCAACGTCCTCTATCCACTGCTTGAAGGCCTTCGCTGGTTCCTCTTTAATTTTGCGCGGCTTGTTGTGCGGATCGACACCGGAAACGGGCTGAGCGAAGGCCCGCGGAGCGACAATTACCAGTGCAATCAAAATCCAGGCCCAACGCAAACGGTGAGTACACATGGAGGAAGTCTCCTTTCGGAAAAGGCACGTTGGTTTACGGATGGGGAGACCGTCTTTTGTTAGAACCGGCTCTCAACTTCTTACCATGAGAGCCGGCGGCAGACGAATGTGTTACGGCAAGACGGTAAACTTCGCCGTTTGCACCAGAGATTGACCGCTGACGCGATCCCGCACTCGAATCTCGATTGCGTAATCACCGGGATTCAGACCACGAGAGTCGATTAAGCGGGCCAGCGTCAGACGCTGTCCGGAATCGCTATTACCGCGCCAATCCTCAGCCTGCTTGGAGAGCTCTTTGCCGTCTTTCATCAGCGCGTAATCGACGTCGACTGAAGGCCGCAGCGTGGTTTGATCGATTCCGGCATTGTAGATCTGCATGTAAATACCGATCGGAGTACCGCGGTGAAAGGTGCCGGATACATTGGGAATGACTTTGACGTTTCCGATGGTGAACATGCCTACCGCGGGCTGATCGCCCAGGCCTTCCAGTTTTGAAGCCAGAATCATCGTCGAGGTAGAGAGCTTGGCCGGGTCGTACTTAGGCACTTCAAATCCTACGTGCCTGACACCGGTGGCGCCTGATTCGATGTCGCGAACAATCACGTCAACTCGGTATCTGCCCGGCTGCAGCGCCACCGCTTTCTGATAGGCCGACTTGCGCTCTTTGGCTTCAGTCAATTCCTGAGGCGTAGCGCGGGTGATCACCGGATCTTCGAAGATGCCGGCGCGACGTCCCGAGACGTGCGTAATCTTTCCAAAGATGTTCAACTGAGCCTGCTGCAAACCACCGCTGTCCTTGAAAACCAGATTCTGATTGTCAGTTTGAATCGTAAACGCGGTGATCACGCGCTCTTCGGATTGGCGGAAGAAGTCAACACGCACGTCAAAGCTCAGCGGATTGTCCTCAATCACCGGCGTATTCACGGCCGAAGCCAGATCGTTGAACCTGATTTGCGGCGGCCGGCTTAAGTCAACCAATGTTTGCAAACGCGAGAACGGGCTGTCCTGTTCACGCGTGTATTGGGGATTGCCAATACCGCCCAGGTTCGAAATGCGCTGGCCCTTATCGGACAGACCCATCTCTTCGGCCATCGTCAGCCCGGCTCCGGGCACATGCAACAGCGCGTCCTTTTCGTCCGGGTTACGGGCTATGCGATATTCGCCACTGCCTGTGGGATCAACAAACTCGATTTCGATTCCGGAACCCACGCCGGCCAGGTAACGATAGAACCAACGCTCGAAGGGATAGGTACTGGTCGAGCCACCGCCTTCATATGACTCGCGATTGTAACTCCCGCCGGAAGGATGTGTTTCGACCTCATCTGGCTTGCCCCAGGTGATATAGATGCGGCCACGATCGGTTTTCCAACCCGGAATTCCCGAAGCGAAATGTTCGTTGGCGTAAGCGATGCGCTCGTAGTATTCCTCGCGATACTCGTTTTCGTCAGTGTCCGGATCGGGATCGCGCCGGCGCCAGAACTCTTCAATAAAGCGCTCGCGCTCGTCGTCGGTCTCGAGTTTCTTGAAAGCTCTCCGCTCATCGTCGGTGATGATGTACGCAACGTCTTTGTCGAGCCAATCTTTGTACGCCTTTTTGAGTTCCGGCTTTACAGTGCGCGGTTTTTCCGAAGGATCCTGTCCTTTATCGGTCTTGGTCTTTTGCGCCAGCACCGTAGGGACGGCGAACGTAAGACTTAAAAGGGCGATGGCCAGGCGGCCCGATCTGCGGTATGACATAACGAAAATTACTCCTGCCAGGGCTTTTCCGGAAAAGTTTAGATTGCGCGCTTACGCGGCTGACGCTTATGCGGACTCAGTATCTAGAACCGAATTCTAGATTTGGCTCGAACCAGAGTCAAGATGCGGTGAAAAGCACGCGACGTTGCCTTTGCTCGAAAGGGACTCAGTCACAAGCAGGCGCAAAAGGCACAATCATAAATAGGAGGTGGCCGGCCCGGCTTTTTCTACTGTGCTTTTTGAGCCTTTTTAAGCTAATTCAGCCAGCGTGGCGTTTCCGCCCGGAAACCCAGGCGACCAGAACAGAAATCATGTATAAGACGAACATTGGCGCCGCGAACAGCAACATGTTGGGAACGTCGTTGGTCGGCGAGAGCACCGCGGCGACGATGAGAATGACGACGACGGCGATCCGCCAAATCCGCAGCATCCATCCGGCGGTTATCAGGCCAATCCGGGCCAGCACATAGGTAATGGCGGGCATCTGAGATACCAGGCCCATCCCCAGCATCAGCAGAATGATGAAATCGAAATACTCGTCGGCCTTTAGCAGCAGGCGAAAATCCTGGCCCAGACCGAGAAGGTATTTTGCCGCCGGCGGAAAAATCAGATAGTAAGCCGTGGCCGCTCCGAGCACGAAGAAAATAGTCGAGAGGCCGATAAACGGCGTGACGTATTTTCGCTCGTGCGGATAAAGGCCCGGTGAGATAAACGCCCAAATCTGCCATAGCAGGAAGGGCACCGAAAGAGCCAGAGCCGCGTACAGAGACACCTTGACGTATAGTGCGAAAGCCCCTCCCGCCGTGTCCACCACCAGCATGCTATTGATGTCCGGGAGCTTGTCGTAACCTCGATTCAAATCGATCGGGAGCTTGACGTCCTTAGGAATCACGTCATTGCCGACCATCAGCGGCTCGTCGGTGAAGAGCCCAAGCTGGCCCTGGCTGTCGAAATCAACGCGAGCCAGGACCGAGGTGCCGGGCTGAATTGCCGCCGGTCCTAATCGGGTGAGATCGGGAAAGACAAAACGAAGCCTGTCGTTCGGCTTCAGCGAATTGAGCAGCATGGTCGACAGTTGGCCGTTCGGTCCGACAATGTTCACACGACGCTGCTGCTGAGCTTCAGTCAGCGCGCGGAGCACGGGACGCGCCAGAAAATTGTAAATTCGATCCGAAACGAACCAACACAGAAAGGCCGCGAGAACAACGAATATCATGCTGCGAATCAAACGAGTGCGCAGCTCGTCGAGATGTTCGAGAAACGACATCTGCCCGCCGATATCTTCCTCGTCGGTTTCCTTTTTGTTCTTATTGAGTAATCGCAGGCGGGACATCGCTGTCGTGTGACGTAGACGCGCGGAACCGTGTCCAGGCGCTTAAAGCCAGTCGTGTTTGCTGCTCGTCTCCTCAGTCGATGCAGTCTCGGGTTGAGATTGTGACTCGCGCGGCTGTATCAAAGAAGGATCGACCGGGGTAACTGTTGGGGCCATCGCGGACGCCGGCTCAACCGAATCGGATCCGCGCGCTGCTTCTCGCGCCGCACGCAAGCGTTCCGTAGTCCGGTCGAGAATGGAATTCTCTTGCGGCTCGACACCTTTCTCGACGTTCTCCAAATTCACTTCGCGCTCCCAGGTGCGCTTGAAGTCGTCTGAAGCGCGGCGAAACTCTGACAGGCTCTTGCCCAGCTGGCGGCTGAGTTGTGGCAACCGGCGCGGACCAAAGAAAATCAGCGCGGCGCCGAGAATCACCAGCAGCTCAGTAGTACCCACCGAATCCAGAATCAAAAGAAACATGGTGTTGCTTTCCATTGCGAGCGCCAGGGGCTATCTAGTTAGACACTCCAAACCTCGAAGTGGATTGTAACGCGGAGACTAACGGCGCGTACAGAACCGCGGGCGGAAGCCGCGGACCATGTCAGTTTCAAGTTCTGCATGCGCGAGGCCACTTGATACTGGGAACGCGGGCGCCCTCGCCCGCAAAGTTTGCTCTGCACGCTCAGTTTTCATTTAGTTCCACGACCTCGAGAGTATTCCATTTCGCCCTTTCGGGCTCAATGCGGGCGAAGGCGCCCGCGCTCCCAGCGATAAGTCGCGCCTTAATCCAAATCTGACTTCTTGACACTCCGGCGACGCTCCCTCAATCTGGGTTCCAATGACTAGCGGAATGCGAATAGTTTCATTATTGCCGTCAACAACAGAGATTGTGTGCGCCCTCGGCCTGGAAGACGCGCTGGTGGGAATTACGCACGAGTGCGATTATCCGGCGCTGGTAAGCAACAAACCGAGGCTTACCGCCAGTCGCATCTCTCATGAAACGATGTCGAGCAAAGAGATCGATCACGCCGTGCGATCCCAGTTGTCGGAATTGGACGGGCACGGATCGATTTACGATCTGGACGAAGCAAGGTTGCGCGAGCTGAATCCCGATTTGATCCTGACGCAGGAGCTCTGCGAAGTCTGCGCGGTCAGCTACAAGACAGTCGAGCGCGCGGCGCGCATGTTCGACGCAGACGTTCGCGTAGTTTCGCTCGAGCCAAATACCATCGCCGATATCCTCGACAATATCCGCATGGTTGGTGATCTCACCGGACGACGGAGCGAAGCGGACAAACTAATTCGAAGCCTGCAAGCCCGGCTCGATTGCGTCAAACAAACGACGGAACGGACTGACAGGCGGCCGCGAACACTGATGCTCGAATGGTTGGAACCTCCCTTTGCTCCCGGTCACTGGGTTCCCGAACAGGTCGAGATTGCCGGGGGCGATCATGCGTTTGGCAAAGCAGGTCAAAAAAGCGTGACCGCGACTGCGGAAGAAATTCGCGCGTACGCGCCTGAAGTCATCGTCCTCATTCCGTGCGGTTATTACAAAGAAGACATCCTGCGCCAATTGCCGCGCTCGCGCTTGCCGGAAGGTTGGAACGAACTACCGGCGGTGAAAGATGGCGAAGTCTGGGCCACCGATGCAACTTCGTATTTCAGTCGTCCCGGTCCGCGGGTCGTCGATGGAGTTGAGATCCTTGCCCGCATTCTTCATCCGGAAATATTCGGCGCGCCGGAAGACTGGCAAGCAGTGCGCGTGAAAGGGGACTCCCCGGAGTTCTGATGTTTCGAGTTTCTTCAGCGCCGTTAGGCGCGCAATGTTTATAGCCGGATTCGCGGGGAATTCTCTTAGGCTCCGTTAGGAGCGACATGATATTGCGCTCCTAACGGAGCTCGAATAAATGAATTCGCTTCCGCCCAACTCGCTAGAGGCCTTCGCTAAGACCGCCGAAGCCGTAGCCGGCACCACCAAAAAACTTCAAAAGGCCGCGTTGTTGGGAGAATACTTCACCCAACTCAGCGACGAAGACCTGGCCCGCGCCGCGCGTTATTTTGCGGGTCAACAGTTCGCTTTGAGCGATGCGCGCACGACGAATGTTGGCGGCAGCATTCTGGGCGAAGCACTGTGCGCGGCAACCAATGTCAGCCCGGAGAGTCTGGGCCCGCGGTATGCCCGCTGGGGCGACGGCGGCGATGTAGCGTTCGAAGTTTTCAGTGAAGCGAAACCCGGCAACCAACCAAGTCTGACGCTGGTTGAAACAGAGAGCCTGCTGGCGCGTCTGAGCGCCACGCGCGGCAAGAATGCCAAGACTGAACTGCTTACAAAAGTGCTGAGCAAGGCCACTCCGCTGGAAGCAAAGTATCTCTTCAAACTTCTGTCCGGAGATTTGCGCATCGGTTTGCGTGAAGGGCTGGTCGAAGACGCGATTGCCCGTGTCTTCAAGCAACCGCTGGCCGAAGTTTCGCTGGCCAATATGCTTCGTGGCGACATCGGCGAAGCTGCGGTGCGCGCCCGCGCCGGGGCGTTGCAGGACATCGAGATGCGTTTGTTTCATCCGTTGAAATTCATGCTGGCTACACCGGCATCGGACCTGGCGGACATCACGCGAACGATGCCCGGCGAATTCTATGTCGAAGACAAGTTCGATGGCATTCGTGCTCAAGCTCACGTGCAGGACGGGCGGGTGGCAATCTATTCGCGAACCCTCGACGAGATATCGGCTCGCTTTCCCGAGCTACGCACTCCGCTGGCAGAGATTTCGACTGACGTGATCCTGGACGGCGAGATCATTACGGCCAAAGGTGAAGAAATTCTGCCATTCAGCGATCTGCAAAAGCGTCTGGGCCGAAAGACCGTCAGCGAAGATCTGCTGCTGAGCACGCCGGTGGTGTTTGTCGCCTGGGACCTTTTGTATGCGACGGGTCGTGTCTTGATAAACGATCCGCTCGAGGCGCGCCGCGCGATACTGGAAGAACTGGTTACAACTGCGACGGGCAGTGGTAACGGGCCGCTGAACTCTGGAACCCTTCGTCTGTCGCAGGCCAAACGATTCAGCGACTCAACAGCTTTGGATCATGAATTCGACGCCGCGCGGGCGCGCGGCAACGAAGGTTTGATGATCAAGGACCCGACGTCGTTCTACAAACCGGGGCGGCGGGGCCGCGAGTGGCTGAAACTGAAGCGTGCGCTGGCGACTCTGGACGTAGTAGTCACGACGGTCGAACTCGGACATGGCAAGCGACGCGGGGTGCTTTCGGACTACACCTTTGCCGTGCGGCGCTCGGAAACTGATGGCGAGTTATTGAATATCGGCAAGGCCTATTCGGGACTGACCGACGTGGAGATCGCTGAGATGACCGAATGGTTTCGCGCGCACACGATTCACGAGTTTGCCCACGGCCGGGTGCGCGTGGTTGAGCCGCAAATTGTTTTGGAAGTAACTTTTGACCGCGTTCAGCCATCAAACCGTCACAAAGGCGGCTATGCGCTGCGCTTTCCACGCATTGTGCGACTGCGCCCGGACAAAAATGTTGAAGAGATCGATACGCTGGAGACCGTTCGGAAACTGGCTGCGGGCTAACGAATCAAGGTTCTGCCCGAGTTTTGCTGTCAGAAGAGTGATCACATATCATCCTCAATCAATTTTCCCGAAAGGAACGTGCTCCCAGCAAAAGAGTCGATTCATGAAACTGAGAAATATTCTCGCGATAGCTTTCACCATTGGCGCATTAATTCCTGTCGCTAATGCCCAAAGACCTCGGCCAAGACCAAAGCCGACACCGGTCCCAACCGCATCGCCAGCTAACACGACGCCGGTCCAGACTTCGCCGGCTCAAACTGCCAATCCGGCGGCGGAAACCATCGCGGTCGTCAACGAGATCGCGATCACCACCGCGGATATCGCCGATCAGGTGAATACGGCCGTCCTCGGTAATCCGGACCCGTTCCTGCGCACGTTTTATGAAAATCGCGAAACCGCAATTAAGGAGGCGCGACAGCGGGCCCTGGATGCTCGCGTCAATTCGGCGCTGGCCGCCGCTGAGGCGAAAAAGCGCGGGTTAACCACGGATGAGTTTCTCAATCGCGAAATCGACAGCAAAGTTGGTTCGCCTTCGGAAGCTGAAATCCGCGCGACCTATGACGCTAATCGCGCACAACTCGGGAACGCGGATTTAGAAAGTGTGCGGCCGCAACTGGTCAATTATCTAAAGGGGCAGCGGAGCGAAGAACTGTATACGACTATGCTGAATCGCTTGAAGATGACCAATGCAGTCATGAAAGTTGCGGACGTTAACGCGCCCAACCTGGCGCCCGGGACCGTCCTGGCTTCCGTCAATGGGCTACCGATCAGGATTGAAGCGATCAACGAGCGCATGAAGTCGTATGTCTACAAAATGGAAATGCGTATTTACGAAGCACAGAAACAGATTCTCGATCGGCGGATTAACGATCTATTGGTAATCGCCGAAGCCAACAAGCGCAAAGTCGGGCCGGAAGACATTGTGCGCACGGAAGTCACCGAAAAAATTAAGGCCCCTACGGATGCTGAGATCACAAAGTTCTATAACGAGAACAAGGAACGCATCAACGGCGATCTGGCGACTACTCGTACGGGGATTGCGACTTATCTTGAACAACAGCAGCAGGAAAAACTCGAGAAGGAACTGGCGGACAGGCTGCGCGCCGGCGCCAAACTCCAGGTCCTTTTGAAAGAGCCTGAGGCGCCGGTGATGACGGTGGCTATCGCCAACGGCGCGTTCCGTGGCGATCCAAACGCGGCAGTGACCATCGTCGAGTTTACGGACTTTCAATGTTCTGCCTGCGGCGGGATGTATCCGGTGGTCGAGGATGTTTTGAAATCTTACGGCAATCGCGTGCGGTTTGTGATTCGCAATTTTCCCTTAACCCGGGTGCATGAAAACGCGATGCGCGCCGCCCAGGCCGCCGCCGCCGCCAAAGCGCAGGGCAAATTCTGGGAATACATCGATCTCCTATTCAAAAACCAAACCGCCCTCGACGCGAATTCGCTGAAAAAGTACGCGACGCAGGTAGGACTAGATCGCAAACGTTTCGACGAAGAGTTCGACAGCGGCAAGTACGAGGCAGAGATTCGTCGTGACCTGGAAGAAGGCGAAACTTATGGCATCGAAGCCACGCCCACCATCTTCATCAACGGCGTCATGTTGACTGAGTTCAGCGCGGACGGCTTGCGCAAGGCGATTGAAAGAGCGTTTACGCGGGCGGGAAAACCGAAGCAATAGCCAACAATGCAACGCATCATTCCAACCGCTCGCCGAGTCTTAGGGCTGATAGCTTTTTGTTTGGTTGCCAGCTCTTCCTGGGTATCAGCGCAATCGCAAAAGCCAACGCCAACCCCACCACCCGACGACGTACTCCGCATCAACACCGAACTGGTACAGACAGAGATGATGGTGTTCGACAAGAAAGGCCGTTTTGTTAGTGGCCTGCAACGCGATCAATTTGAGTTAAGCGTCGAGGGCAAGCCGCAGCCCATCTCTTCTTTCGAACAGGTTCAAACAGGAAGCGCCAAAGAGCGCGCCCGGCTTTCTTCACTCACCGGCAAGTCATCGTCGCCGCCCGCCGAGCCATCCTCAGTCAACGATACTCGGGGACGCACTATTATCTTTTTCATAGACGACTTGCATCTTTCACCGGACAGCATCGAGCGCACACGTAAGATGCTTCGGCAGTTCATCGAAAGTGAGATGACCGAAAACGATCGCGTGGCCATCGCTTCGCCAACTGGTAACGTAGGTTTTCTACAGCAATTTACTGATAACAAAACGGTCTTGCGGACAGCAGTGGAGCGTCTGACTCATTACCCCTATAAAGTCGGCGACCTGACGGACGTGACCACGCCGATGACGGAATACATGGCGCTGACTATTGAGCGTAAAGATGATCCGGGCGTGCTCGACTTTTATATCGATGACTGTTTGAAGGCAGCTTTTCCTCTGCGATACACGAGACAGGCGTGCGAGGTGCAGGTAAAAAGCCGGGCGCGCCTGATTCTGCTACAAGCTGCTTCGGTGATCGTACACACTTACGAATCACTTGAGAGTCTGATGCGTTCGTCGGGACTATTGCCGGGACGCAAACTCGTCTTTTTTATCTCCGACGGTTTCCTGCTGGATACCGGACCAAGGAACGCGGACCCGCGGGGAAAGCTAAGCCAGATTACAGATGCAGCCCTCCGAGCCGGCGTGGTGATTTATTCAATCGATGCGCGCGGATTATTTTCCGGGCAGCTCGATGCCACGAACAACGTACCGTTCGATCAGCATAATCGCCTGGAAAGCGCCTCGTTAAGAGAAGGGCCGGCCTCTCAGGATGCGCTCAACGCCCTGGCAGCCGACACCGGCGGGCGCGCTTTACGTAATCAGAATTATTTCGATCGTTGGGTCAATATGCTTCTCGACGAGACTTCAAACTATTACTTGCTCGCCTGGCGTCCCAACAACGAAGAACAAACAAGCGGTAACTTTAAGAACATCACGGCGCGGGTTATCGATCACCCGGAATACACTGTGCGTTTGCCACGGGGCTTTCTCAGGACAAGCCCCGCTCCCGCAGTGCAGCCGTCGGCAACCGTTCAAGGTCCCGCGCAAACACATCACGAATTACAGCAGGCTCTTACCTCGCTCAATCCCAGGCGGGAGATTCCGACTGCGCTGTCAGTGATTTTTCTTGACACTCCCGAGCATGGACCGGTGCTGACGGCGTCAGTGCAAGTGGCAAATGAAGCACTCTCTTATGAAGCGGGAGAAAATAAACAACTTGCCACGGTTGATTTGGCCGGGGTAGTCATAAATGATAAGGGCAAGGTGATTGGCAGTTTTCAAACGCGCCTAAAAATCAATTCCGCTTATCCGAACGCCGCGAGCCAGGATCGCTCGAACACCATCTACAATTATCGACTGCCGCTCGCGCCCGGTCTTTATCAGGTCCGCGTCGCCAGCCGCGATGCCAAAAGCGAGCAGGTCGGTACTGCACAGCAATGGATTGAAGTCCCGGACCTCTCGACACATCGTCTGAGTTTAAGCAGCGTTCTTTTGGGTTTACAAAATGTCGAACTGGCGAAAGCCAGTAGCGGCGCTGGGGGAATCCCTCAGGTGCAGCTCAGTGTGGATCATCATTTCGCGCGCAACTCGCGGCTGCGCTTTATTACGTTTATCTACAACGCGGCACGCGGGCAGGACGGGAAATCGCCACCAAGCGTTTCGCTTCAAGTGCGAATCCTGCGGGGCGGTCAGATTGTTAAGGCCATGCCGCTGCAAAGAGTTGCAGTTGCGTCGCAGGACCTCGCGCGGATTGCCTATGAAGGTGAAATATCCCTCGAGGCAGTGCCTGCCGGCCGATTCATACTAGAGATCATAGTAGAGGATCACACCACCAGGGTTAGCACCTCACAACAAACTAAAATCGCGATCGAGTAAAAGAAGGGGCTGCTACGCGGACTAGCTTTGCATCATAGTGGCTGTTCACGCTCATCTCTACCGAATCATGAACTTAATGACTAAATTAAGGGGTGTCCCGTCGCGAACTTTCCTACTCGGACTCTTCTTCCTGCTGATCCTTTCGTTGAAAAGCTTTGGGCAGCAGCAGACCCAGGCTCCGTCCGATGATGTAATTCGTGTAAACACTGAACTGGTCCAGATCGATGTAATGGTATTCGACCGGAAAGGCCATTTTGTTGAGGGCCTGACGCCGGAACAATTCAACCTCAGTCTGGACGGGCAGCCCCGCAGAGTCTCTCTGTTTGAACGGATTACTTCGGGAAGCAAACTCGAAGCTTCGCAACTGACACGCGGCCGGCCAGCCGCCACAGACCCAGATCCCAGGAAGACAATCAGTGATGGCGCGGCTCCCGGGCGCTTGGTTTTTTTCTATGTGGATGATGTCCACCTGAGTGCCGAAAGCATCACGCGGGCTCGCAAGACTCTGCTGCAATTCGTCGATGGCCGGATCAATCCCGGCGACCGGGTGGCGATCGTTTCGACCAGTGGACAGATCGGATTCCTACAGCAATTAACTGATAACCCGGCAGTGCTGCATGAAGCTATCTCGCGGCTGAACGACAAGCGTAATCCCGAAGGCTACGCCGGAAAGACGCGAATCACCGAATACATGGCCAGCCAGATCGAGGACGCTCATAACCAGCGGCTCTTCGCCTATCTCATGGAGTCAGTGAAACTCGAATATGGAATGGGGCTGGGCGCGCGGCGAGGCGATCACGGCAACAACAGCGCATTACAAGCGCAGAATTTGTTGAAGAGCCGGATCGGACAAATCTCAGGGCAGAGCAAGATTGATACGAGGAACACGATTGAGGTGCTCCAGAGCTTAATGCAATCATCTGCGGCCTTGCCGGGCCGGAAACTCGTGTTCTTCCTCTCTGACGGGTTTGTCGTCGATCCGCGCGGCTCGAGCGCGTTGAGCTTGTTGCATGAGGCCACACAAGTCGCCGCCCGCACCGGCGCTGTTATTTACTCGGTGGACATGCGTGGGAATGCTCTGGGTTCAGAGGTTGACGCCAGCAACAACGATTACGTTGACATGGGCAGCCGGCACGCGGGCATTTCCCTGGGAGAAGTAACAGCTCCGCGCGAGCCTCTGAATCTGCTTGCCGACGAAACCGGTGGCCGCACGATTGTGAACTCCAGCGAGTTGGATCGAGACCTCGATCAAGCTGTCCGCGAGACTTCGGAGTATTACGTGCTGGCCTGGCGGCCCGGTTCTGAAAACGAGCGCAATGCCAAGGCGCGGCTGGAGGTAACAATTCCCCTACGCCCTGAGCTCAGGGTTCGCATGCGGCGCAACTTCCTGGGCGCGACCTCCGGTTCAATCGCCGGCTCCGGAAACCAAACAAATGGTACGGCAGCAAACGCCACGCCCGAGGCCCAGCTGTTGACTGCGCTCGGCTCGGCCCAACCGATGCGGACGTTACCGACTTCTCTTGCCGTCGGTTACATCAAGAGTTCCGAATCGGCAGTCGCGATTCAGGCTTCAATGCAGATCGCGCGAGCAGCCTTTAACTTCGATCCGGCAATTGCGGGTCAGAAGAGTGAAGTGGATGTCATCGGGGCGGCGATTGACGATCGCGGTCTGATCTACACTTTCAAGCAAGTCCTGACCGTCACGCCACCGACAACTGAGGATCATTTGCCGGTCATTTGGAACCAGCAGCTCACGGTCCGTCCCGGACTGTATCAAGTGCGCGTGGCCGTGCGAGAAAGGGCCTCAGGCCGTGCGGGCAGCGCTATGGAATGGATTGAAGTCCCTCCGAGTTCGTCACAGCGGTTTAGTATGAGCAGCTTGTTCCTGGGGGAACGGCGTGCAGAGGCGTCAACCGCAAACCAACCTTCTGCCGGCCCGCAGCCGGTCCGTGTGAATGTCGATCATCGCTTCGCGCGCACGTCGGCGCTGCGTTTTCAAACCTACGTTTACCCTCCGTCGCGAAGTTCGGGCGCGCCCAATGTTTGGGTCCACGCACGAGTATTGCGCGGTCATCAACAGATGATGGTAATCGCCCCCCGCCAGATACCGCCTGACGTCTCGAAGGATTCATGGCGGCTGCCGTATTGGTCGGAAATTGCCTTGAAAGAATTGGCGCCGGGCGCTTATACGCTTGAGCTTGCCGCCACCGATCGGACCGGCGGCGCGACTGCCTCACAGAGAATTACGTTTTCAGTCGAATAGATCGATGTAAATCATGAATGTTGCGAAATCAACCCTCCGCGTCTCTAGGCGAACACTTCTCGGCTTAGCATGCGGACTGACTCTGCTGGTTCCGCAGTCACCCGCACAAAAACAGGCTCAGACTCAATCGCCGCAACAGGCGGATGATGTCGTTCGCGTCAAGACAGAGTTGGTGCAAACGGACGTGACGGTGGTTGATAAGCGTGGCAATTTTGTAGATGGGTTGAAGTCTGAGCAGTTCGAGTTGCGTGTGGATGCCAAATCACAACCCCTGGCTTTCTTCGATCAAGTCGCGACGGGCAGCGCATCAGAAGAGAAACAGCTGAACGCTTCCCGCAGCGGCGCTGCCGGTTCCCTCGCCAGGGATGACAGCAAGGTTGAGCCCTTATCGGAACGCGCACGACTGATTTTCTTTTTCGTGGATGACGTGCATCTTTCAGGTGAAGGTCTGGCGCGGGCGCGGTCTCTCTTATCTCACTTTGTGGAAAAAACGATGACGGTCAACGACCGTGTCGCCGTCGTCTCGACCAGCGGCCAGATAGGGTTTCTACAACAATTGACTGATAACAAAGCGGTGTTGCGGGAAGCGATCGAGCGGCTCAACTACAAATACAACCCTGAGACCACCGCCAGTCAGGTCCGGATCAGCGAGGTTGATGCGAACCTGGTCGCCAGTCGCGGTGACCGAGGGTTGTTCGCTTATCTGGTCGAAGCCACGATGAAGGAATTTCAGACGAACCCACTCAACGCCGCGAATATCGTCAAGAATCGCGTACGCCAAATCAACGCGCAATCAAAGGCTACTGAGATCGAGACGCTTTCGCGACTGGAAAATCTGATACGTTCTGCCACTCAGTTCGCGGGACGCAAGGTAGTCTTCTTTGTCTCAGACGGCTTTGTAATGGACAACAAGAGGTCGAGCGGAACTGATGTTATGCGGCGCGTTGCCAACCAGGCGGCTCACGCTGGCGCTGTGATTTACTCGCTGGACACGCGCGCGAATTTCCTCGGCGCCGGCGTGGATGCCTCGAGAAATGACCACCCTGAATTTGGTGGGAGGCTTGCGACTCGAACACTGGCAGAGAGCAAAACTCCGCAAGAGCCGTTGGAGAGTCTTGCGGAAGAGACCGGTGGGCGCTCGTATCTCAATTCCAACACGCTCGACGAGGGACTAGCGGAAGCCTTGCGCGAGAGCTCTTCTTATTATCTGTTGGCCTGGAGGCCCGACACCGAGAATCAACGTGACGGAAAGTCGCGTCTTCAAGTAATCATCAAGGACCGTCCGGATTTGCGCGTGCGGATGAGAAAGCATTACTTCGATTTCAAATCCCTGAAAGTCGCAAACTCCGAAGTCACGTCGTCGCCTGCCAACACACCTGAGAATGAACTGCGCGCAGCGCTGGGTTCGCTTTACCCGCGTCGCGAGTTGCCAACTTCCTTGTCCGCGGGTTACCTGAACACGCCGGACAAAGGGACGGCGCTCAGCTTATCGATGCAAATTGACTCTGAAATGCTGAACTTTGACGGCCCGGCTGGAAAGCAGGAAGCAATAGTCGATGTTCTGGGTGTCGCGCTTGACGACCGCGGCAAGTTCTCGAGTTTCAAGCAAAAACTGACAGTGCCGCCGGCAACTGCGAGCTCAAAATACCAGCGATTCGTGACCTGGCATCAGTTGTTGCCGCTGCCTCCGGGACTGTATCAGGTGCGGGTCGCGATAATGGACCCTCAGAGCAAGCGCACCGGTAGCGCGATTGAATGGGTCGAGATACCTTCGACCGGACCCGGTACGTTCAGCATGAGCAGCATCTTTCTCGGCGAGCGGCCCGCAGAGCTGGCGACTTCGGATAAGCAGGCAATCGGGCCGCAGCCGATCCGCATAAACGTTAATCAACGGTTCGCGCGCACTTCCGTGTTGCGCTTTCAGACGTACATTTACAATTCCTCGGAAAGGGCGGGCGCGCCGGATGTCTGGATCCAGGCGCGGGTGATTCGCGGTGACCAACAAATCGCGGCGGTCGCGCCGAGCCGGATCCCGCCGGATGTTTCGAAGGATCCGCAGCGCTTGCCCTACTGGTCGGAAATCGGCCTCAGTCAACTGTCACCCGGGTGGTACACACTTCAGGTCTCAGTCAACGATAGGATTTCCGGAGCCAGCGCCACGCAAAGCATCAGATTTGCAGTTGAGTGAGTACTGCTCTGAACCACAGCCGCTAAGAAGCGAAATTGGCTCCCAAATTATTTCAGTTAGGATAGAATCTATTCTTTGCCATCCACCTAAAAAGGAGATTTCTATGAAGCTGTTTATTCGAGCGTTCTTAAGTTTGGCCGTTTGCCTGCTGGTTATTCCCGTTGCCCTGGCACGACGTCCGGGCGTCCCGCCGGCAATAAGCGCGGCCGGAGTTTACGACAACTTTACAGTCGGCAAGGGGTCCGGCGACCTTGAAGGCATGCGGGTGGTCATAGTGCCCGCGGGTGGCGGTCATTATGCCATCGTCCAAATTGCTCAGGGAGGCGCCGAAGATCCCAAACCAGAGTTTGTGGAAGCGACGGTCAAAGGTTTGTCAGTATCTTTCGCCGTGGGCGACGAGAAGTTCAACGGAACGGTCAGCGCCATGGGTCTGCGATTGAAAAACTCCGCGGGAGAGTCGCAAATGCTCAAGCGAAAGACGTGTGCGTCGTATCTCAGGTAGACCGAAAACCTGAGAGTTCAAGGGCAAGTCTGACGCAAAACTCGCGCTGCCGCCCGTCATGACTGGGCGTTGTTTGGCTTTGGTTTAGAATTGCATCAGTTCAGCGAGGCGTATCCTGGCGGCGGCAAAGCCTCACTTGCCCAGCTTCTTTAACAGCTCTTCCATCGTTTTATCGAGGGCCACTTTCCAGTCGCGGTCTTCTTTCACGAAGTACATCGTTTCCCACTTCTTGGTAGATGTATCCTGAACTTCGAGGGTCGCGTTGTCGCCGTCGATCTTCTCGTTTCGTGTTTCCGGCATCTCCTCGGTCGGCGAACCGCTGGCAAATCCCTCGGCAATGGCGGCATCGAGGCTCTTGTTTTGCGCTTTAGCGGCCTTTTCCAACAATGCCACCGAAGCTTTGGACAAGGTCTTCTTGATTGCTTCCACGTCCTTCTTCTTTTGAGCTTCGAAGAAGGCTTTGAAAGTTGCGGTTGGCGAGGATGACCAGCGGTTACAACCCAGCACCACACAAACGCAGAGCAGAACCGCAAAGAGCGGCTTGGACGCAATTAGTTTCTTCATTTTGATCTCCAACCGACCTTGCGCTAAGGCGTAGCTTTCTTGTGCGTCAGGATGTTGCACGCATCAGCCGCGCCGGCCGGATCGATTGCGACGCTGCCTTCATCAATGTGCTGAATGATCCCATCCTTATCGATCACAAACGTCGCGCGATTACCATAGCCGCCTTCTTCGTTGAAGATGCCATAGTCTTTCACGACCGAGCGTTTTGCGAAGTCGCTCAGGATCGGGAACGTGATTCCATTCTGCTTGGCGAATTCGCGATTGGCATAGACGCTGTCGGCGCTGACGCCGAAAACCTGTGTGTCGCTGGCTTCGAATTTGGCGATATCAGCCTGATACGCCTTCATTTCCTTCGTTCAACCACCGGTGAAGGCGAACACGTAAAATGCCAGCACAACGTTCTTCTTGCCCTTGAAATCGCTCAGCTTGTAGCGCACACCGCGTCCGTCAGCGCCGACAATGGTGCTGGGCAATGTAAAGTCGGGAGCTGCCTGGCCGACTTTCAAGTTGGTGTGCGGCGCGACCGGCGGCGCGGCTGGTGCTTTGACTGCCGGAGTCTGTGTTGGTGCGGGGGCGCTTGGTTGTTGCGCTGCCAGGGAAGCAGCCGCAAAAAGAATCACTACAAGACTGAAAACTATCTTGATCATCATTTCTCTCCTCTAGCGGTCTCGGAAGCAACGAGAGTTTACAACCCATCTGGTGGTCTGACAACAGAATTGCTGCGCCAACGTCCCCTGCGCTCGTGAACCCTTTGACTTGCGTCTTCGCCACGGACCTCATGCCGCTGACCGCAAAGAGAACCCAGAGGCTGGCTTGGAAGGCCGGAAATACGCGTTGATTTCTATGCCAATCGCCTTTGTCTTGCCTGCGTTTTGGGCCATTGCAATCAAAACTCAAGAATTCCTCAAGGGGGCTTTGGGACAATTCGCTCGGTTCGTGAGACGAATGCGATCCGACAGGGAAGGCTCGAACTCCAACTAGTGCCATGAGCGCATTACTTATGAAAAAAGACGAAGGACACCTCATCCACGAAAAGATTGCAGTGCCCGAACGGTTACCCCGCGTATCACGCGCGCGCCTGTTCAAACTGCTGGAAGATAATGTCGCCTCGTATAACGCGACCATCCTCAATGGCCGGGCCGGGACTGGCAAGACCACGCTGGCAGTTGATTTTGCCCGCCATGCCGGTCGCGCCGTCGCCTGGTACAAAGTTGATGCGGCTGACTGTGATTTGCGTCTCTTCTGCGAGTACCTTTCGGAAACCGTCAGGCGACAACGGGCATCGATGAATCCCGATCGCTTATTGCAGCTTACCGAAACCGTAGAGAGTGACCGTGCTGAGCTGCTGGCTGAAGAATTTGTCTTTCAGCTAAGCGAAAGCAGATCCGAACCACTGCTCATCATCATCGAGGATCTGCATCTGGTTTATGACGCGGACTGGGTGGTGCCTTTCTTTCGCCGCCTGATGCCGTTACTACCTACCGACGTCCATCTGCTGATCACTTGTCGCAGCCTGCCGCCGGCGCCCTTGTGGCGGCTGCGTTCGAAACAGATGCTGCGGGTAATGGACGAAACTGAACTGGCCTTTACCTTTGACGAGGCAGTTCTACTCTTCGAGAGCTACGGACTGGGTGAAGAGCATGCGCGCGTAGCCTGGCGGCGCACTAAAGGACGCGCCGCGGCGATAGCAGAGTTTGCGGCCACGCCCGGACGTGCCGGTCGCGCAGTAGCCGATGACTTCCTGTCGATCAAACGGTCCGGATTCGAAAGCCTGACTGGTCAAACACCCGATTTTCAGACTTAGTCGTTTCGGTTTTTGCAGACGATGCCGGAACCAAATCTATCCCCTATAGAAGTCGCGAACGCCGTCAGACGTTCGACGGCTTTGAACTGTCTTCGCGATAGAACTCGCGCTTTAGGCTGTGTTACTCTCCGCAGCAGTCCGAAATCTCCGCTGGGAAACATCATGGCCAGTCAGGAAAGCCCAACCGGGACTGGGAATAAAGCGTCGGCGCATAGGCCGGAACTTGCGCCGTCAGGTGCGTTCTTCTTACGCACCAAACTCTTGCCGCCGCGGCCTGCGCCGGAAATTCTTGCCCGTCCACGTTTGACTGAGCGTCTCCACGCGAATCTGGCCTTGCCGGTGACTCTCGTGACGGCTAATGCAGGATCCGGAAAGACAACTCTGATTGCCGACTTTCTGCGCAAGCAGGAGCTGCCTTACGTTTGGTACCAACTGGATCACACCGATACCGACCCAACGGTTTTCCTGGGTTATCTCACCTATGGAATCCGGCAGCGCATTGCCGGCTTTGGCGAGACGATGTTCGCTTACCTGCAACAGGCTCAGGAACTGACGCAACAACCCAAGCTCGCGGCTGATGTTCTTTTGAATGAGATTCTGGCGGGCGTCGAGCAAAAGCTGATTGTTGTCCTCGATGATTATCATCACCTGGGCGTTGAGACACCCGTGCACGCGGTGCTCGATCGCCTGATTGCGTATCTCCCCGACGTGATTCACGTAATTGTAATCTCACGCGATATCCCGCCGTTGACGCTGGCGCGACTGCGATCTCAGGACTCTCTGGCGATGATCGATCGCGCGGACCTGCTTTTTACCGATGAAGAGACGCAGGAGTTGTTCCGGAAAGTATTCGGCTTGACGCTCGGCCCCGAGCAACTGCGTGAGTATGGCGAGCGCACCCATGGTTGGATCACTGCGCTGCAATTGGTCCGCCAGGTGGCCCAAAGGCAGGTTGCTCTGGGCCCTCCCGAAAAAACGCCCGACCCGCTCGCCGTGCTCCACCAATCGGAGCGAGATATCTTTGAGTATTTTGCGGAAGAAGTGTTTGCCGGCGAGCCTCGCGAGATTCAGCAATACCTGATGCGGATTGCTTTGTTGGACCGAATCGAAGTCGAAACTTGTGCCCGTTTGTTTCCCGAGGTCATTTCTTCAGCAGTTTTGCCGGCCCTCGTGCGCGGCAACGTCTTTATGACCGTTGCGGGCGATGGCCCTGGCGAAGAATATCGACTACATCCGTTGTTTCAGAGTTTTCTGCAAAGACGCCTGCGCTCCGAAGCGGGCCTCACGGGAGTGACGCTAGAGCACGCCCGGTATGCTCAGTACTTTCTGGAACACGCGGCCTGGGAACAGGCCGTACGCCACCTGCTCGAAGCTGAAAATTTCGATCGTGCCGCGCAAATCATCGCCGAACACGGAAGCGACTGGATCGCCTCCGGCAAACTCGGCTCGCTCGCGTCACTCAGCGAGGCGTTGCCTTCTGCAGCGCTTGAGGCCCACCCGCGCGCACTGGCTTATCGCGCCGAAGTGGCCCGGCTCCGTGGCGAGTTTGACGCCGCGCAGAACCTGTTCCGGCGGGCTATCGCGGCGCTCCGCGAGAAGGCTGATCCCGAAGGAGAGGCCGAAGCGCTGCATTCCCTCGCCACAATCGATCGTCGTCGCGGAGACTATGACAACGCCTTTCGGCACCTCGATCAGGCCGTTGAGCTAACGACAAAGTCGTCGGTGGTAAGGACGAAGTGTGGCAACACACGTGGGTTGTGCATGCATTTCATGGGCGAATGGTCCGCGGCTGAGCGGGAGTTTCGACTCGCCCTGCAATCCGCCGAGGAGCAAAATGACGAATATTACGTCCGGCTGATCACGCACAACCTTGGTTTGCCCGCGATGTGGCGCGGCGATTTTGGTGAGGCGCTGCGTTGGTTGCGGCGGATGTTGCGTACCGATTCAACGGGCCAGCCAATTCCTCAGGAAGCAACCGCCCACCTGAATATCGCGCGTTGCCATCTCTATCGCGGCGAAATGGAAGCGAGCGAGCGGCATCTCGATCTCGCCCTGGAACGTTGCCAGGCATTCAACATGGTAGGCCAACGGGGCGAAACCTTCGAAGCTTATGGAAATCTCTATCGAGAGCGGGGAGACCTGGCGCGCGCCGCTGAGTTTTACGAGCGCGCGGCCCGATCCTATGACGAAACGGGAATCGACCTGGCCCGAGTAGAACTGCTTGAGGAACAAGCGTTCCTGAGTTTGAAAGCCGGCGATTTTGCGCGTGCGCGCGCGCAAATCGATCGACTGGTTGAGCGTCGGCCCGCCGACAAAAACGACATTGGGCATTTTACCGCGCTGCTGGCGCGCGAAATAATTCTTCTGTCACATCCCGAGGGAGATTCCGGACGTGATGACCTGATTCAGGCGCTCGACTATTTCCATCAACACGGCCTGTATTACTACGAGGCCCAGGCCTCAATGGCGCTGGCTGTTTGCGAACTAAAAACGTCGCAGGAACCTCAGATGCTCGAACATCTGCGCCGCGCCCTCGATCTGGCCGCGCGCTACGACTACGAATACTGGATGCGCCAGCAGATTACGCTTCATCCGGCACTCTTTGGTTCAGAAGACGCATTGGAATTACTTCCGTCCGATTTGCGCGAACAACTAGCGGCAGTCAGCCAGACTCGTATGGCGCCGCCTGCGCCCGCGGTCGCCGTATTAACCACGCGGCCGCTGGTCGATCTCAGCATTAACATGCTGGGGCCGGTCGAAATCTTCCGCGACCTGGCGCGACCGTTCGCTGCGGATGCCTGGACCACTCGGCGCGCGCGCGACATTCTGTGTTTCATTGCCTCTCGCCGCCACCACCGCACTCCGAAGGACGCAATCATTGACACGTTCTGGGGCGAAACGGACGCCAAGACTGTGGAAAAGAACTTTCACCCAACGATGTCGCATGTGCGCAAGGCGCTCAATAGCAATCAACCTCTAAAACAAAACTTTCTGGTTTATCGCGACGGCGATTACCAGCTCAATCCGGAGTTTTCTTATCGCATTGACACCGAAGAGCTCGACCGGCTAATCGCAGACGGAGAAGCGGCCCGCCGCGAGCGGAGCTTTGATCGCTGCATCGATTGCTACGAGCAGGCGGTCGCGCTCTATCGCGGTGAATTCATGCAGGGCAGCTATGAACCGTGGGTGGAAGAGCAGCGTTCCTATTATCGCGAGCAGTATTTGCGCATGCTTGAGTCGCTGGCCGGAGTTGCGGAAAAGAAACAGGAATGGCCGCGGACCATGGACCTGGCGCAGCGCATTCTGCATGAAGATCAATTTCGGGAAGACATCCACTGTATGGTGATGCGGGCGCAGGCCGCAGTGGGCAACAGAGTGGCCGTCAAGGAGCAATACGAGACCTTGCGCGGACTTTTGCAGAAGGAGCTGGGCGTCGAGCCTGCAATGCAAACGCAGAAGGCCTATCGTGAGCTGGTTGGGAGCTAAATTGAGGCCCTTTTGCTCCCTGCCTAAATAACTGACTGAGAAGGGAAAAATGACTATCAAGAAGCCTCGGGAACCAAGAAGGGAATTGCAAGGCGAACGCAACAAACAGCCGGTTCTGCCTGACATAGAATTCGCCCGTTGTTTCAGTTTCAGTTTGATCTTTAAACCCTCGCCTGTATTTGTTATTCGACAAGCCACTGTCTTTGACCCGACCGTGGCGTTGGCTTGTGCTTGAATGATACGCGATCTCTACAAAACATCCCGGCGCTTCTTAACGCTTACGCTCATCATTCTGTTGAGTACTATTCCGGCCCTGGCCGGGATGACGATTGCCGGGTCGAATGGCATCACTACCACCGGCGCCGACGGCATCGACTACTATAATACTTCGGGAATCACGACCAGCGGGACCGACGGAATTCTCGCTTTCGGACCCAATGGCATTACTACTACAGGGGCCGACGGAATAACCACCACTGGCGCAGACGGCATTACCACCACTGGCGCAGACGGCATTACCACCACTGGTGCTGACGGCATAACCGCGTTAGGCGCTGACTCAACCACCATCGCGCGAGCCGACGGGATCACTACCACGGGTGCCGACGGGATTACCATCACCGACTCCAATGGCGCCCAATATCAGGCCGATTCGGTGACCGTCCGCAATCCAACCGGCATCACCACCACCGGCGCCGACAGCATTGTCGCGACTGGTGTTAATGGAATCACCACGACTGGCGCGGATACGCGCAGCATAGTGCACGCGGACGGCATTACCACCACCGGGGCGGACGGTACCATAACCATTAACAGCGCAAATGCGATCATCGCCACCAGCCTGGACGGAGTCGTATTCACCGTTACGCCGAGCGCGATCACGATTACCGGCGTCAACGGCATTACGACTACGGGCGCGGACAACATCACAATCAGCGGCGCCGACAGTTTTGTGCTGACTGGGATTAGTGCTCTCATGACCGCGCTCAACAAGGGTAAGACCGCCGCCGGCTTGCAAAGCTTTGATCCGGAACTGGCAATAATGCTGGATCGCTTGACCGATGACGGCAATATCGACGCCGTCATCGTCTATCATCACCTCCCGAGCGACGCGGACCTGGCGGACTTGCAAAGCATTGGCGTTTTGGGCGGCACTCGATACCGAGCGTTGCCGATGATCGCTGTAACCACGACCAAGCGGCGCGTCGCCGCAATCTCTCACCTGCCGGCGGTACGATCGATTTACAGCAATCGAACATTTCAATGGAATCTCGAGCCGGCCGCGCGGACGGTGACGGGAGTCGAGCCTGCGCGCCGCAACGCCGACCTAACCAGAGCGAACAGAGGCCTGCCGGTCAGCGGCCGCGGGGTCACGGTCGCGGTGCTGGATACCGGCGTCGACGGCACGCACGGCGACCTGTCGGGCCGCGTCATTCAGAATCTCAAGCTGGCCGATACCTTAAGCCTGGGAGTTGGCTTTAATTATCCGGTCGCCACCCAGAGTCTTCCCAACACGGATCAGGCTTATGGCCACGGCACTTTTGTTTCGGGCGTAATTGCCGGCAGCGGTCAGCAATCGGCCGGCAAGTATGCGGGAGTTGCCCCGAACGCGAATATTCTGGGACTAAGTGCAGGTGACGCCAGCCTTCTGTTCGTGCTTTCCGGTCTCGATTACCTGCTTACAAACGGTTCCAGCTTCAATGTCCGCGTCGTCAATTGCAGCTTTTCAGCAAATACTGTCTTCGACATGAACGACCCGGTAAATATCGCGACCAAGATGCTCACGGACAACGGCGTGAACGTAGTCTTTTCAGCCGGAAACACGGGACCCGGCACCGATTCGTTGAATCCTTACGCAGTCGCGCCCTGGGTTGTCAGTACCGGAGCTACCGATAATCAAGGCCATCTCGCTGGTTTCTCTTCGCGGGGCGAATTCGGCAGTTCGCTGTTTCGTCCGACACTGGTAGCGCCCGGCGTAAATACGGTGAGCTTGCGGGCCTCGGGTCCGGCAAACGTGACCGGCGCTAACGGGCTGAAGACCGACAGCCAGCAGTTAACGGCCACTGAACTACCTTATTACACGACCGCCAGCGGCACGAGCTTCTCAGCGCCGCAGGCTGCGGGCGTGATCGCGTTGATGCTCGAGGCCAATCCTCAGCTAACGCCGGCGCAGGTTCGCGACATTCTGCAACGTACGGCCACTCCTTTGCCGCCCTATTACGTGCACGAAGTTGGGGCCGGAATGCTGAACGCGCAGGCCGCGGTTTTGGAAGCAGCGTTCCCGCAGAGACGTTTCGGTCAATGGCGCGGTACGGCGTATCAGGGGCAAGTTCAGCTGATTAACAGCTCGCCTCAGGTGTTCATGGGCTCGGTACCTCCGACCGCTCCCAGCGAATCATCTTTCACGCTTCCGGCCAACACGATATTTGCTTCAGTTCAGCTCGCGTGGGGCGACATTCTGAATCAAGTTAATTTGAATTTGGCTCTGGTGGATTCTCAGGGCGTGACCAGGAGCGAGAGCGCGGCAGAGAATCAAACCGGGCTGACCGGCCGGCGGCAGCGCGCGTTTGTCGGCGCGCCGACGAGTAGTATCTGGAAAGTGCGCGTCGCGCAAACGCCGGGTTCATTAACCACGAATCAGGTCTACACCGGGGTCATTCAAGCTACTACTGCCCGGTACGCAACATTAGCCGACGTCAGCACGCTTGATAGCTCAGCGATTGCCGATATCCAGCAGAACTTCCGCAGTCTGGTTATGGCGCCGATTGGACAACGTTTCCGCCCCAGCTTTACCGTCACCCGCGGCGATCTCGCCAGGGCACTAGTGCTGGGCGCCCGCGTGCCCCAGTACTTGCCGGGTGTATCGAACTACAGCGACGTGCGCGACAAAGCGACCATGCTTTTTGTTGAGAGCGCGCAGGCCGCACCCAATGGACCTCTCTTCCCCGCTACCACCGCCGGCGGACCCTTCCAACCTGATAGTCAGGTGAATCGACTTACAGCAATCGTGGCTTTGGTGCGCGCCGCGGGATTGCGCCAACAAGCTGAAACGGGAATCTATACACTGAATTACACGGACGCCGCTTCAATCCCGGCCTCGCTGCGCGGTTATGTTGCGGTAGCGGTTCAAAACGGTCTGATTACGCCGAATGGCAACAGCTTCAATCCGCAGGGAGCCTTTACCCGCCTGGATCTCGCTCATGCGATGGCCCGAATCGCCGGGCTGGCCACTCAATAGTTACCGCCCGGAACAATCTCTACATCGCTACTAGTCGCCCGTAATACATTTCTGTCTCGTATTCAAAGGCGACTTTGCCGTCTTTCTGATTAGCGTCGAAAACTTCTCGCAATTCACGCAACATCGGTTCGTAATTCGGATGGTTAGCTTCCGGTACAAACGACGATGAAAGCAGTCGGCCTTCCAGTCCCGAATAATCGAAAACCTGCTGGAAACTGAAATGCGCGGTCTTGCATTCACCCGGTGCAAAAAAGGACTCGAGATCGCGTTTATCGAGTTCGCGCCGCACTTCTTTGTAATCGGTGCCGTGTCGCAAGACCAGCTTCTGATATGCAGTCATCAACGGAGACGCATTCATCCAGAAGCCATTCCAGATGAGCACGACCCAACCGGCCGGTTTCAGAATCCGGCTGAACTCAGGCCGAACCCGCTCGCGGTCAAACCAGTGAAAGGCCTGCCCGGCGATCACAAAGTCAACCGACTGATTAGGAAGTGTCGTGGCTTCCGCGGTCGCGTTGACACTCGAAAACGTCGGGTACCGCGCCAGCTCTCTTTCGCCCGCCGCGCGCATTTCCGCGTTGGGCTCGATACCAAACACCCTATTGCCGTTTTTCAGGAGCAGCTCGGTCAAAAAGCCCGTGCCCGACCCCGGTTCGGCAATCACCGCCTCAGACGTCAGCGCGCATTCTGATTCAAGCAGCGAAATAGTCGCAGGAGGATAACGGGGGCGGTACTTGAGATAGTTTTCTACCCGGTTTGAAAACCGCCTGGTTGGATCGAGCATGAGAGAAAATTAGCAATCACAGCGCCCTCAATGCAATAGCGCGTGGCTCGTGTCCGGCCAGCGAATCCGGCCTGAGAGCGGTGTCAGAAGCCCGACCGTGAGGGAGGGCCAGACTCGGTAGGACTGTCTAATAGTCTCAGCGTGGAGGAACGACACTCCCGGAAACGTGCGGCTGCGCCTTGTAGTACTTCGCAAGGATTCGAAATCCCAGCAACAAGGCGAGCAGAAATGCAAAGGTCAGCGGTAAACGCACGTCGGACTTTACCAGCATGTAGTAGTGCAGCACGCCGAGGACACCGGACAGGTAAACCACCTTATGCAGGCGAGCCCAACGCTTTCCGCCCAGCCGCTTGACCATTTTGTCCGTCGAAGTAATCGCCAGCGGCAGCATAAACAGAAGGGCCGTCATGCCAACCGCAATGAACGGCCGCTTGAGAACGTCGCCCGGGATGGTCGTCAAGTGAAAGAAGCGGTCAAAAGCAACATACGTCATCAGGTGCAACGAGCCGTAAAAGAACGCGAACAACCCCAACATCCGCCGGAACCTGACCAGCCAGTTCAATCCCGTAATTCTACGCAGCGGGGTCACCGCCAGCGATATCAATAGAAAGACCAGGGTCAACATGCCTGTCGTGCGCGTGACGAACTCAAGGGGATTCGCGCCCACCTGGCGCCTAAACACGTCCCAAAGCAATAGCGTCAGCGGCACGAGGCCGTTTATCAGCAAAACCAGCTTGGCGAAACGTGTATCTTTCATAAAAGGTATTATGGAATGCGCTGACTAGTCAGCGCTTTTGAAAGCGGCGACTAGTCGCCGCACTCTAAATTAGTAATTCACGCGCAAATCCATTCCCTGATAAAGATGGCCGACCTGATCGGCATAACCGTTGAACATAAGCGTGTTGCGCGAAGTGAATTCACCGATACGGTGCTCAGTTCGCTGGCTCCAGCGCGGGTGATCGACATTCGGGTTTACATTTGAATAGAAGCCGTATTCACCGGGCCCGGCGATGTTCCAGGTGGTCGGCGGCTGGTCGTCGACCAGGCTAATCTTCACAATTGACTTGATGCCCTTAATTCCATACTTCCAGGGCACAACCAGACGAAGGGGAGCGCCATCCTGTGGCGGTAGCGTGCCGCCATAGAGTCCGGTGGCGAGAATGGTTAGCGGATGCATTGCTTCATCCAGCCGCAATCCCTCGACGTACGGCCACTCCAAAACACCCGTTCTTTGATTAGGCATCCGGTTTGGGTCGAGCAAAGTCTGGAAAGCCACATATTTTGCTTTAGGGAGTGGTTCGACTTGTTTCAAGAGCGTCGCCAGAGGAAATCCCGCCCAGGGAACCACCATCGACCAGCCTTCGACGCAACGATGACGATAAACTCGCTCTTCCGGTGGCGCCAGCCTCAGCAGGTCGTCGATATCGAAGGTTTTTGGCTTGGCTACGAGTCCTCCGACCTCGACCGTCCACGGTCGTGTAACAAAGCCACGCGCTTCCGATGCGACCGATTGCTTATCAGTCGAGAACTCGTAAAAATTGTTGTAGTTGGTGATGTCTTCAAACGAAGTCAGCGGTTCGTTCACCTTGAAGGCGCTGCGCATGGCCTCATCTGACGAAGGCTTGACCAGGCCGGCAATCTTCGGGCGTTCCTCAACAACTGCCGGCGGCGGATTCAGTTTGCGGTACAAAAGGCCGGTCGCTCCGACCGACCCTGCCAAAATCGCGCCTCGGATAAACAGACGTCGATTCAGGTAGGTTTTCTGGTCGGTGATCTCGCTCGACTTTATATCGGAAGGTTTCTTAATCAGCATGTTCAATCGTGACCACTGCTACTCTTGGATGCTAGTTCTACTGCTTTCTCTCCTTACAACGGCATTCCATTCCGACGAGATAGAGACGACCGTTTATCCTGAGATACTTCTTGGTTCGTACGGTGTCCCTTTCATTCATCGTTACCTCCGCTACCGCGTTGTTCTCTGATGACATCGCGTCTTTCTGGGCCTTTTCAGACACAGCTACGGCAATTAGCATTGAATCTACGCCTTCCGCCGATGCCATGGATTCATCCGTGTAAAAAACACTCGCCGTGATTACGAGTTTGTTACCCGGGAAAGGGTAGGTTCTGGTGGTCAGGTCTTCTTCACCAATAACGCTGCGAAATTCCGGAAAGACAGTCTGTCCCGTGGCAACGCCGCTCGGAACGCGGCCCGTTTCGCTGACGCTCTCAAATGCCTTTCGAGCTGTTTCGACGTCAACCACATAGACGTGGCACAGATCGCCACGGCTTTGGGCCGATGAGACGACCGCGCACGACAAGACAATTAAGGCTGTTAGAAGGGTCTTTCTCATGTGATGCCTCGGATGAGAACTAATCGTGTGTTGAAAAAGCGCTTGAACGGTTTTGCTCCAAATATTAGTATCGCCGCGCTTTACTTGCGTCAAGCGCTCCTTAGGGCGACCTTTGATGGATAATTCGACGATCACCCCTGCGTCAGAGACCAGCCCGCACGACCGGGTTCGCTACAAGCTGATTCGCTGGTTGATCGTTTTGAGTGTCGGGTTTGGAGTCTGGCTCCTGCCTACGCCCGCCGGAATCACGCCTCAGTCGTGGCGGCTGCTGGCTATCTTTGTCGCCACGATCACCGGATCCATTGTAAGGCCGATACCCGGTGGCGCCATCGTGCTGATGGGCGTGACGGCCGTCGCGATCACGGGCGCCCTCCCGGTGCGCGAGGCTCTGGGCGGTTACGCCGACCCGATCGTGTGGCTGGTACTCGCGGCTTTCTTCATTTCACGCGCAATGCTGAAGACGGGCCTGGGACGGCGCATTGCCCTCCTTTTCATCCGGGCGATCGGACATCACTCGCTGGGCCTTGGATATGCGCTCATCTCCACCGACTTTCTGCTGGCCAGCATTATTCCTTCCAACGGCGCGCGCTCTGGCGGGGTGATCTTTCCGATTGCCAAGAGTCTTTCAGAGGCTTATCAATCCAGGCCCGGTGAAAGTGCGAGAAAGTTGGGCGCGTTCCTGATGGTTCTTTGTTACCAGTGCGACGTAATCATCTGCGCCATCTTTATCACCGGCCAGGCTTCGAATGTGCTGATTGCGAAGTTCGCCCAACAAACGGCCGGAGTTGAGCTCACGTATCTTCGCTGGTTCGTGGGCGCAATCGTCCCGGGTCTGATTTCGCTGCTGGTGATTCCGCAAATCCTTTACCGCGTCTTTCCGCCAGAGATTAAGCACACGCCCGCCGCGGCCGAATTTGCCCGGTCCGAACTAAAGCAGATGGGACCGATGAAGTGGCAGGAATGGCTGTTGCTCTTTGTGTTCATCGGCGTGGCTGCGATGTGGATCAGCCGGGGCTTGGGAGGGTTCATCCCCAACATCGCGCCGTCGGGCCCACTCCTGGCCGCGCTGACCTTCTTTTCCAAGCTCGACTATGCAATTCCACCCATGGTGGGCGTAGGCGCGTTGCTCGTGAGCGGAGTGCTGGAATGGCGTGACCTAATCAGCGAGCGACCCGCCTGGGACGTTTTCATTTGGTACGGCGGTCTGGTGCGCATGGCTGAGGCGCTCGGTGAAACGGGAATCACCAAACGATTTGCTGAAGCATCAGGGAGACTTACGGTCGGCTGGGTTTGGTGGCTCGCGCTCGCCGTCCTGTTGCTGATCTATTTTTACGCACACTATGGGTTTGCCAGCATCACCGCGCACGCGAGCGCGATGTACACGCCATTTTTGGTCGTGATCCTGGCAGCGGGCGCACCTGCCTATCTGGCGGTGCTTTCGCTCGCATACTTTTCTAATCTCGATGCTTCACTGACCCACTATGGCACGACCCCCGCGCCTATCTACTTTGGAGCCGGTTACGTCAAGCAACGGACGTGGTGGTGGCTGGGACTGCTGGTTTCAGTGCCCAACATTTTGATCTGGACGATTTTCGGATTTGGCTGGTGGAAGCTTCTGCGCTGGTGGTAATTTTCTCTTCGCGCAACGCGTGTCGCGTTAAGAGAAAACAAACCTGACACAGGTTTGATCCTTGCGGCGCACTGTGACTGAGTTGAACGCTCGTGTAGTTAATAAACAACGATGGCTGGATATTCCGAAACACCTCTAGTCAAGAAACTGGGAATCAAAGCCGGCTTCAACATAGCGTTCATCAATGCGCCCGTTGATTTCTTTGACGAGCTTACTCTGCCGCAGGACATTAACGTCAACTCACGATCAAGGAAATCGCTCGACTTTGCTTTGTTGTTCGTTAAGAGCGAGAAAGACCTGAAGAAAAAATTTGGTGAACAGGTTAAGCGACTGGCGCCCGCTGGAATGATTTGGGTGGCCTGGCCAAAGAAAAGTTCGGGCGTTGCCACAGATCTCTCGTTCAACAACGTGCAGGCGACAGGTCTGGCAACGGGACTGGTTGATGTCAAGATTTGCGCGGTGAATGAAGTTTGGTCGGGACTCAAGTTTGTTTTTCGCCTGAAGGATCGCCAGTAATCAAAAATTTGCCCGCCGAAGTGATCAATCCAACTCAAGTACCGATAATCATCCAGAAATTGGCTTTCCACAGAATCTGTTGAAAAGCTGTGGATAGACGCCGCAACCACTGACTCAAGTCATTCCAGGAAAAGGGGTTTCAGCGTTTTGCACAGCCGAGCGGCATTCACAGAACGCCTGCTTTCTCAACGCTTTGCCTGCTTTGCCCACCGCACCGCGACGTTCGTCACTCCAATTATCACTTCAGCGTAACAACGCAGTCTTTAACGACGGCGCGCTCACAAATTATCGGTTAGCGCGTCGATCGCGCGGAGCAATAACGCTGATGATCGAATGCCCTCCCGCAAAAATCTTATTCGTGTTCCGGGCTTGGAGGCAGCGTAAATCGCAAAGCGATCCGGAACGTCAACGTTGCGGTTCACTCGCTCTCGTGTGACAGGCGACGAAGACAATCAACTAATAGTTGGACCACAACGGTCGACATCGAAGGTTTTGCGCGAAACATACGGCGAACGCTTTCTCTTAAGTTCGTGAGTTCGCATTTTTATTGAATCAATTTGCTGTTTGAATTTTGATTGTCTCGTTAATTGAGTTGATCTTCCGCACTGTTTATCCAAAATCGACGTGCTGTATCTTTTCTTTCTACTGATGTTGCGAAGCATAGACAGTTCGTTCGATGAACTTTACAACACAAATTGATTACAGTTACGAATTGGATCAAACAAAAACGAGAAAGAGGTTGCAAAAAAAAACTTCATACATATAATGCCAGTCCCTTACTTATTCTATAGAGGTGAGCGTAACAGCAATCGAGTTGACGAGTTCGGCAGTTTGAATCAGCGGCAATTATTTAACCTCGCAAGATAACGTCAGCCATTCCTGCGACCAACCTCGATACGCTTAGCAAGCCTGGATTGATAAGGGACTGTCGCGCAAGGTTACATGCGGGGCATTCGTCGGCGGATTTTTTCCGGCTCACATCCGGAGTTCATCGCCAACATTTAGTTACATAAGGGTTCGAACAGACCGGGGCGCAAGGCATGTCTGTCTTGCCAGAAGGTGTCCGGTTTCGAGAACTCGTTTGAAAAATTTGTCCCCAGCGGAGCGGAAGAGATGACCAGTCTAGCGGAAGTCAGAGCGGTCGAATTGAAAAGATGCCCCCGGTGTGAAGAGTCCCTCCCGCTGTTAGAGTTCGGAGTCTGCCGAGCCCGCAAAGATGGCTTGAATCTTTACTGCAAGAGATGCATTCGTCAGAAGATTGCCCAAAGCCGCCAGGCCTTGCGAGAATACAAGAGCGCCCGTATTAAACATGGAACTCCGGCCGTAACAGGCCGATCGCGGGTGGCAATCGACGCCAAGTCAGGCTTTTCGCCGCGACGCATTGCCCGCATGTTGAGAAAGCTCTCGCCCGCCGATCGCGTACGCGAGGCGATTCGCTGCGGCGCGCGCACGCAAAAAGAGATTGCCCAGGTGACCAAACTTCCAAAGGACGAAGTTTGCGACGCGCTGGCGAACTTGTTGTTGTGGACCAGGGAGATTCGCACTCAGATCGTCAATCACACGCGCATGTATTTTGTTAACGAGGCCGCAGAAGAACTGTCGAAGGCCATGGAAGGCGCTCAATCCAAACGCAAACGCGGGCGCCCAGAGTTGAATGAAGGATTTAGCTCCGTGGGTGTCCTGATGCCTGGAAGAAAGCCGTCCGCAAGGGGCAAGAGGCGCGCTCCGAAAACCCATCCAACCGTCAGAACGAAAGAAAAGAAAGCCGGAGCAGGCTAAGTCGAACGGCCGCTTTCGGTTTACTCGCTGAAGGCGGCCAGGACTTCGTCAGCGTGTGCTTCAGGTTTGACCTTGCTGAAGATCTTTTTGATTTTCCCTTTGTCGTCGATCAGAAATGTCATGCGGTGATTGCCCATGTATGTGCGCCCCATAAATTTCTTCTCGCCGTAGGTTCCGTAGCTCTCGGAAATTGCGCGTTCGGCGTCGGCCAGCAGGCGAAACGGCAAATCGTACTTGCGGATAAATTTCTGGTGAGACTTCTCGCTGTCCAATGAAACTCCCAGCACTTCGATGCCGCGTTTTTTGAATTTGGCAAATGAATCCCGGAAAGCACAGGCCTCTTTGGTACATCCCGGCGTGTCGTCCTTCGGATAGAAATAGAGCACAACTTTCTTGCCGCGCAGGTCCTTCAAGCGGACGGTCTTGCCGTTAGCATCCGGCACTGCGAAATCCGGAGCTTTATCTCCCTCTTTCAGTTTTGCTGCCATAAGTTCTTTAGCCCAATAGATAGAATGAACGAGCAAAGAGATTGTAGCGCAATGGAGAGTCGGTGTCCGCAAGCCCGGCCGTTAGGGAGGGGTTGTGTCATTTAGGGAGCCCTTGCTTACGCGCTGGCTTCTGACAGGGCAATACGATTGAAAGGATGAGTTGCAACGAAAGATGATTAAGAAGAAAACGACCTTGCCGAAAAAGAAGATTACTAAGAAGAGCGCCCCTGAGAAGCGAAAACCGTCGGGTATTTGGATGGTTAAGCAGGAGCCCGAAACTTATTCGTGGGATGATTTTGTGCGCGACGGCCGCACGGACTGGACTGGAGTCAGAAATTTTCAGGCGCGCAACAATTTGAGGCAAATGAAAGTGGGCGATCGGGTCCTCTTCTACCATTCGGGTACGGGCAAGTGCGTAGTTGGAATTGCTGAAGTAGCCAAAGCCGCCTATGCCGATCCTACTGCCGACGATTCTCAATGGGTCGCGGTGGACATCAAACCGGTAAAGGCGCTTAGCGAACCAGTCCCGCTGGCCTCAATTCGTTATCATCCAGAGTTGGGCAACCTGCCGTTGATTCGTCAGTCGCAATTGTCGGTAATGCCCTTGACGAAAGAGGAGTTCGAAACGATTGTGGGAATGGGCAAGGGAAAGAAGAGCATTGGCCGAAAGGTCCTATGACGATTTCCGATAAACAGATCACGCGCCGGGTCAAAGCTCAGGCGACGCGCGCGCTTATTGTCGCAATGGCAGCTTTGACCCTGGTCTTGGGAGGATGCCGGACAAATCGGCCTGCTGAGCTAAGGCCAGAATCCGTCGTTCCGACCAATACCAAAACGGATTCAGAACCCGAGGCCGAGAAACCTGACCTTGGCGGTCTGATCGAACACGTTTCCATGTACCCGGTACCAAATCAGAAAGACGATTTGGCGGTTTCCGTGGTCGTCACCGTTCGTAATTCCGGTTTAGCGAGCACATCCCATAATTGGACGCTCGAGGTCACGTCCCCGGGTCAGCCTCCAACCACGGTGGCGGCTGTTCATGTTAATGGAAAGGTTGAGATGCCGGGCACGAACGGCGCGAAAGTGGATCTTGGCAAAGAGGACTTAGTGTTGAAGACCGCGGGCGTCCCAATCGCGAAAGGCGCTTCCGTCAAGGGCATCCTTACCTTCGTACTCGCGAAAACGTCCGAAAGTAGTCTTTCAAATAACAACACGACTCTGGTGGTTCATTTCAAAGACTCGCAGGGTAATTCCTACCGGACACCCAAGAGTATTATCGGCGGCAAGGCTGCCAAGCCGAGTACAACTCCGCGGAATTAGCGCGGACCTCTCGATTGTATTTGCGGGATCGCCTGGGAAAAGGGTAAGTAGTTCTAATTAAGCCCGGCGAATAAATTTGGCCGCCAGCCAACCTAACGGGATCAGCACCACCATGTGGATCCAGTCGTATCCCCCCGTCGTGTTTCCGCCAAAGTGATTGCTGAGCATGAGAAAAACAACGGGCACGGCCATGAATGTGTTCTGTTTGGAACGAAGCTTGGCCTGGGCTGCAAGTCTTTCGTCAGGCTTTTGGCCGGCCTTGATTGCCGCAATCATTTTTTTCTGCGCCGGCAGGATACGCATCCAGACGTTGGCTGCCATGATGGTGCCGAAAATTGCGCCGACGTGGACGTAAGCGGCACGACCGCTTAGCACGCGCGTCAGTCCATATGCGGTGCCGACGATCAGAGCGTAAGCGATCAGTGCGAACAGCTTTTCATTTCGCCCCAGCGGTGAAATCATCAACAGGTCGTAAATCAACCAACCAAAGACCAAAACTCCGACGCCGATGGCGACCGCGACGCCCAGGCTGATGTCAGCCACGTCCCTGTCTATCAACGCGCCGCCGCCCAGGTAATAAACAATAATCAGGAGCGCGAAACCGCTCAGCCAGGTGGTGCCGGCCTCCCAGCGGAACCAATGTAGCTTGCGCGAAAGCTCATCCGGGACCTTCCGTTTTTCGACGAGATAGAAACCGCCACTGTGGACCATCCAAATTTGCGCCGCCGAGCCGGTCGCGCGCATGGCTTTTTCTTCCTCGCTCAGCCGCGCGTCAAGCCAGGTGAAGTAATAGGTCGTGCCCACCCACATGATGCCGGCAAACACGTGCACCCAGCGCGCTATGAAGTTTAGCCATTCACTGATTATGGGATTAATGTTCATTTTTGAAGTGGTGGCACTTTTTGGAGTGCGGCGACTAGTCGCCGCTTTCTAAAGCGCTGACTAGTCAGCGCACTTCAAATCTAGCTACCGCGATACGTCGAATATCCAAACGGACTTAGCAGAACCGGAACGTGATAGTGCTGAGTTGGATCGCGAATGGTAAAGACAATCATGACTTCCCCAAAGAAGCCTTCAATATTCTGAGCGGCAAAATAGGCTTCGGTATCAAACACCAAACGGTAAACCCCTCCATGCAAAGGAAAACCAGACGGCAGCAAATCCTTTGCGCGACCGTCGTCATCGGTTAAGCCGGCGCCGATCTGCTTCCAGGTGCCGTCAGCAGTTTCGATTTCCAGACTGACCGCAACGCCGCCCGCCGGGCGGCCTCGGGACGTGTCCAGGACATGTGTAGTGATGGCACTCACGGGTTAAGCAGCTTCTCCAATCTTAGCCGGGTAATCCTTCTTTGTTCTTCAGCCGCATTGCGCAACTCAGTCTCGGCGTCATTCTGCAGACGAGCTTTCAGGATCGTCAACATTTCTTCGGGGGACTTGCCAGTCGCGCAAACTATGTAAATGAAACCAAAGCGCTGTTCATATTCGCGATTTCCCTCAGCCAGGGCCGACATGACTTCCGCCGCTGCTCCGGAAGTTTGTGATTGCTCGGCCGCCGACCAGTTTCGCGCTTGCTCTGATTGATGTGCGGCAGCTTTCCTTTCGCCAATCTTCGGATGCGCCCGAAAAGCCTCCAGCCAATCCTGCTCACTCAAAGACCACCAGACGCTGTCGGCCCTCTCGACCAGATCATCGAGGCTAATAAAGGGCCGGGCGCTGGTCATCGATTGCGCCCAACGCCTCGAGCCGCAGCATTTTAAGAACTCGGCCTCAGCATCATCGCTCGATAATTCATTCAGTCTGTTAATCGATTGATTCATTAATTCATTTTTTCATTGATTCAATAGATCAATGAATCAATCACTCAATCGCCCCAAAAACTCTCAGTCTGCTCACGCCGCCGTCAGGAAAAATGTTGAACCGCATATGCGAAGCGGTGCCGATGTCCATCACCTCATCAAACAAATGCCGGGTGTGGGCCTGCAACTTGGTGCGCGCCAGCACCGGCTTCCACACAAACCCGGGATCCTGCAAGGTCTCGAGCGGCACGCCGGCAGCGCTGCATGCTTCCAAAGAACAGCTTTCCGGGAAATTGCCTTTGAAATGAGACGTATCGATTTCGAGCCGTCGAATTTGGCCCGGCGTTCCCAACTGGATAATCGTCCAATCGTGTCCCGGCCCTCGGCGCCGTTTGGTTTCCCAGCCGTCACTCATGTTCGCCGCCCGCCCGGGCATGATCAAATTGTGGCGGTGGCCAAAGAACATGTCGCTGCACGAAAGCACCAGGCCTCCGTTTTCCACCGCTGCCAAGTCAACCTCGCCACCAATTCGTTTCAAGCGATTCCAGTCCGGCACGACCTCGCCGTACACGCGCAGGCGCGCCACGCCGCCATCGGGATAGATTTTGAAACGCAGATGCGTCCAACGCGAATCGCTGCTGATAGCGAATGGATTGAGCGAATCACCGTTGAGATTGGCCTTTAGTAAGACTTCAGTCCATTGGACTGAGTCGCTAATTAGATCTTCGGTAGTAGGCAGACCGTCCAGCGCGCAGGCCTCCAGCGAGCAAGCCTCAGGGTAATTTCCTTTGAAATGGCTGGTGTCGACAACCACACCACGAATCATTCCCGGCAAACCCAGACGCACGATACACCAGTCGAATCCGGGCGTCCGACGCCGGCGCGACTCCCATCCGTCCATCCACTTGCCGAGGTCGGTGTATTTACCTTCGATGAAGATTGGAGCAGAGGCTCTCAGCAGATTCTCCTTCGGTGCAAAGAAATCGTCGTTGGCGAACAGCACCGCGCCGCCAAGGCGTTCCGAAACAAGATCAACTAGTTCAGTAAAGTCCATAAGTTCAAGCCACAAAAAGGCACAAAAAGCACAAAAGGTAAGAAAATTAGGTGTCTCTACTAAGAATGTATTTCTTGATTTGGAATTTCTGACCGCCGAAGTTAATCAGAAGTCCGTGCTCTATTCGAGAAGCGCGAAGGTAACCTAATAGTTGTGCGATGTGCTCATCAATTAGAACGCGGCACGCTTTTACTTCAACGACGAGCTTGTTGGCCACAAATAAGTCCGCACAAAAGTGACCCAGCTGAGTTCCATCTTCATCGAAAACGTCTAACGGGTGTTGTTGGACAACCTGGATTCCGAGTTTTGTTAAACGATGAGTCAAGGCATTCTCATAGATCTTCTCAAGATGGCCGCTGCGAAGGAATTTGTGAATATCGAAACTGGTTTGCCGAATTATGTCACAGAGCTTATTGATGTCACGCTGATCCCAAACGTCAGGGGATTCCGGCCGAATTATCCTTGCTAGTAGCTGGCTTGAATTTCTTTCTTCCATCTCATTTGAGCCTTTTGCGCTTTTTTGTGGCTAATCTTTTTCGCGCAAGACAATCTGCCCCGGTGGATCCAAAGAAAACTCGCCGTCATCATAAACGATCTGCCCGCGAAGGAAAGTCTTTTCTACGACGCCTTTCAAGACTTCACCGGCATATGGCGTCAGCTTGTGACGGTGATGGATCATTTCCGGCGCAACCCTGAACTGTCGATCAGGATTCCAGATCACCAGATCCGCGTCCGAGCCAACCCTGATAGATCCCTTTTGCCGCCCCCAGCCTACCTGCCGCGCCGGCGCTGCGCAGAGCCACTCGGCCAGTTGAGTGAGTTCGAACCCGCGCGCCCTGGCTTCGGTCCACATGATCGGGAGGCGCAGTTGCAGAGAAGAAATACCGCCCCAGGCTTTCATGAAGTCGCCTTGCACCGGCAGCTTCAGTTCCGGCGGACAGGGCGAATGGTCGGACACCACCATATCGATTGTACCGTCACGCAATGCATCCCAGAGCTGCTCGCGGTTGGCGCGTTCGCGAACCGGCGGGCAGCATTTGAATTCAGTTGCGCCGGCTCGAATATCCTCGGCGGCGAAATGAAGGTAATGGGGGCAGGTTTCGATCGTCAGCGGAACGCCTGAGGCTTTCGCCTGCCGCAACATCCGTAACGCATCCGCTGAAGAATGATGCACGATATGTATTCGGCAGCCGGTCTCGCGACTGAGGCGAATCATTAGTTCAACTGCAGCGTTCTCAGCCTCGCGTGGACGCGAACGCAGGAACGTGTCGTAATTCCTGGCATCTGCATCCGCCGCAGCATCTGTTGAGGCGCAACACGCGCTTTCAATCGGCCCGGGCAACTCGGCATGCACGATCAAAGTTGCGCCCAGCCGCGCCAGCTCAGGCATCGTCTGAAGCAGATCGCTTTCGGAAACGTTGGGAAATTCATCAACGCCCGAGTGCACCAGAAAACACTTGAACCCAACCACGCCGGCGTCCCACAGTTTGGCAATCTCATTGGTATTGCCGGGCACGACGCCGCCCCAAAAGCCCACATCGACGGCCAGCTTCCCGTTGGTTGCTGCTAATTTTGCTGTCAGAGCTGCGCTGGTGGTAGTGGCCGGAATAGAGTTCAAAGGCATGTCAACGATCGCCGTCACTCCACCCGCGGCGGCCGCGCGCGTCGCCGTCGCAAAGCCTTCCCATTCAGTCCGTCCGGGTTCGTTGACGTGAACGTGAGTGTCGACCAGGCCCGGCATCACCACCGAGTCCTGGCCGGCTTCGACTATTTCGCAATCAGACGGGATTTCGTCGAAAGACGCCACGGCGGCGATGCGGCCGCGCACAACGTGCACGGAGGCCGAGGCAACCGAGTCAGGTAAGACAACCCGGCGGCTGCGAATAACGAGATCGTTTTGACCCATCGCGTTTAGGCAGCCCAATTGCCCGGCGGTGGCGGGGGAGACGCGAAGTTCTGCGAGACTTCAGGAAAAACCCGGCGGTACGCGATCGCGTATGACCCGAGGGTAACCGGGGCCACCAGAAACGCTCCCACGTAGCAACACAAAACGCCCAGTATTCCGAGGCCGACATTTACGAGTATCAGTCCGAGCATGCCCCCAAAGTTTGCCTTCGCTGCTTTGATGCTGAGCTTGACCGCGTCCAAACCTGACAGATTTCGATCTGCGATCAACGGGAAGGCGAACATGAAGAAAACTGTCACGATGGTCGCCACGATCATGATGATCACGACAAAGACCAGCTCAAATCCCAAAAATGTAAAAAAGAACGTTGATGATGCGTCTGGATCCATTCGGCCGCGCGGCATTGACGACATCATCAAGACGAACATGATGATGTACATCGGGACCATCACGATGACCATGGGAATCATTTGCAGCAGTGCGGCAATCAGGCCCTGCGTGAAGTAGTCAAATCCCTTGAACAAAGTGCCGAACTCGACCGGTTCGCCGCGCATCTTGCGGAAAAAGCACAGATAAATCCCCACCATCATCGGTCCAAGCAGAACGATGGGAATCGCGCCGCCGATAAATACGCCCACAAAAACAATTCCCAGGAACAGCCAGTACTGGTCTTTGATTAGTGCCCAGGACTCTTTCAAGCATTCGGTTCCTTTGATAACGCCTGTGCGAAATTCAACGTTGTCAGGTGTCATGGGAATTGATCCTCCAGTGATTGCTTAGGCGGCGACATTTTACACGCCCCGGATTCTCTCAACACGCTTCTTATCGAGCAACACCAGCGGGCGAGGCCAGCACCCGCGTTTCTTTCAGCCATCCTGAATCTCTGATTAGAGATTGCAGGTGACGGCTAATCGCTTCGGCATACATCGCGGCGCCCTCGCGGTTGGGGTGACCGATGGCGGCGACGCGACAAAGCGTCAGACGGCTTTCTCGGTATCGCTTTTCATCTTTGGTTTCCCCCGGAGCCGGTTTCAAGGCCGCTCTGCAACTCGCATCGCGCTGATTTCTGCGCTCATCATTCGTTCTTAACCCGACCTTGCCGAGGGTTAGGACAATCAGAACCTTTCGCAGAAAAGAAGCGTCAAAACCCCAGAGGCGCGACTTGCGCGCTCGAAACGAGTGCTCAGGCAGGAAAGTGACCGGCGCGAACAAGACGCGACGGCGCGAGCCTTTCGCGGCTTGCTGGGCGTCGACTTTGCCGGTGGCGGCTGCCAACCAGCGACTCGAGGTCAGATACCATTCCTGTGACACGGCGATCAGACGGGCGCGCAGTTCCTTGCTGCTCATTCGCGGAGCGCCAGCCGCGGGCGTGTAGAGTCTTTTCACCAGCGCCTTCATCAAAAAATCATTGGACGTCTCTTCAGAAATAATTGGAAAGTAACCGGTGACGATAACGTGTGCATTTGGAAACGACGCAGCAATCCGGTACAGCAGATTTTCGACCAGCGCCCCGCATTTTGCTTCCGCGGCCTGCTGTATTTCATCAGGCGTGTTCACTGCATTTAAGAGTCTGCGCGCGTCAACATCATTAATACAGCCGTCGACTAAAACCAGATCGACCTGAGCGGGATCGGCGTAGGACATCAGCGCGGCGTCGACTTGATTGTTCACGCTCGGCAAGGCGCGATTGATTTCGCCGTCCAGTGGCGGGACGGATTGAAGCCGACCCTCGTCCGAACCGATCACGGCGCCGGAATGCGCCTCGATCCTTTCGCGCACCTCACGGCCGGTGGTTTCCTGTAGCCAGGTCTTTATTCGATGCCAGGCTTTGTTTTCGTCTTTCAGACCCTGACCCCAGGTGATCGAATCTCCGAGGACCAGCATGTTGAGCGGCCGGGGCGGAGATTTGTCTGAGGCGGTAGACTGAGGATTCTGTCCAAAAACAGAGCCGGTCGAAAACAAGACTATCGCCGCGAGGGCGATCAGCAAACGCTTTGTGGGGTGAATTGACGGCTTCATGCAGGGAACTCGCGCCGATTCTAGCGCAAGCCGTCACCGAGGTCACCATTAATCCACGAACGTCTGATTGTTCAGGAGGTTCGGGCCAGGCTTTCCAGGAAGTCGTTTAGCAGGTTGAGCGCGACGCGCAACCGGTAATTTCGAGTTGAGCGCACGTCGTCGATGGGAGAGATGTCTTTGGTCATGGCGGCCGTGGCCGCATTCAATGTGTCCGCGTCGAACAGTTTGTGACGCAGCGCGGTTTCGGTTTGCGAGCAACGAATGGGAATTGGCGCCACGCTGCCCAGGGCAATTCGCACCTCGTCGATCTGGTTTCCGTTCATGCTGCCAACGCCTGCGAAACAAGCCTTTGAGATGGCCTGCGCTTTGCGCGTGCCGACCTTGCGATAGTAATGCGTGCGCGGCTTGCTCGTGCGGGGCAAACGGATCCTGCGCAGAAGCTCATCGGGCCGGATGTCCATTTGCTTGTAAGCGGTGTGAAATGAACTGTAGGAAACTGTTCGCGAACCTGTTTTCGAAACCAGCTCGAGCTCAGCGTCATAGACCAGCAAGGCCGGCGGAGAGTCAGCCGCCGGCGAGGCGTTAACAATATTGCCGCCCAGCGTGCCGCGATTCTGAATTGCGAGCCCGCCGGTTTCACTCGCCGCCTGGCAAAGCATGGGAAACTCTTCGCGCAATGTCAGGTTGGTTTGCGCCTCGGTGTAAGTCGTCAGTGCACCGAGCGTGATCGCAGCGTCCGATATATCAATTCCGCGCAGCTCCGAAAGGTTCCAGATGTTGAGGTAGTTTTCGTGCGGCAGCTTTCCGGCTTCGAGCAGAACCATCAGATCGGTACCGCCGGCGAAGGGTTTCCAGTTGTGATCATTCTGTGCGAGCACATCAAGAGCTTCGCTCAAATTCGTTGGCGTGACTAGTTGGTAAGATGGAACGTAAGCTCTCATTCAGCGTGCTTGCTTGCGTGGATTGTCACCGTCTTCTAATCTCTTTTTGTCAGTCCGATGAGCATCGCCTGGCCTTATCTTAGCTTTCGCAAGTTTGAGGCAAAGGCGCGTCAATTCCGACGCTAGTCTTAGCCTGGAGGTGACGGCCTCTGCCGACATATCAATCTGCTTCATCGCCAATATCATCCTTCAGGGCAGCAATGTCATCCAGGTCCCGGCCACTGCCTCTAAGTTTCTTTAATGCTATCAAACCGCCACGCGATACCACGGATAACTTTGCGCCTTCCACGTCGGCCTGGACTCTGGACTCCCAAACTTCCCGAATCGCTGGGGTCACCAGGAGCAAATCTAACGACAGCACGTGACCAGTTGTCGGATGAATCTTCGAGACTCTCCTAATCTCTATCGCACCATTTGCAAACGACATATCCAAGCCGCGGATCGTATATCCGAGTTCTTTAGCAACCTCAGGAACTAATTCGAAGGCCTCGGCGGAAATCAACATATCGATGTCAATGGTGGCTCGTGGATGATTATAAACGGCCATGGCTAGTCCTCCACAAAGCGCGTAATCGATACGCTTCCTGTCAAAAGCCGAAATTACTTTCCGGAGCTCTTCGTAGAGATCAAACATAGCTTGTGCTCTATTTCTGACATGCCCGCACCACCGACTCAAAAATCTTCATGTACCCGGTGCAGCGGCAAAGATTCCCGGCCAGACCATTGCGAATCTCCGCTTCATTTGGATTCGGATTCTTCTCGAGCAGATCAACCGCGGCCAAAACCATTCCCGGCGTGCAGATGCCGCATTGCGCGCCGCCGCATTCGATGAAAGCCTGCTGCACGGCGTGTAGCTGACCCTCGCCGATAGCGATGCCTTCGATAGTCTTGATTGACGCGCCTTCGACCTGCGCGACCGGCACCAGGCAACTATTGACGATCTGACCGTCGATCATTACCGAGCACGCGCCGCACTCGCCTTCGCCGCAGCCTTCCTTGGTTCCAGTCAGACGCAACTGCTCGCGCAAAACGTCGAGCAGGCGTTCCATTGGATAAGCATGGAGCGTTTGCTGTTCTTCATTCACTGTGCAGATGATTTCAGTTTTGTCCGGCAAAAAAGTTTTCCTCTGCGTTAGTCCGAAATCCTCCGGGGCAGTAGCCCGACCGTTAGGGAGGGCGTGAGCGCCGATCAACGACGCCCTCCCTAACGGTTGGGCTACTGCCCTGCTTCCGCTTCCTCCATCATCTTCTCCGGCATCAGAGGCACGTGGTTGAAACTCACGCCCGTCGCATTCTCGATCGCATTCAAAATCGCCGGCGCCGGCCCGTCCATCGGCAATTCGCCGATGCCTTTGGCTCCGGCCGGTCCGAAGGCATAGGGGTTCTCTTCAAAGAAAACCCGAATTAGTGGAATGTCCGCCGCCGTCGGCATGATGTAGTTAGTCATCTGGCCGTTTGCCATGCGCCCGTGCTGCCAGACCACGTTTTCGTAAAGCGTCATCCCGATCGCCTGTGCGACCCCGCCTTCAATCTGCCCGGCGGCCAGCACCGGATTAATTACCCGCCCAACTTCCTGCACCGCGACAAAGTCATCGACGTGCGCTTCATACGTCAACGGGTCATACGAAACTTCCGCCACATACACCGCCCAGGCAAACGCGCCGTAAGCGTCGCCCTGATACTTTTCGTCGTCCCAGTAAATATTCGGCGGTGGTTCGTACTTGCTAAACGATTTGAGCGCGCCAAACTTAGCGACGTATTCACCGCAAGCTTTTTGGAATTCGGACTGCGTGAATGGATCGTTTAATAGTCCACTGCCGATCAGCGTTTGTTTCAATCCCAGCACGGCGGATTCCACCAGCTTCCCAACAATCATGCATGTGCGCGAGGCGACGGTCGGGCCGCTGTTCGGAACCTGAGCAGTATCTGGCTGCGAGACTTCGACGAGATCGTAATCAAGGCCGAGGGCCTCAGCCGCGATCTGCGCAAAGATCGTGTTCGTGCCCTGGCCAATCTCTGTGCTGGCGGCGAGAATTTTGATGCGGCCGTCAGACGTCGCTTCCGCGCCCACCACCGATTGCAAAAAGACTTCGCCTGAGCCGGTGAACCCGGCGCCGTGCATGAAAGAAGCGAAGCCGATGCCTTTCTTGATTCGTGATGCTGAGCCCTCCGTTACGGTCGGGCTACTGCCCCGCTCAGCGTTCTGTTTCGCAAAACGTTCACGCTTGGCTTCATAGTCAGTCAACTTAAACGCGCGTCTGAGCAAGCCTTCCATATCGACTTTTTCGCGAATTGTTTGATTGGTGGCAGTCGTCTCGCCTTCATGAATGAAGTTGCGCCGGCGAAATTCAGCAGGCGAAAGTCCCACTGCTTCTGCCGTCCGATCCATGTGCCGCTCCAAAGCAAAGATGCTCTGCGGCGCGCCGAATCCGCGAAAGGCGCCGTGCGGAGGGACGTTGGTCGCCACCGCCGTGCTCTTGATGCGAACGTTCGGACAAAAGTAAGGACCGGCGGCGTGGATCGTACCGCGCGAAAGCACTACCGGCGACAGCGTGCAGTACGCGCCACCGTCAATCACGAAATCGATCTCTTGCGCCAGAAGCTTTCCGTCTTTCGTGACGGCGGTTTTATGTCTGGTTCGCGAGGGGTGCCGCTTGGTGGTTGCGACCATGTCTTCGGCGCGATCATAAACAATCTTGACCGGTTTGCCCGATTTCCAGGCCAGCAGCGCCGCGTGGCCGGCAATCATCGAAGGGTATTCTTCTTTGCCACCAAAACCGCCGCCGGTTTCAGTCTGAATCACGCGGATCTTTTCTTCCGGCAAGCCGAATAACTTAATCAGCGCCTTATGCACATAGTAGGGACACTGCATCGAACCCCAGACAGTTACTCCGTCGTCGGGGTTTGCTATGGCAATAGCCCCGTTGTTCTCGATATAGAGTTGTTCCTGTGCCCCGGTTTCATACTCGCCTTCGATAATGAAGTCAGACCTGGCCCAGACTTCATCAACGTTGCCCTTGTCGACCAGAAACTTTTTGAAGACGTTGTCCTCGCCCCAGATGACTTCTTTCCGCGCCAGTGAATCATGCAAAGAAAAGATGGCGGGCAGCTCTTCATATTCAATCTTCACATGACGGCGAGCTTCTTCGAGCAGGTACTTGTCATGATGAGCCAGCAGCACAATCGGCTCTTCAGGATGATTCACGATTTCGTCGGCGAGATAAGGCTGATCGTTGAGAATCAGCGCGACGTAGTTTTCCCCAAGCTTCAGATCGCGGATGTCTTTGGCCGTGACGATCGTGAATTCATTCCAGGGAATATTGCAGTCAGAACCGCCTGCGGACCGGGGTCCCCGAGCGGGCAGCCCGCTTGGGGTGGTGGATGCGGGCGGTTGATTGAAGGAAATACTCTTGATCCGTCCCCTCGCTATCGAGCTACGCACCGTGACCCCGTGGAGCATTTCAGGAAAGGTGAGATCGTCAACGTAAAGCGCCTGGCCGGTAACTTTCCGGCGGCCTTCTTTGCGCGGAATGGATTTGCCGACGAGGGTTGCGACTGTGGGAAAACTCATTTAGTAATAGGCTGCTCCTTAGACTGCAGGATGGGCATGATCCTATTTATCACATCGTTAGAGCCGTGCCTTCGAGGCGATACTTGGTATTTGATAAATAGCTCTTCAACTTCGTTCGCGTACACACCAACAGTGGCATGAAAGACGGATGCTAGAATGCTGCGGACTGCTTCAATGTGTGCGTAATTTCTAACAGTTGCGAGTAGTTCTAGCATAGAAACATCGCCTTCCCTTGCAAGAACGGGCCCTCTGATTGAGACGTGCTCGAGAAAAGACCGCTCGTCGCTTCCATCGATCGCACTTCTAATCGGGCCAAAAATATCGTCAAAATTTAACGTTGGATCGAGCGTTTTTGCGAAGTAAAAGGTTAATTGCGCATTTTCTATGATTGCGTTTGCCAGATCAGATTCAAAAAATAGTGAGCCCCTAAGCGATACTTTTTTCAGAATTGCACGATCGAAGTTCGTATTTCGAAGATCCACTTGGTCAATCTTTGCGCCGTAGAGATCAGTCGACGACAAATCCTTCCCAGTGAGGTAGTCTTGTGAACACTCGCATATTAACGTTGCGGCGTTTCCGCCCAGGCGTGCGTCATGTAGGTGTCTTCCCGTTGTTAGCGTAATCCAGCTCATGAGTGTCTGAAGGTTTGGTTGAAGTTCTTTCAGAAATTTGAGAACAACCCACTCGAGTGATATTTGGCCGAAGACGTCCGGCTGACTTGATTCGACCTCGCTGTGTAATTTCGCAGCCACTAAATACTCCATTATTGATTTGTGAGAGAAGTAGTAATTGTCACCGATACGAATCAAAAATGAGTTCGTGAGAAAATCGCGCGTGTGGGCCTCTAACTCATGTTTTGGAGGGCTAATTATTCTCTCTACGCAATTCTGGGCATCGATGAATCCTACCGCAGGAGTCTTTTGACTAAAGATGTCAATTGCTATTTGTTGCAACAGGGTCAGCCGATCATCGTCGCTTAACACTAATGACCTCTTTTTCAGAACCTTCTGCCGCTTCATTTCGCCAATAAGATAGGCTCTATATAGGTTAGGAAGGTTTATTGGCGCGTCTCCGGCGATGAGTCGGGGCAATGTCTTAACAATCATGTCGAGCAGCACCGGCCGCTGAGATAGATCCGATAGGCTACCAATGCTATTTATTTTGTCTCTGTAATAAGTCCATGACTGCGTAGCACCCTTCACAAGGGGAACGCGATTACGCAGGAATAAGGCAACTTGATCCGCATCCCAAGGCAAAATCTTTATGGGTTCATATTTAGTCACGCGATTCAAGAAGGGGTTTAGGCCAGGCTTCAAAGCCTCTTCCTCTTCTTTCCTGCTAATGAAGTATTCGGGTCTACTCGTAAGAAGTACTCGCGCGTTCTCTGATCCAGTCAACTTCTCAATCTCCAGCAGGTTGGACTCGAGCGTGTCAGCGTCGACCTTTACCGCCATTTCATCAAAGCCGTCGAAAATCAACAAGAAGATTCCGGCGTCATTCATCGCTTTGAAGAGCTCAATTCTTGGGTTCGTCGCCTTACATTCTCTGTCAAGAAATGAAGTTATATAAGCTTCCAAATCAAGCTTACCAATAAACTCCCGCAAGTTAAGAAGGACAGGGATACGACTCGAGTTTGCATCTTGCAAATAAGACGCAGCCAGATCGTGAGAGATTTTTTGACATAAGGACGATTTGCCAGAGCCATATTCGCCGAAGATCGCGAGGTGTAAATGGGGCATGCTTCGTTTTATCCAGTTGTGTATCACATTATCAATTACGTCAATTCGCTTCGGCTTTCCGCGTATTGTTTTCTCGCCACTGAGATCGACGTAGTATTTCCCCAATGCGGGTTCGCCTGGCCGCGCCGGATCACCACGCTCGAATTTGGCGACAAGATTCTTTAGATACGACGTTAAGTCAATTAACTGAGATATCTTCTCCGCATATGTGAAGAGGTCAATACCTGCAGACTTTGCGAAGCCTTTGGCCTGATCGCTCCACGCTGCGCGGGTTATGATTTCTGCGGAATCTGCTGTGCCCGCCAAACGAGCAATATCCAACAAACCCTTAAATGCTTGAACTCTTTGGTTTGCGTTAACGGCCCGCGCTTCGTCCTTGCACTCAACGATTACGCGATGTTCCCGAGAACTTCCGGGAACTCTGAAGGTCGCCAGAATATCGACTTTTTTCTGATGGATCTCGATATTTTGGACAACTTGTGCTCCTAGCAATCGATACAAATCAGCTACCGCATCTTCGAATTTTCGGCCCCTCTCAACGGATGCCTTTCCCCTAGCTCTTCGAAGCGTCGCTTCCTTGCGCGTCTTTCCTTTTGTTTTCGTGGGAGTCTTTCGAGTAGTCATTCTTCCGCTCCTGTCGACGCGCCCGACTGCATCCTCGACCGCAGCGACGAGAATAAGGTTGCAGTTCACGACGGGTTGGCGTATTTCAACTGGCCGGTGATATCCATTATTTCGATTCCGACCAGTTCTTCCCCTTCATAATCGAACACGACCAGATCGTCGACATCGCTCTCGCTGTGAGTAGGATTCGTTTTCTCTTTTAGACTGATGTGGAGCGTGTCCACGTCATCCTGATAATCCAGCCACAATTCACCCGGCGGAAGGCTGACGCGCCGATGCGCAGCTTCCAGCAGTTCTTCTTTCTCTGGAATTACTATTCCTCTGGGTTCTCTTCGCGCCATACGATCTTTGCCTTATCCATCTTCTCGACCACACTGGCGGAAAGAATAAATCCGTCATGTCGGCCCTTCTCAACGTAGAACACGTGCAGAAAAGCCTTTCGTCCCAAAACCACCACCGCGGCAAGCCCCCACGCCTGCTGGCGAAGAATACAGTCAGGATTCTCCCTTGGCCATCACTGGGCGAATTCCTCAATCAACTGCACTTCGCGCTTAAGAAGCTGATTTACTAATTCGCTAACGTCCTTCCCGTTCTTGTGCGCAAGATCCTCAAGTTGTTTTTGAAGTTTCGCGTCAAGATAGATCGGCAACCGCAACTCAGCTCCCTCGCGGTAAAATTTTCCTCTTACGCCTTTGGAAAAATCGTAATTACGTCTCATGACTATTTCCTTTCGTATTGCCTAGCTTCGCTCTGATTCGCTTTGCGCGCCGAGATTAAACGGATTCGAGCGCTCGACTCGGTCTCTGCGCGGAAAGTATGGCTGACCACCAGCAACACTCCGGTACGATCCAAGCCAAGTGTAACCCAGCGCTCTTCTCGTTCACTATGTTCGTCATCCACTTCTGATAAGGCTTCTCGATCAGCGAAGACCGTCGCCGCTCGCTCAAAAGAAACTCGATGTTCTCTTAGGTTCTGCCGAGCTTTCGCAGGATTCCACTCGAATTGATATTCAAATCGCTGGCTCACATTGTCATCATCCCATGGACTCCACCGCGACTCGACTTGGCGCCGCGGATTGGTCGCGCGAGTGCATCGTCTCGGCTTCGCTGGTAATTCGGGTTGGATACTTCTCGTTCCAGCAGGCCACGCACGCTTCGTCAGGATTCAGACCCGTCGCTTCCAGCATTCCTTCCAACGAAAGGTAGCCCAGCGAATCAGCCTCGATGAAATCACGAATTCCTTCAACCGAATAGTTCGCGGCGATCAATTCGGATTTGTTCGGCGTGTCGACTCCGTAATAACACGGGCTGATTGTTGGCGGACAGGAAATCCGCATGTGAATCTCTTTGGCGCCCGCTTCACGCACCATGCGCACGATCTTTTTCGAAGTCGTGCCTCGTACTATTGAATCGTCAATCAGGACGATTCGCTTGCCTTCGATCAAATTGCGCACCGGATTCAACTTGATGCGCACACCAAAGCTGCGGATGGATTGCTTTGGTTCGATGAAGGTGCGGCCAATGTAATGGTTGCGCACCAGGCCGAAACGAAACGGCAATCCACTTTCCGCCGCATATCCGATCGCCGCCGGCACGCCTGAGTCAGGCACCGGCACGACCAGGTCGACGTCGGCGGGTTGCTCGATCGCCAGACGCTTGCCCATCTTGTGCCGGGAACGATTCACCGACTGCCCGAAGATCAGGGAATCAGGACGGGCAAAGTAGACATGCTCAAAGATGCACATCGATGGTTGCCGCGGCTGCAGCGGACGCGATGAACGCAAACCATCTTCATTGATGACTACCATCTCGCCCGGTTCAATGTCGCGAACATATTTCGCATCGATGAGATCAAAGGCACAGGTTTCCGACGCGACCACCCAGGCGTCTTCCAGACGGCCAAGTGCCAGCGGACGAAAACCGCGCGGATCGCGAATCGCAATCAACTCATTCGGCGTCAGAAAGAGCATTGAGAAAGCCCCTTCGATATCTCGCAGGACTTCCGGGATCGCCTCAGCGATGCTGGCCGCGCGCGAACGCGCGACGCCATGCAAGATCACTTCGGTATCTGAGGTCGAGGAAAAGATGGCGCCTTCGCGCTCCAGCTTCTTTCGTTCTTCACGCGCAAAGGGCAGATTGCCATTGTGACAAACGGCGATCTGGCCGTGCTGACAGGTGACCAGAAATGGTTGACACTCGCGCAGGGAAACTTCACCTGCGGTTGAATAGCGAACATGACCGATGGCGCTGGGGCCGGGCAAGCGATCCAGACGCTCCTGGTTGAAAGCTTCCGACACGTAACCCATGGCCCGTTGGGAAAGCAGTTGCTCGCCGTTCGAAGTGACGATGCCACAGGATTCCTGACCGCGATGCTGCAAAGCGTACAAACCAAGATAGGTCAGGCGCGATGCTTCCGGATGTCCGTAGATTCCGAAGACACCGCATTCTTCGTGGAGCTTATCATCCCAAAGATTAGTCACAGCTTGAGATTATCGCGCCTGAGCGTGGCTTTCAACCAGGCGGCGATTCCCAACTCCGCTGTAGTGTCTTGATTTCAGTTCTTCTCTGCGCTGCCTTTGCGTCCTCTGCGTCTCCGCGGTGAGCCTTTTCGCGGGCAGAATTCACCGCAGAGTCGCCGAGGACGCGGAGTCGACGCAGGGAATAAATCAAACCGGGACCCCGAGGCCGAAAGCGCGACAACCTGGCAATTCCGAGTTATAAATAGATTAGGCCGGACAGAATTGGACGGAGGATTGAATTGGATGAATGAAGCAAGAAGACTCAGATTGGGTCTGGCGGTGTTGATGACCGTATTGGCGATTATTGTTTGGTCTCAAGCTCCGAGAACTCAGGCCGGCGTCGCGGAAAGTTTTGCGACTCTGAGTGACGCGAAATCGACTTATGACGCGAAGTGCGCCAAGTGTCATGGCAAGGACGGCCGGGGAAAGACGATGCGAGGCAAGCTTACTCACGCCCGTGACCTGACAATCGGGCAATGGCAGAATGACGTGACGGACGAGCGATTGTTCAATTCGATCAGCAACGGCCGCGGTAAAATGCCGGGATTCAAAAAGCAACTCTCGGAAGCGGACATCGACGCGCTGGTGTCTTATGTTCGGGGGTTGAAGAGGTAGACTTTCAGACCTGTAAAGCGCCGTTAGGCGCAGAATGTTTATAGACCCACCGCTCTAATAGATTTTTAAGCTCCGAAGGGAGCGAAGCTACTTCGCTCCCTTCGGAGCTGATACTCGATATTATCGAATCCGGTGCTATAAACATTTGGCTCCTACGGAGCCCAAATCCTTAGACTCCATTTACCAGGTATCCAAATCGTGAATACTGAAAGCCTCGGACTAAAGCTCTTAAGGGTGGCTCTGGGCGTGGGTTTGCTGGTTGCACTTTCGTTTGCCGGCTGGAGAATTTATCGCGCTCTGCCCAGTGATGACGCAGATGTGTCACCCGTCGCCGCGACGTACGGCCGCGGGAATACGCCGGTGAGTATTGTCATGGGAAGCGGATTGTCCGGCGCCTCATTGAATTCTCCGGTTGAGCTTTATCCTTTCGATCTCACCGCGGCGCAGCGGGAGTTTCAAACTGCTCCCCAACCTGGCAAAACCTTCGATGACTTTCTCGCCAGACGCATGCGCGGCGTAACGCCGGTGCCGGCGCCCACTGATAGTCACGGCCGCGCAGCGGTAAACCTTGGCCCGGGTAATTGGTGGGTGCGCGCGACTGCGTTGCTCAGCAGCGGAGAAACGATTGAATGGCGTTTGCCGTTTGCTGTTTCGGGACGCGAGCAGACCGTCGAGTTGACGATGGAAAATGCTTACGAGAAAACGAAGAAGTTCTAGCAGCAGAGGTCGGAGATAGAGATCAGAAGTCAGCCGCGCGGCTCTCAACTTCTGACCTCTGATTTCTGATCTCTGACCTCTAATGATGAAGGCCCTCCGCTATGAAAATCAAAAGCTCTCGCTGGCCGACGTGCCGCAACCGCACGTTGATGGCGAGGCGTTGGTGCGGGTGACGCTATCAGGCATCTGCAACACGGATTTGGAAATCGCACGCGGTTATGCCGGCTTTCAGGGAACGATCGGGCACGAGTTCGTGGGCGTGATTGAAAGTCTGCCTGAGTCAGCGCGCGGACTGACAGCCGGACAGCGAGTTGTCGGCGAGATCAATGCCGGTTGCGGGAGGTGCGATCTTTGTCTCGCCGGCGATCCGCGTCATTGCTCAAGGCGAACTGTGCTGGGAATCGTTGGACGCGATGGTGCTCACGCGGAATTTCTCAAACTGCCGGCGGCGAATTTGTTAGCGGTGCCCGACGAAGTTTCTGATCAGCGCGCGGTGTTTACCGAACCTCTCGCGGCGGCGTGCGGCATACTCGAGCGGACCGATGTTACTGAAGACACGCGAGTGGCCGTAATTGGTGACGGCAAACTTGGGCTGTTGTGCGCGCAGGTCCTGAAAACGACCGGCGCGCCGGTCACAATTGTCGGAAAGCACCAGAGCAAGCTGGCAATCGCAAAACGCCGCGGGATCGAAACGGTGACCGTGGACGAGGTGCAAAGTCGTAGTCGCGAGTTTGACCTGGCAGTTGAAGCGTCCGGTTCGCCCACAGGACTCCGGCTGGCGCTCGAACTGCTGCGTCCACGCGGCGTGTTGGTTTTGAAATCGACCTTTCACGGCGCCGCAGAATTCGAAACGGCGCCGATTGTAGTTGATGAAATCAGCGTGATCGGTTCGCGCTGCGGGCGTTTTGCTCCGGCCCTGGAACTGCTCAAAACGGGCGCGGTTGACGTGGAGAGTTTGCTTAGCGAAGAGTTCCCGCTGGTCGAAGGCCTGCGTGCCATGGCGCTCGCGGCCGAGCCCGGTGTGCTGAAAGTCCTCCTGCGCCCCTGACGACTGCCCCGCGGACTTCTAGTTTTTCTCCGGGCCTTTCGCTATACTGCCCAAATCTGCTCCCCCTTTGAAACCGAAAGACGCAGTGTGACGTCTCTTTAATCAAAGCCGGATCGACAAAGTTTCTCTAAGGCGGTGAACCATGTTTGAGTCTTTAAAGCCAACCACTGACGCTGAAGCGACAATTTTGCGGAAGTTGCGCGTGTGGATTGCGGCCCTGGCTGCCGTCTGCGTGCTGGCGGGCATTGGCATCGGCGCCATTCTGGCAGGTCGCCCGGCGGTCGCCCAGGATGGGATGCAAGCTGCAGCGCGCGCGCCGGAAGCGCTTTCAGCGTCGTTTGTGGAAATTGCCCGCCGCGTGGAACCGGCGGTGGTGAACATTGACACCTTGCAGGTTTCGCCCGACATAGCCGAGGGCGATAGCGAAGACAAGAGTGAACGTTCACCCAGCAGTCCGCTCTACGACATGTTTCGCCGCCAGCCTCCACGGCCCACGCGCGGGGTAGGCAGCGGATTCATCATTGACGCCAAGGGCTACATCCTGACGAATCAGCACGTGATCGATGGCGCCACGCGCATCACCATCGGGTTACTCACCGGCGAACGATTTCGCGGCAAAGTAATCGGAGTAGATCGAGAGACCGACCTGGCTCTGATCAAGATCGATGCCGGCCACGATCTGCCGGTGATGAAGTTTGGTGATTCGAACAGCACCCAGGTAGGTGATTGGGTTTTGGCCATCGGCTCGCCGTTTGGATTGGATCAGACCGTGACGGCGGGAATTATTTCCAAGAAGGAACGTGACTCGCAGGCGTTCACCAACTTTCAGCGTTTTCTGCAAACTGACGCTGCGATCAATCGCGGCAACAGCGGCGGCCCGCTGGTCAACATGCACGGCGAAGCGATCGGCGTGAACTCGCAGATTGCGACCCTGACCGGAGACTACAACGGCATTGGCTTTGCCCTGCCTTCGAATGAAGCGAAGTTCGTTTGCGAACAGATCCTGTCCGGCGGAAAAGTTAAGCGCGGTTATCTGGGTGTAACGCTTGAGTCGGTGCGCTCGGAATTCGCGCGCATTTATGGCTTGCCGGAAGCGAAGGGCGCGATTATTGCCGACGTGCAACAGGAACGAAACGGCCAACCCACGCCCGCTGCCAAGGCCGGATTGCAGGCCAACGACGTGATTGTCGAGTTCAATAGCCAGCCCGTGCAGGACGCGCAGGATCTGATCGCTAAAGTCGCGGGCGCGGCCGTCGGCCAGAGCGTAGCGATCACTTACCTCCGAGATACGGATGGCAAACTTGAGCGGCGCACCGCCAATGTGACTCTCGGTGAACGGCCGGACTTTTTCGCGCGCGACGGCGAAATGGTTGGACCGAAAGAAAAGACTGACCCTGCCAAGGCCGGAAGCACTCGTCTGGGGCTGACACTGAGCGAGCTTACGCCGCAGCAAATCACTGAGAAGCATCTGACCGATGTGAAGGGACTCTACATCAAGGAAGTTGATCCCAACGGTCTGGCTGCGGACGTGCGACCGAATGAAATAATTCCGGGCGAGGTAGTAACACGAATCAATCGCGTGCCGGTTGCCACTCTGGCGGACTTTCAACGCGTAGTCGACTCGTTAAAGCCGGGCGACGCGATCGTGCTTAACCTGTCCCGCTATGACCGCCAATCAAGCCGCGTGGTCCAGCGAATCGTCCAGTTCACCTATCAGTAAAGGCAGATGTCAGAGGTCGGATGTCAGAGATCAGCACGCGGTGTTCTTGCTGACCTCTGATCTCCGGCCTCTGATCTCTAACATCGATGGCTCAAGCAAAAAAAGCACTGGCAAAGAAAACGCGCTCAGGAAAAACGCGCGCGGCGTCGAGCGTTCGTAGTACTGACTATCAAAACTTTATCGGCGGCCGCTGGGTGCCCAGCCGCAGCGGCGAGTGGATCGAGAATCGCAATCCCGCCGACGTCCGCGATTTGATCGGCCGCTTTCCGCTTTCGACCAAGGAAGACGTTGACGACGCGGTAACGGCCGCTGCCGAAGCCTTCAATCACTGGCGGCGCACCCCGGCGCCCCGCCGCGCTGAAATCCTTTTTCGCCTCGGCGAAATCCTGATTCGCGACAAAGAAAAATACACCGCCGACATGACCCGCGAGATGGGCAAGGTGCTGAAGGAAGCCGGTGGCGACGTTCAGGAGGCGATCGATTGCACCTACTACACGGCCGGTGAAGGCCGTCGTCTGCATGGATTTACCACCCCGGCGGAGATGCCCAACAAGTTCGCGATGTGCGTGCGCCAGCCGGTGGGACTGTGCGGTTTGATCACGCCGTGGAACTTTCCTATGGCCATCCCCTCGTGGAAATTGATTCCCGCCCTGGTGTGCGGCAACACCGTCGTCATCAAACCGGCGGAAGACACGCCGTTCTCAACTTACAATCTGGTTAAGGCCTGCGAAGAAGCCGGCATTCCGCCCGGCGTGGTGAATCTGGTTACCGGATACGGCGAGACGGTGGGTGCCGGAATCACCAACCATGCGGCGCTGCGTTTAGTTTCGTTTACCGGCTCGACCGATACCGGACGCGTAGTGGCTTCGGCCTGCGCCGAACGCAACGCGATCTGCTCACTGGAAATGGGCGGCAAGAACGCCATCATCGTGATGGAAGACGCCGACATCGACAACGCGATTGAAGGCGCAGTCTGGGGCGCGTTTGGAACTTCAGGTCAGCGTTGCACTGCTTCGTCGCGGCTGATCGTGCACAAGAAAGTCTACAAGCAGTTTGCGAAGAAGCTGGTTGAGCGAACCAAAGCCCTGCGCGTTGGTAACGGAGCAGATCCGAAAACCGAAGTCGGGCCGGTCATCAACGAAGATGCCGTGCACAAGATCATGAGTTACATCGACATCGGCGAGCACGAAGACGGCGCCACACTCGCGTGCGGGGGCAAGCGTCTGACCAAAGGCGATTACGCGCACGGCTATTTTATCGAGCCGACAGTCTTCACCGACGTAGCGCCGAACACGCGTATTGGCCAGGAAGAGATTTTTGGTCCGGTAACTTCGGTGATCCCCACCAACTCTCTGGACGAAGCAATCGAGATCGCCAACGGTGTCCGCTATGGTTTGTCCGCGGCCATCTACACACAGGATGTGAACCGCGCTTTTCACGCGATGGAAGAAACTTACACCGGAATTTTCTACGTCAACTCTTCGACCATCGGCGCCGAGGTGCATCTGCCGTTTGGCGGCACCAAAGGCACCGGCAACGGTCATCGCGAAGCAGGCACGCAGGTCCTCGACATTTTCTCAGAATGGAAGTCGGTCTATGTTGACTACAGCGGCAAGCTGCAACGGGCGCAAATTGATAATGTAGAGTGATGTCCCGGAGATTCTTCCGTATCGTAATCCTCATGGCTCTCGCCGGAATCGCTTCGCCCGCTTACAGCCAGTCCGGCCGCGCCAAGAAACCGCCCGTCAAAAAATCTACCACGCCTGAAGTCCCGGTTGATACTGCATCGATCGCGCCTCCCGAACCGAAAGAAAAACTTCCCGAGATTATTGCCGGCGAGCGAATCTATACCAGCAGGGAAGTGGACCAGAAGGCACTCATCATCAGCAAACCGGCCGCGCAGTACACTGAAAATGCCAAACGCGCGGGGACCAAGGGAAAGGTGGTTCTGCGGGCAATCTTGTCCGCCGATGGCCAGGTAAGGCACCTCGAAGTCCTCTCAGGATTACCGATGGGCCTGACTGAATCCTCGATGGCCGCGGCCACTCAGATCAAGTTCCTACCGGCCAGAAGACTTCGCCAGGCTGTCTCACAATGGGTGAAAATAGAGTACAGGTTCTGGGTCTACGACACCGGGCGCCAGCGGTGGCCCCTGCGGTCCAATTGACGATCAGTTGTCAGTCCTCAGTTGCAAAATCTGCTTCATTCCAATTAACTAGCTACGGACAACTGACTACTAACAACTGACAATCGACAATGGATCCATCCCGCATTCGTAATTTCTCGATCATTGCGCACATCGATCACGGCAAATCGACGTTGGCCGATCGGCTGCTCGAATTGACCGGCGCCGTGACCGGGCGTGATATGGAAGCGCAGGTGCTTGACGACATGGATCTCGAACGCGAGCGCGGCATCACCATCAAAGCGCACGCCGTCCGGCTGGATTACAAAGCGCAGGATGGCCAACAGTACGTCTTGAACCTGATCGATACTCCCGGGCACGTCGATTTCTCGTACGAGGTTTCGCGTTCGCTGTCAGCCTGCGAAGGCGCCTTGCTTATCGTCGATGCCTCGCAGGGCGTCGAGGCACAGACACTGGCCAATACCTATCTCGCGATTGAGAATAATCTCGAACTCATCCCGGTAATCAACAAGATCGATCTCCCCGGCGCCGAGCCGGAGAGAGCCGTCCAGGAGATCGAGCACTTCATCGGTTTGGAAACTCACAACGCGATTTTCACCAGCGCCAAGACCGGCGAGGGAGTGGCGGAGGTTCTGGAAGCGATCGTGCGCGACGTACCTTCGCCAAAGGGCGATCCAAACGCGCCGCTCAAGGCCCTGATCTTTGACTCGTGGTACGACTCTTATCGCGGCGTGATCGTTTTGTTTCGCGTCATCGATGGCTCTATTCGTCCGGGAATGAAGATTCGCTTCTTCAACGCGGGCCGCGATTACCAGGTGGAGACCCTCGGCGTGAATCGCCCGCGGCCAACTCCTGTCGATGAATTGGGCGTAGGCGAAGTTGGATTTCTGACTGCTTCAATAAAGACCGTCGCCGACGTGCAAATCGGCGACACGGTTACCGAGGCGGCCCGGCCCACGAAGGAGCCGTTCCCCGGTTATCAGGAAATCAAACCGATGGTTTTCGCGGGACTCTACCCCATCGACACAAATCAGTATGAAGAGCTGCGGGACGCGATGGACAAGCTTCGTCTGAATGACGCTTCGTTTTTTTACGAGCCGGAGTCGTCCACCGCACTTGGTTTTGGATTTCGCTGTGGCTTTCTCGGTCTGCTGCACATGGAGATCGTGCAGGAACGTCTGGAACGCGAGTTCAATCTTGATCTAATCACCACGGCGCCGGGCGTGCGCTATGTTGTGACTACGACTGACGGCAAGGTGACGGAAATAGATTCACCGGCGAAGATGCCTGATCCCGGCCGGATAAAGAAAATTGAAGAGCCGGCAATCCGCGCCACGATCCTTACTCCCGAAGAACACCTGGGCGGCATCCTGGCGTTGCTGGAAGAAAAGCGGGGAGAGCAGAAGGGCTTTGAATACATCACTTCGAATCGCGTGATGTTGACCTATGAGCTGCCGCTGAATGAGATCGTTCTGGATTTTTATGATCGCTTGAAGTCAACGTCGCGGGGATATGCTTCGCTCGATTACCACCTGGCGGGCTTCTGGGAAAGCGATCTGGTCAAGCTCGATGTGCTGGTCGCCGGTGAGCCGGTCGATGCGCTGTCTTTGGTGCTCCATCGCGATACCGCGGCAGTAAAGGGCCGGGCGCTGGCGACCAAGATGAAGGAACTAATCCCGCGCCAGCTTTTCGAAGTCCCAATCCAGGCGGCCATCGGCGCCAAAATAGTTGCCCGCGAGACGGTGAAAGCGATGGGCAAGAACGTGATCGCCAAGTGCTACGGCGGCGACATCTCGCGCAAACGCAAGCTGCTCGAGAAGCAGAAGGAAGGCAAGAAACGAATGAAGAAAGTCGGCCGCGTAGAAATTCCGCAGGAAGCGTTTCTGGCCGTGCTGAAAGTGAATGAGTGATCTTTTTTGAAGGTAACTAGTGAGGTATGTCTAAACCAAAGCTTTCGAAATCCATGACCATTGAGCAATTCGACAATGGATATTGGTATGCACTTGAAATAAAAGCTTTCGCCGATGACATTGGTATCCCGGCAGCCTCGAAACTTCGCAAAGACGAACTCGAAGAGTTGATCAAACATTTTCTGCGAACCGGCCAGGTAAAGAGCTCGGAGAGGAAAACTCTCACCCGGTCGGGAATCAGAGACGCTGATAAAGGACTCAATCTCAAGCTTCCCGTGGTTAGCTATACCAACGATAAGGAAACAAAAGATTTTATTGAGACGGAAGCGTTGAAGATTGCGCCACAGCAAAAAAGAAAATCAGGGGTTCGCTATAGACTCAACCGTTGGCGAGAGCAGCAGATCGATAGTGGAATCAAAATTACGTACCGAGACCTGGTAAGAGAATATGTCAGATTGAATCAGGTCCAGGGCAGTTTCCCTCAGGTTAAGACTCCGTCGGGCAGATACATTAATTTTCTTTCCGATTTTCTGGCTAGCGAAAAGCACGCAACCAGGGCGCAGGCGCTGAAAGCCTGGCAGCAATTGAAGCAGGCTGAAATTCCGAAGAACTATCGAGAGTGGAAGAAGAAGTATGGAAAGTCGGGCGCGTAAAGACTGAAAGTGGCTGAACTTTAATTGGAGAGTCGTGAGCGATAACAATCCCAACCGCAGACCGGCGAAAGCCGTCACGGTCTTTTGTGACGGCTCAAGTCTCGGCAACGGGCGTGACGAAGCGCGCGCGGCCGCAGTCGCCCTGCTCGGCTATCAGGGATTGTGGCGCGCGTTCGGTCAATATCTTGGCAAAGCGACCAATCAGCAAGCAGAAATTGTCGCGGCGGCGCTCGGCCTGGAAGCATTAAAGGAACCATGCCGAGTGCGTGTCTTCACCGACTCCCGTTATGTGATTGAGACGATGAAAGGAAATTTTCGTCGTAAGACAAATCATGAATGGTGGAAACGTCTGGACGAGGCGTCAGCTCGGCACAAGATTGAGTGGCATTGGTCGCAGGGTCATGTCGGGCACGTGATTCAGGAGGCCGCCGATCGCGCGGCGCGGAAGATAGCGGCTCTGGGGCATGTTGAGCCGGCGGTCCTGCAGGACGCCGTGGACAGAGTGGGCGTGATTGAGCCGGAAGACGAAGCGTCGACTGATCCGGAATTATTTTGAGGACTATCCGCAGATTCCGCAGATTCAGAAAGAAGATAGCCACGAAAAAGCACAAAAGGCTTAAAAAGAAATCTTCGACTCAGGATCGGCTGAATAAAAACTCGCTGCTGCTTTTGATTTCATTTTGAGCTTTTTGCGCCTTTTTGTGGCTCTGTCTTTGTCCGTGTAATCTGCGAAATCTGCGGATCTGTCCCGGCGTCCTCTCGCTTTCCTGCGGGTAGGAATCTATAATCAGGCAACCAGCAAATCCGGCGTCACTTCTCAGCTAGAGCCCGTGTTATTACCGACTTCAAAATTAATCGGACTTCGCCAGCCGCTGCTTCTCTGCCTGGCCTTAATTATCGTCTCGATAGGCGCTGTGTCGATTACTTCCGCGCAAAGTGCCGACCGGGGATGGGAATGGCAGAACCCTCTGCCGCAGGGAAATGCGATCAGCGCAATTCGCTTCGCGAATGACAAGCGTCACGGGTGGGCAGTCGGCGCCGACGGCGTAATTCTTTACACGGACGATGGCGGCTATCAGTGGGAGAGCCAGCATACGCGGACGGTCGTCGCTCTAAATGGCCTTTACGTTTTCGATCGGCAACGCGCGTTGGTGGTCGGCTCACGAGGTTTGGTGCTGACTACGAAAAACGGCGGCGAGAAGTGGACCGAGATCCACACGCCGACAAAAGATCATCTTTACGCGATTACTTTCGCTCTCGACAATCCGGCACGCGGCTGGGCGGTAGGCACTTACGGCAGCATCATCACCACGAACGACGGCGGCCTGACCTGGTCGACGCAAAAAAGTTCCACGCGGTCGCATCTTTACGCGGTTTCATTTGCCAACAAGAATACGGGATTGGCCGCGGGCGATCGCGGAACCTTGCTCCGCACTGTCGACGGTGGCAAGCATTGGAAGGAAACTGTGCGTTTGGGGCCGTTGCCCTTCACGGGCGTGACCTTTATCGCACCGAAACGCGCGGTCGCCGTCGGCTTTGGCGGACGGATAATCTCCAGCGTCGACGACGGCCTGACCTGGGAACCGGAAGAGCTTCTGATGACCAGTGATTTGCTGTCAGTCTATTTCTCAGACGCACAGCACGGATGGATCACCGGCGAGAACGGTTTGGTGCTCAGCACCGCGAACGGCGGAAAACTTTGGCTGCCGGCGAGCGTCAGGACCAATCCGCGTCTGGTGACCGTTTACTTTGCCGACGAGAACACAGGTTGGGCCGCGGGCAGCGGCGGACTGGTCCTGCGCAGCGACGATGGCGGACTCGGTTGGGAGCGTCTGACTGAGGGCGGGCGCGACGACCTGGCGGATATTTTCTTTCTTGACGGCACACGCGGATGGGCCGTCGGCGCGCGCGGCCGGATTTTGGCTACCAGGTCTGGTGGAAAACTCTGGACCATGCGGCCGTCGGGTACAAACGTGCGTCTGGACGCGGTCACTTTCATTGACGAGAGAAACGGTTGGGCCGTCGGCGAGCAGGGAACAATCCTGCACACGACTAATGGCGGCATTTCGTGGGCACCCCAGAGAACCGACACCACGCAGGAATTGCTGGGCGTCTGTTTTGTCTCGGCCACTCGCGGCTGGGCGGTCGGCGCGCGCGGCACAATCCTCTTAACTGAAGACGGCGGGAATGCCTGGCGCCAGGTTCCTTCAAACACCAAAGCCTGGTTGGAAGACGTCCGCTTTCTCGATCCGAAACGCGGTGTCGCCGTTGGTTCCGGCGGCACGATCCTGCGCACTGAAGATGGCGGCGAAACGTGGAAAGACATCGCGCGCAATTTGCGCGAATGGCTCTATGCCGTTGCTTTCGCCGACGCCAGTCGCGGTTATGCAGTGGGCGAGAAAGGGATCATCCTGCGCACCGACGACGGGGGTCGGACCTGGAAAGATCAGGAGAGCGGCGCCCGGACGAATTTGTTTGGGATATCTGTTGCCTCCCGCGACGATGTGATGGTTGCCGGCGACATGGGTCGCGTGTTGGCAACCAGGGACGGCGGCCTGACGTGGGAAGCGACGCCGACCGTCACGAGTTCACCACTGTTCGCCGTGGCTTATCACGGAGGCGCAAATGCCTGGGTGGCCGGGCGCGGCGGCGCCATCCTGCGACGGACTGAGTCGCTGGCTACGCTTAAGTTTCCGACCTCAAAGACAGCGCCCGCACTTCGTGGTGAACCTAAATTAAAAGGGCAGGACAACGTCGAACAGATCGATCCCGGAGACATTCCGCGCGCCGTGCCCCGGGACAAGAAACCCGTGAAGCCTTAAGAGTGCTGTGCCCACTGAAACTCCCAACTCTGTCGAAGTCTTCTACTCATACGCCCACGAAGATGAAAACCTTCGCGACGAGCTGAAAAAACACCTTTCCAATCTTAAGCGACAAGGCGTGATTACCGACTGGTATGATCGCGACATCTCCGCTGGCAAAGAGTGGAACGAAGAAATCAAAGAGCATCTCAACTCAGCTAAGGTGATTCTGCTTCTTATCAGTCCCGACTTTATGAATTCGGATTACATCAACGACGTGGAAGTGAAGCGTGCCATGGAAAGGCACGAATCCGGAGATGCACGCGTCATCCCTGTTATTCTTCGCCCGGTTGATTGGCAAGGCACGCCTTTTAGCAAACTCCAGGCACTTCCCACTGATGCGAAGCCCGTAAACTCCTGGGACGATCCTGACGAAGCATTTCTCGACATCACGAAAGGGATTCGAAAAGCAATACAGGAGCTATGTGGCCCAACAGCGAGTGTCCCCACCGTCCCCGATATTCCCCGTCCACCAAAAGTAGGATTCGTCTCGCGCCGCGATAAAGAAGGACGCGATATTGTAGACCGCTTGAGGGAAGAGCTGGCTCCACAAAAACACCAATTGGTTGCACTGTGGGGAGCGGGCGGCGTTGGAAAGACTACGCTTGCAGCCGAAGCTGTACAAGGGCTTGCCGAATCTTACGGTCAGAGGATCATCTGGATCAGTGCGGACGGTCGCCCAAATTTCGTGTTTTCAACGTTGCTAGACGACATCGCCGAACAGTTAGGGCGTACCGATCTACGACCCCTCGCCGTAGGTCAAAAGGAAGAAGCCCTTCGCCCGCTCATTGCCGGCAAGTCTACATTGATTGTCCTGGATAACTTGGAAACGATTGCCCCCGAAGAAGAGTCGCTTTGCAAAGAATTTCTAGCGAAGCGGGTGCTTTGTCCAGCTTTGATTACGACGCGGGAACGAATCGACGATACCTACTTAATCCCGCTGGCTGCGATGGCAACTGGCGAGGCCGGAGAGTTTATTGAGAGACTAATCCTCCAGAGTCCTGACCCTGATATCTATGAGGTTGTTGACCAAGAGCGAATTCTTCAGACAGCGGAATACAATCCTCTCATTATTCAATGGATCGTTGCGCAGATCGATCTAGCCCAAGACCCTGAAGAGGTACTCACCGATTTAGCGCGCGGCGAAGGAGACGCCGCGTACCGTGTCTTCGACCGTTCCTACAACTTGCCTCAGCTTAATGACGGCGGTCGTGCTGTTCTGCTTGCGCTCGCACTTTTTACACCCAGCGCGGGACGACCAACTTTGGCAGCTGTTGCTGGCATGGATTTACGAAAAGACGGAGATAAGAAGCGCTTTAAGAAAGCACAAGAGACACTGGCCTCGTTGTGGTTGATTAAGAAAATGCATGGAGGCCTTCGCTTAGCCGTCGCAGGATTGACGCGCGAACTCGCGAGGTCATGCCTTTCACGGGACCCACGGTCGACAACATTCAAGCAACGTTTCATAACACGTTTCTCAGAATACGTCCGAAAGAACGGAAATGTGGCTCCGTCAGACCTAAATGCGGTTGAATTGGAAAGGGAAAACATCCTCGGCGCCATAGATCTTGCGTTTGCTGATGGGAACTGGAAAGCTGCAAAACAAATTATGCGATTCATCGCGTTTCCTGGGATGCTTGATTTACGTGGGTATTGGGATCACGCGATAAACTATGGTGAGAAGATTGTTAACGCCGCTAAATCGGATGGTGATGAATGGATAGCAACGCTCTATCAAGCTCACGTTGCGAATGTTCTATTTGATAGAGGTGAATACGATTTAGCAAAGCGCGCATATCAAGATGCCCTTGCTCTCTCTAGAAAACGGAAAGACGACAATAATGTGGCAAGGTATCTTATCCAGGTTGCCAGTATTGCCGTAGAACAAGAAGATTTTGACGATGCTGAGCGACTCTTAAATGAGAGCCTACAGTTGGCCAATAGACGGGGCGACAGAAATGTGGCCGCGGTTGTTCTCACCAATCTCGCAGTGTGCGCTGTCGGTCAAAACGATCTGGAAAGGGCTCAACGTGTGTCTGATGAGAGCTTGGAGTTGGCCAGAGAATTTAGTGACCCGAGTGTCATAGCCGGCTCTCTGAACCTCGCGGGAACTATTAGGAGACGTCAGGGCAATGACTCAGAAGCACGGAAGTTCTTTGAAGAAAGTCTGTCAATTAGGAAAAAACTTGGTGATCAGAGTGGCATAGCCATTACGACTCAGCATTTAGCGAGGCTTGCCGAGAATGAAGGCGACAATCTGGAAGCAGCTAGACTTCTGGAAATAGCACTAGAAATCTTTGAAAAGCTGAGGTCGGTCGAGGCAAACACCACGAGAGAAGATTTGGAAAGAGTGAGAGGTAAGTTATAGCAACCAATCTTCTGAGCCAGGCTAGTCCAGCTGATAACCGTTAAGTTAATAAGTACTAGAGTTTTGGAAAAGCTGATCGATACATACGACGACAGAGCATACCGCTCCTTCGAGCTTAGGTTTTTCGTTCGTCTTGGGCTATAAACATTTCGCCGCTACGCGGCTCGAAAGCTAATGTCTCAAGAAGCCACTAAACCAAAAACTCGCATCGAAACCGATTCCATGGGCGAGATCGAAGTGCGCGCCGATCGTTACTGGGGCGCGCAGACTGAACGCTCGCTGCTGCACTTTAATATCGGCGACGATGTCATGCCGCGCGAGATGATTCGCGCTCTCGGCATCCTGAAAAAAGCCTGCGCGCTGGTTAACCAGGATCTGGGCAAGCTGCCGCCGGACACGGCGAAGCTCATCACACAAGCCTGTGACGAAGTGATTTCCGGCAAGTTGGACGAGCATTTTCCTCTGCGCGTCTGGCAGACGGGCAGCGGCACACAGACCAACATGAATGCCAACGAAGTGATCTCGAATCGCGCGATTGAGATTGCCGGCGGCGTCATGGGCAGCAAGAAGCCAATTCATCCGAACGACGATGTGAACATGTCACAGTCGTCAAACGACACGTTCCCGACCGCCATGCACATTGCCGCCGCCGAGGAAATGAACCGGCTAATCCCACGGGTTGGGGAAGTTGAAAGCGCTATCGATGCCAAGGCCGTAGAGTTCAAGGACGTAGTGAAGATCGGCCGCACGCACTTGCAGGATGCCACGCCGCTGACTGTGGGTCAGGAGATGTCCGGCTGGGCGAGCTTGCTGGAGCGCGATATCGAACGAATGAAAACGACGCTGCCCGGTCTTTACGATCTGGCGATCGGCGGCACGGCGGTGGGAACGGGCCTCAATGCTCATCCTGAATTCGGCGAGCGCGCCGCGAAAAAAATTGCCGAACTAACCGGCTTGCCTTTCAAATCACATCCGAACAAATTCGCCGCTCTTTCAGCTCATGATGAAATTGTTTTCTGCAGCGGGGGGCTGAAAACTCTGGCCGCTTCGCTGATGAAAATTGCCAACGACATACGCTGGCTGGCGTCGGGACCGCGTTGTGGTTTGGGCGAACTGACTATCCCTGAGAACGAACCCGGTTCGTCAATCATGCCCGGCAAAGTTAATCCGACGCAGAGCGAGGCGGTGACCATGGTGGCGGTGCAGGTGATGGGCAACGACGCCGCGATTGGTTTCGCCGGCTCGCAAGGCAATTTCGAATTGAACGTTTTCAAGCCGGTGATGATTCACAATCTGCTGCACTCGATCCGTCTGCTGCACGATTCCTGTCACGGCTTTGTCGAATATTGCATCGCCGGCATGACCATCAATCGCGAACAGATTGACCAACATTTGCGCGGTTCGCTGATGCTGGTGACCGCTTTGAATCAGCACATCGGCTATGACAATGCGGCCAGGATTGCCAAGAACGCGCATAAGAAAGGCATCAGCCTGCGCGAGTCGGCAATCGAGCTGGGACTGTTGACCGGCGAAAAGTTCGACGAGCTGGTTAAGCCGGAAGAGATGACGCACCCTTGAACTGAAGGCAGAAGGCAGTAGGCAGAAAGCAGTAAGCAGTAGGCAGGCTCGTTAATAGATCGCAAAGCGGTGATTGATTAGCAAGAGAGAACGCATTAACTACCGGAGCGGCCAGCCTACTGCCTACTGCCTTTTGCCTTCTGTTCTGCGTAATCTGTGGATTCGTGCCCAATCCCAACGACAAAGTTAAAGAGAACGTCTCTGGCCCCTTCTACGTAGATAGCACGTGCATCGATTGCGACGTCTGCCGCGACACGGCTCCGGAAAACTTCACTCGCTCTTTCAAACACGCCTATTCGTACGTCAGCAAGCAACCTGAGAATGAAACTGAGCGCGCCGCCTGTGAAGAAGCAATGGCCTGCTGTCCGGTTGAGTCAATCGGAGATGATGGGTGAGGGTTTAGAGTACCGACTTCAGTCGGGCTTTAGAGTGTCATCAAAAACCCAACTAAAGTTGGTACTCCGAAACACCGCCTGACAATCTCGCGCCAAACCTTTATAATTCTCTCATTCGAATCCCCTGAAACCCCTGGATGATTTCCGAAACGGAGTCTTATGTCGAGCGATGCGTTTGAACGTTATCTGCGAGCTAACCGGCACCCCAGCCGTCCTTCGGGACGTTTGTGGAATCCCGCGGCGGACGTCTATCGCACGCACGACGGTTGGATCGTGAAAGTAGATCTCGCCGGCATCCAATCCGGCGATGTCGAAATCGCAATCAAAGGCCCATTGCTGCGCATCAGCGGCTTGCGCCGCGACAGCGTCTGCGGCGAGGGCGTTTCGCACTACCAACTTGAAATTACTTACAGCCGGTTTGAAAAGACGATCCAGTTTCCCGGCTCAATCGAACATGCAGCCATTACGCGGGACTATCGCGATGGTTTGTTGATTCTGCAACTGCGCGAAGAAGGGGCGAGCAGAACGCGCGCCGCCGGGAAATGACTTAACCGCAAGTGAGTGTGATTCGAAGCGTTCAATTTTTAAACGATGCCCGAAGCTAAAGACAAATCCGAAGCACAAGTAGAACAAGAGCCCGCGCAAAAATACGGCGCGGAGCCTTTTGAGATTCCGGTTCTGCCTTTGCAGAACACCACCCTTTTTCCGGAGACCATGGTGCCGTTGGCCGCCGGCCGTCCGGCTTCGGTCGCGGCGGTTGAATCCGCCCTCTCCAGCGAAGAAAAACTACTCGCCTGTGTCAGCGTGCATCCCGACAAGACTTCAGATGAGGACGCAAAGTCATCCGACCTTTTCGAAATCGGCACGCTGGTAATGATCAAGCGCATGGAGCGCGTCGAGGACACGCTGCATTTGATCGTCCAGGGCACCGACAGGATTCGCGTGCTGGACTGGGTGCAGCAAGAACCGTATCTGCGCGCGCGGGTGCAAATTCTTCCCGACCTGGAAGTGAACAACAAAGAGGAAGTGGAGGCCGCCAAGCGCAACGTTCAATCTTTGATCCAGCAGGCGCTCGCCTACCTGCCGCAGGTGCCGCCGGAAGTCCGCATGGTGGTGCTGGCCGCGGACGACCCAGTCAAGCTCGCTTACTTTCTCGGCTCGATTCTGAGCCTCGGCGTTGAGAAAGAACAGCAGATGCTCGAAGCCAACACGGTCGACGAGCTGATGCACCTGGCCCATGACTTTCTCGCGCGTGAAGTCGAAATCATTCGCCTGCGTTCCAAGATTGCCAGCGAAGCTCAAACCGAAATGGACAAGGCCCAGCGCGACTATGTCCTGCGCCAACAGATGCGGGCCATTCAAAAGGAGCTGGGCGAGGGCGAAAGCGGTGAAGCGGCTGAGGCGGCGCAGTTGCGCGAGCGGCTGGAGAAGGCCGATCTCCCCGATGATGTTCGCAAGGAAGCCGAACGCGAGCTGGGCCGGATGGAGAAACTGCCTTCGATGGCCCCGGACTATCACGTCATCCGCACCTATCTCGATTTCATTCTGGAGTTGCCATGGCAGAAATCGTCAGAGGATCGGCTGGATTTGACCGAAGCACGAAAAGTGCTGGACGAAGATCACTTCGGACTCGACGACGTTAAGGAGCGCATTCTGGAATTTCTGGCGGTCAGAAAGCTGCGCGCCAATTCCAAGAGCCCGATTCTTTGTTTCGTGGGGCCGCCCGGAGTTGGTAAGACGTCGCTGGGACGTTCAATCTCGCGCGCCATGAACCGTCAGTTCGAGCGCATCAGCCTGGGCGGAATTCGCGACGAAGCTGAGTTGCGCGGTCACCGCCGCACCTATGTGGGTGCCATGCCCGGTCGCATCATTCAATCGATCCGGCGCGCCGGCGTGAACAACCCGGTGATGATGCTGGACGAAATCGACAAGCTGGGCGCCGATTATCGCGGCGATCCGTCCGCCGCGCTTCTGGAAATTTTAGATCCTGAACAGAACAATACCTTCACGGATCATTATCTGGATCTGCCTTTCGATCTATCGAAAGTTTTCTTTATCGGCACAGCGAACCAGCTCGGGCCGATTCCGCCGCCGCTGCGTGATCGCATGGAAGTCATTCACCTTGCCGGTTACAGCGAACGCGAGAAGCTGCAGATTGCCAAGCGGTATCTGGTGCCACGGCAGGTGCGCGAGAATGGATTGACCCCCGCGCAGCTCGAGCTCAGCGACGACGCTCTCCAGTTGATTGCCGGCCGCTACACCCGCGAAGCCGGCGTGCGCCAGCTTGAGCGGAACATTGGTCGCGTGGCCCGCAAGGTCGCGCTCAAGATCGCGCAGGGACAAACTGAAAACGTCCTGGTGGACGCCGCCGCCGTTCACGATTACCTGGGCTCGCCGCGTTTTTATCCGGAAGAGGCGCGCAAGGAATTGCCGGCAGGCGTAGCTACGGGCATGGCCTGGACGGAAATGGGCGGTGAGATTCTGTTTATTGAAGCGACGCTGTTACCCGGCGGCAGTGGTTTGACTATTACGGGTCAGCTTGGCGAAGTCATGCAAGAGTCGGCACGTGCTGCGCGTTCGTATCTGTGGTCGCATGCGGATGAATTCGGCATCAGTCCGGATATGTTCAAGAACTATGGCGTGCATATGCACGTGCCGGCGGGCGCGATTCCGAAAGACGGTCCCTCTGCGGGCGTAACGATCACGGCGGCGCTGGCTTCGCTGTTCACCGGACGCCGCGTCCGTCCCGACACCGCGATGACCGGCGAGATAACTCTGTCGGGTCTGGTGTTTCCGGTGGGCGGTATCAAAGACAAAGTTCTGGCCGCGCATCGCGCCGGCATTCACCGCATTATTCTGCCCGCGCGTAACGAAGCCGACCTGGAAGAGATTCCGGAAGACGTGCGCCGCGAACTGGAGCTCGTTCCGGTTACCCGCATCAACGAAGTGGTCGATGCCGCTCTGGAAAAGTTGGTCGCCAATCCGCCGCCACCGGTAACGGTTCTCGGCGATAGCCGCAGACCCCAGGAACCTGCGCCTGAGCCCATGATGGCGCGCGAAGGTTAGCTGCTTTTCTGTCCGCGTCCGTGACTTTTTTGGAACTCCAGTAGCCTTCCCGGGTTACACTTGTCAGGTTATTCTCTCCTCGAGCTCTCCGCCGTTCGTCAGAATTCGAAAACCTAAGGAGTGACGCCATGAGGTTGACTCGTTTGCTGGTTCTCTCGGCACTGGCCGTTGGCGCATTTTGTGCCGGCGTCTCGGGACAAAGACGCTGGGAGCGTGTACCGCCGCCGCGCGATCCGCAGTTCTATGTAACTCGAAACAGTCTCGAAGAGTTTGAGAGCCGCATGGAAACGATCGTGGTGAAGGGCCGCACCTATGTCGCGACTTTGCGGGCCCAGAATGGAAACGCCCGCGTCGAAGCGACCGAGATACGCGACCTGACCAGCTCAACCCGCGTTCAGGGCGTGGTGATCACGATCATTGCCGACGGCGGCCCGCCCGGCGAGATTCGCGCCTTGATCGACTATGAGGAGATCGACGCGCTCGTTAAAGCGTTCGACACGCTGGCCAAGTCTGACGAATCGATTACCAGGCTCACACACTTTGAAACCCGCTATCGCACCAAAGCCGATTTTGAGATTATGGTGTTTAAGCAAGTCTCAGGCGGAGTAGCGGCGGCAGTGGAAGGCGGCTTCTTTGATCGATCGCGTCTGTTGATGACGCTGGAAGATTTTGTGAAGCTGCGCTGGATGATTGTGCAGGCAAAGGAAAAGCTGGACGACATCAAGTAACCAGGCGGTATGGTTCTGCCGTTCCGATGCGCGGCAAGTCTAAGACTTGCCGAAAGAGAAGTGCTAATAAGACGCGGTCTTAGACCGCTCGATCAAAGTAGTTAACCTCGACGGCAAGTCAGAGACTTGCCGCGCATCAGAGGGCGAAGCCCGTCTCGCCGGTGCTACTTTCGCTTATCTCGTCTGAAGAAAGAAGGCAAACGCCCCTTGGCATGAAATGAAGGGGCCCTGCGCATCAACTTTTTGCTCAAGTCTGTGCTAAGCACCGACTGCATCGCGAGTCTCATGCTGGGATTTCGATTCAACAGTTGCTTTACGGCTGTCTTTGGCCAGGTGATGTAGAGCGTGGGCTGCAAAGCACGGACGGTTGCGCTGGCCTCTCCGCCGGTGATGAAACTAAGCTCGCCAATGAAATGCCCGTCCCTTAGCTGTGCCACTTCCCGACCTTGGGTCTCGACGCGAACCAGTCCGTTGTAGATCAACATCACCGAATTGATAGGCTCTTCTTCGACGGCCAAAACCTCGCCTTGTTTTGCTTCCAGCCATTTGGCAATCCGCATCAGCTTCATGAATTCGAACGGAGCAAAGTTCTTGAACAGCGTATCGTGCAACTCCTGTTCTTCTTCCGTGAAGTGGATGCCGGTGCGCTCTCTGATCAGAATGGCGATCTGCGCGATATTGATCGCCGCGAAGAGGAGGTTCCAGTAGATGACGCTCCAAAGCGGCGTGGCGGGCACGAAGTAATTGAAAGCAATTCCAGCGGCACACGAAAGAATAGTTAGCAGACGAAGCCAGAGAATGTCCTTCAGGAGATAGGCCGCCATCGTCAGGATCGACGCAAGGTGGCCGGCCAGATGTCCGACTAGCGTGTGGTCCACAAGCAATCCTCCAGTAAAGCGCACACCGTTTGCCGGTATGGCTCGTCAGTCAGTTCAGTTTGCTCCAAACACGGTGCAATGTTGCCTTCGCCAGAGTAATCACGCAAGGATTGAGCAAAGAAAATTCAGAGTCTTACTCCAAAAGAGTGGCGCGGGCGTTCCGCCCGTGAACCACGCGCATGATGCGCGGGCCACAAAACATCTCTTCCCAGAAGCCGATTTGTGTTTTAGCATGGGCGGGCGCGACGCGCGCTTCTGGAAGATGAATCGTCGAATCGTCTATCGAATGTTGTTAGGCCTACCGGTTGGTCTGGCAATATTTTTCGTCAGCACCGGCGCTGAGCTACCTGTAACCCGGGCCCAGACGCCCGCCAACCGTTGCGACATTTCTTTCCCGCTTCCAAATCCCAGCGCGATCGGCGTCGCAAAATTTGAGAAGTTGCTTTACTCATTCCTGGATAAGGAGTGTTACCGAAGCTGGGTCGCCGATCCACAGATACGCAATACCGGGCCGTTCATCAACGGCCTGTCGTACGGAACGCATGATGCCGTCAAAGTTTTCTATTCGCCGGAAGCCTGGGAATGGCTGAAGCACCGCAACCGGCAAGGCGAAGTCGTCGACGGCACGATGATCGTAAAAGAAATGTTTCCCTCGCCGGCGCGGGAAGGCTCGAAGCTTACGGGCTGGACCGTGATGGTCAAAGACAAGAAGGGTTCGTTCGACGGTTGGTATTGGTCGTATCACGCGCCCAATTACGCGCCTGAGAATCCGGCTATTGATTATCCCGATTCGGGCTTTGGGCTTTACTGCCTCAGATGTCACGCGTCGGCTGAGAAAGAATCGACCTTTGCGACGGTGAAGAACGTCGAGGGTTCTCCTATCTCTTTCAACATTGAAGTGCCGTCGATGCTGCCGCTGGAGCCGGCAAAACAGGACTCTCACGCGCGAATCGCCACCATGCGATCGATCGACAGCAGCCCTTTTAAGAAACCTCGAGCTTCAGCCAACCCGAACTTTCTGGCTCTATTCAAAGGCATGCCGGATGTAGACGTGAAACAAGTGAAGGCATTTCCCGGTGAGAGTCTTGACCACGTAATTTCCGCTGCGGGCGGTCCCAGGGGCTTTCTTACTTCCAGCCAGTGCATGGGTTGTCATTCAGCGACCAACGACGACATGGTTTACCCATTTGGTGAATCGAACGCCAAGCCGATTAACATTTCACCTTATACCGAGTGGCGGGCTTCGATGATGGGCCTGGCCGGCCGCGATCCAATCTTTCACGCACAACTCGAATCCGAAAAGACTCTTTACCCTCAGCGTACCGAATTCTTTGATAACACTTGTTACCGGTGTCACGGCGTGATGGGCCAGCGGCAACTGGAGCTGGACAAGAAGGAACCTTTCTCACACGAACTGGTCTATGCGCTGCCCGATGACCCGGACGGCAAGTATGGCGCGCTGGCGCGTGACGGGGTCTCTTGCGCTGTCTGTCACCAGATGTCAAAGGAAGGTTTAGGCACGCCGCCGCTCTTCACCGGAAAGTTCAAGCTTGACGCTCCCGACGTGGTTAATGGCCCATACGATCAGTTGGTAGCGCTGCCGATGAAACAGTCGCTCGGGATCACGCCGCGTTTCGCCGAGCACATCAAGTCGTCCGCGCTATGCGGCAGTTGCCACACCGTGATCCTGCCCGTCTTTGATAGTCGTGGGCGGCCGGTGCTGGACAAGAACGGCAAACCGAAAGAGTTTTACGAGCAGACCACCTATCCTGAATGGCTCAACAGCGTCTATCAAAACGAACGCGCGCCCGTGAATCGCGATACGGTTCGCACCTGTCAGGATTGCCATATGCCGAAGGATTTCCGCGGCCATAAGATCCTTTCCCGCGTAGCTAACATTGAAGACAACAATTATCCGTACACCGATTACCGTGCGCCGGATAAAGAAATCACCGTGCGCATCCGCGATCAGTACTCGCGTCACACACTGATCGGCATCAATCAATTCGGCTTGATGATGTTTCAGCAGTTTCCGGCGATTTTGGGAATTCGGACGGCGGATTACATGTACGGGCAGGGCGCCCTCGGTTTAGAGACGTCCCAGAATTCGAGCAACGATCTGGCCACTAAGGACACGGCGAAAATTGAAGTCACCTCGCTGACTCGCAACGAGGACTATCTCGAGGCTGCGGTCAGAGTTGAGAATTTGGCGGGACACAGCTTGCCGTCCGGGGTGGCCTTTCGCCGAGCCTTTCTTACTTTTGAAGTGCTCGATGGCGCCGGCAAAGTCGTCTGGGCATCGGGGCGAACCAATAGTGTTGGCGCCATCGTCGCCGGCACCAGCGACGAGGTTTTACCGACTGAGTTCTTTTATGATCCGGTAACGCGCAAGCAGGTTTTTCAACCGCATTACGAAGTCATCAACGAGCAGCAGCAGGCGCAGATATACGAAGAACTGGTGGAAGATCCGCAGGGAAAGATCACGACCAGCTTCACGGCCTTGAATCATCCGGTGAAAAACAATCGCTTGTTGCCGAAAGGCTGGCGAACCGATGGGCCCTTTGCCGAACACACCGGCCCACATGCGGACGCCGAACGCGATCCCGAATATGTGAACAAGTCCGGCGCGACCGGCGCCGATCGGATCCTTTATCGCATTCCCCTGAATGCCCGCACGCGCGGCGCCGTGTCGGTCAGAGTCTCGCTCAACTACCAGGCGACTCCACCTTACTATCTTAAAGACCGCTTCGCGACCGGCAAGGGAGCCGAAACCCAGCGGCTCGCCTATCTTGCAAGCCATCTGACCGTCGAGGGCACTCCGATTGAAAGCTGGAAGCTAATGCTGGTTTGCACGACGCGGAAACTTGAAGAGGCGAAGAGTACGGCTTGTGGTCGTTAGCCTGCTCAAGGTGGCACGGGCGTCTCGCCCGTGGCTCACGCGCAGGATGCGCGTGCCACGATTCAATAACGATGTGAAGGCATTCCGATATGAATATGCGGGCCCGTCGCCACGCCGGGAATCGCGCCGCGAAAAGCTGAAAAAGGAATTCCGTTGCTCCGCAGGAACTCCATCAGAGCCTGGCCTTCTGCGCCGTCAGGATTAAGCGAGATGTCCATCGCATTGCGGTGATCCAGCCGCCAGCGATCGTGAATTGCTCCCTGACCAAACACCGCGACGGGCAGAGGCCGGTTGAACTTTTGCAGAAAGTAGTTCTGAATCCTGCCCGCGCTTGATATCAACCACCCACCGGCCCCGGCATAACGAATAAACGAGGTGGTCTGCACGTAACGGCCCTTCGACAGACGGCCCAGCTTGGCGATTTGTTTGTCGCCCTCGATTTCGATCAGCGTTTGCGCGATCGTTGTGTCGGCGCCGGCGATTTGCTGCTTGACGCCACTGACCTTGTTCTTCTCGGCGGTGATAGCACTCTCGCTGTCTTCGAGCTGGGCCCTGGAAATCAATCCATCTTTGAAGAGTTGTTCTGACTGAGTGTGACGCGCTTCAGCCTTTTTCAGACTGGTTTCATACAAAGCAAGTAGCTTTTCCAAACTCGCCTTGAGCTCTTTGGTGGTGTTGATATAGCTGTCGCGAAGTTTGCCGATCTCGGTTGCAGGCGGCGCTGATGCCTTAGCTCGCGGAGGTGCTGTCGCCTTCTTTTGCGCCAGGCAGTTTCCGCAGGCGATCAGCAAAGCCATGACAACCATAGCCACTGGTCTTAAAATTCGAGTCTGAAAACGTAACCGCATCTGACAATCAACCAGCAATATCGGGGCCAGACATTGAGTGCCATTAATACATTAAGACTTCATACGTTATCGGACGTCTGGCGGGAGGCTGTTCGCATTTCCGTTCAGAAACCGGTCAAACCAGTAGAGCTGCCAGTTCAGACTCTCGACCAGGTGTTTCGGCTCGCCGGTGCGCGTGAGGTTGTGGTTCTCGCGCGGAAACATCACGATCTCAGCGGTCACGCCGAAGTGTTTCAGCGCGCGAAACCACTGTTCGCCCTGCTCCAGCGGAACACGGAAGTCGTTGTCTGAGTGAAGAATCAAGGTCGGCGTCTTGACGTTTTTTGCGTACTTAAGCGGTGAACGATCCCAATAAAAGTCGAAGCGCTGAAAAAGGTCGCCACTGAAGTCCGGCGTATGACCATAAGCTCCGTCGCGCGTCCCTTCATCTGAAATAAAGTTCGAAACGCTGCGCAGGGTGACGGCTGCTTTGAAACGATCGGTGTGACCAACGATCCAGTTCGTCATAAACCCGCCGTAGCTGCCACCCGTCACGCCCATCCGGTTCTGATCGATCCAGGGGTACTTCTTCAACGCCGCATCGAGGCCGTTCATGATGTCCACGTAGTCTTTGCCGCCCCATTCATTGACGATGCCCCGCTCAAACTTCTGTCCATAACCAGTCGAGCCGCGCGGATTCGTGAACAGCACCGCGTAACCCTTCGCCGCGTAAACCTGGAACTCGTGAAACCAATCGACGCCGTACTGTCCGGCCGGACCACCGTGAATGCTGAGAACGAGGGGATATTTTCTTCCTTCCCGCCAGGCAATCGGCTTCACAAGAAAAGCATCGACATCCCAATCGTCTGCGCTCTTGTAGGTAAACCGTTCGACGTCCGCCAATTGGAGCTGCTTCCACAGAGCTTCGTTGAGGTTTGTTAGTTTGCGCTCGTTCTTGCCGTTGAGATCCGCGACATATAGATCATCAAGATGCTTAAAGTCGTTAACGAGATAAACCATCCTGCGGCTCGGGAAGTTGAAGTCGACGCTGCGTACGGCACGCGGGCCGGAGGTAACCTGCTCCACTGATTTGCCCGGTACGTCGACGCGAAAAAGGTGGAGCTCACCTTTCACACCAGTTTCGAAATAGAGTGACTTCCCGTCTTCGGACCATTCGAGACCGCCAGGGATCAAATCCAGTCCGTTCGCCGCTAATACGGACGGGGCGCCGCCCGTGGCCGGCGCCAGCCAGATCTTTGGATGATCTCGATCATGGACTTCGCCGGCGAATGCAATCCACTTTCCGTCCGGCGACCAGCGCGGCTGATTGTCAGATTCTTCGTGATCGGAAATTTTTGTGAGCTTGCCACCTTCCGCACTAACCACCCAAACATCAGTGTTTCTGTTCTCGTCGTATTCCTTGCCGGTCCGGTTTGAGACAAACGCGAGCCGTTTTCCGTCGGGCGACCACTGCGGATCACTGTCGTTCCAGTCATGGCCTTCGGTGATCTGTTTGGCCTCGCCCGTCTTCACCTCGACAACCCAGAGGTGCGTCCGTCGATCATCGAACCAACCGGTGTCATTGAACTTATAGGAACTGTTTTTGTAGTGGCGCACGTCGCTGCGATCTCTGTTATCGACGGTGCGGCTGTCAGCCCGACTATCAGCAGGCCCTATGCGACTGACGACAACCAGGCGCGTTCCGTCCGGCGACCAGCGAACCAGGCTCACACCATTTTTCAAATTAGTAAGTCGCCTTGCTTCGCCGCCATCCATCGAAAGTAAATAAACCTGATTGCGCGGAGGTTCCGTCGAAGTTGAGGTGCCGGCGGCGGGTGGTGTTTCCGCGGGCCGCGACGAAAGAAACGCCAGCGACTTTCCATCCGGACTCCATCGCGGCGACGTGGAGGTTTGCGGGGCGGTTGTAAACTGGAGAGGCGCGCGGCTGCTGTCAGTCGCGACCACCCAGATCGAAGAGTTGCGCCGGTTTTGGGCGCGATCGATTTTCGTCACCACGTAAGCCACCAGCTTGCCGTCTGGCGAAATGTTTGGATCGCTGATGAACTCAAAAGCGAAATAGTCTTCCGGCGTGATGCCGCGGGGTGTTTGGGCTGCGACTGTTGACGCAATGACAAAGAAGCACAGTATTGTGACGACCGAAAGCCTCTTTAATAGCTTCATTTTGTTTTCCTTCATCGGATGGATTGGTTTGATCGCTGCAAGAGCGCCCGAATCGTCCGCTACGCGGACTCGGAATAGGCCGTGAAATCTGGGTGGCCAACTCACAACTCATCAAACATCAGCTCATCGACATAGCACCAGCCCCAGTCTTCACCCGGTTGGAAAGATTTGATAATCGGATGAGCGGTCGCGTGAAAATGTTTGGTCGCGTGTTTGTTTGGTGAAGAGTCACAGCAACCGACATGGCCGCAAGTCAGGCACAGACGCAGGTGAACCCATCTGGCGCCTATGCGCAGACAGTCTTCGCAGCCGTTGGCGCTGGGAGTGACTTCTCTGATTTGATCGACGTGTGTGCAGACAGCCGTCATATCAACCTCCGATTCTGTTTTCACCGGCGGGGCTCGCCTGAGAAACCAGCCCCTGCTTACGCGCGGGCTTCCGACACTCAATCCTCACGCGCATCGCACCTTTGCTCAAGTTAACAACTTTGAGCTACATCAACGCGCGAATCCACCCACCATCGACTGGAATTGACGTCCCGGTGATGTAGCTGGCGCGTTCAGAAACCAGGAACGCTGCCAGCGCCGCAAACTCGCGCGGTTCCCCGAGCCGTCGCATGGGAATCTCTTTTTTCCATCGCGCAACAAAATCGGCCGGGCTGATACCTTCCTTTTCCGCCATCATGCGCGACAACTCTTCGACGCGCTCAGTGCGCGTATAGCCGGGCATGATGTTATTGACCGTAATGCCGAAAGTCGCTACTTCGTTGGCCAGCGTGCGCGCAAAGCCGGTCACCGCCGCGCGCAGGCTGTTCGATAAGATCAAGTTTTCTACCGGCTGCTTTACGGCGATCGAAGTGATATTCAGAATGCGGCCCCAACCTCGTTCTTTCATCCCGGGCAAAACATTCCGGGCCAGTTCGATGGCGCTGAACAGCGTGAGCTGAGTTGCCGATTGCCATTGTTCTCGGCTGAAACTTTCGAAGGGGCCGGCCGGCGGACCGCCCGCGTTCGTCACCAGAATGTCGATGCGCGAGAATCTTTCGACAGCGGACTGAACCAGCCGCGCAACCTCAACGGGTTGGGAAACGTCAGCTGCCAATGCGAGCACCTCGGCTCCGGTGGCCTGCGCGATTTCACTCGCGGTCCGGTTAATCGTCTCAGCATTGCGCGAGCAGACCACTAACGCCGCGCCTTCAGCGGCGAGCTCTTCGGCAACGGCGCGACCCAGCCCGCGGCTGGCGGCCGCGACCAGTGCGACTTTTCCGTTGAGACCGAGATTCATCTTCTAAGTCCAATGTCCAAAGTCCAAAGTCCAAAGTCGAATGTCCAACGTCTTGTTGCCGAAGCGGACTTTGGACATTGGACTTTGGACTTACGACGTTTTATTTCTGCCTTAGGTAGTCATCCGTCTTATCCAGCCAGTCCTGTCGGGGCGGACTGAAGATGTCTACGTCGAGCGTGTCTTCCAGAGCTTCGGCCTTATGCGGAACGTGCGAAGGAATTTGCAGAACTTCTCCGGGCATCACGTCGATCACTTGCGCCTCGTCGTCGCCGATCCAAAAACGAAGGCCTCCTTCCAGGATGTAAGTTAACTGCTCGTTCTCATGCGAGTGCCGGGGAACTATCGCGCCTTTCTTGAGAAAGACGTGCGCCAACATCATGCGGTCTCCGGTAATCAATTTTCGCGAAAGCACGTCAGACAACGGCTCTTCCGGAATTTCACTCCAGCGGTGATGCGTTACGGTCCTCTGCTCCATTCGATCCCTCCTGGTTGCAATATAAGCCTTTCGGACACTGCGCTCCGGGAAAGCGCGGCTCCACAAATTACCGCATGCACAACCTCAAGTAAATCCGGAACCGATGGCCGGCTTCGGGCGTGCAAGCCGAAGGTCGAGGTCTGAACCGCAGCACCGCGCGTGATATGATCCAAAAACAATAGCGACTTTAGGTAACCAAACGGGCCTGGTTATCGTCTAAAGCTTTCAGATACATGTCCCGCGACGGACGGCTCTCCAAATGCTTTCGAGGTAGGTACTAATGCTAAATAAGAGATTTGCTTCAATTTTGATTCTACTGGCGTCGGGGATATTTTCCTTTGCGCAAGAGCCAACTTCGCAGACCGCAACCGCGCAGGCGTCACCCGACCCGCAGCAAGTGCAGGAAGAAAAGCTGAAGCTGGAGCGCAAGGCGATCAGCTTGCTCGAGCAGGTGGTTACTGAGGCGCAGGCCCTAAAGCTCCCCGAGAATCGCATTCGGGTACAGATTACCGCGGCCGATATGCTTTGGGATCGGAACCAGGCGCGGGCCCGAGGATTGTTTTCCGACGCCGGCGCGATGCTGGGTCAAATGACTATCGACGCCGATCGCTCAGATCGAGGAGAGGTCCAAACGCTGAATCAATTACGACAAGAGTTGGTGCTGACCACGGCCCGGCACGACGCAGAGTTGGCTTATCAAATTCTCCGGTCGACTCAATCGGTAACGGCGAGCGCCGGTAATGTCAGGCGCGTTGCTCCCGACCCGCAAGATAATCTCGAGCAAAGCCTGCTGGCGGTGATCGCCGCCACCGATCCGAAGGCCGCTTATCAAAAGGCCACTGAGTCGCTGGACAAAGGCGAATATCCGACCGCGCTAAGCAGAGTGCTGGCGCAACTGCAATCAAAAGATCCGGAAGCATTCAAGAAGCTGTCTGATAAGACGCTGAGTCGTTTGGGATCGGATAATCTTTTGGCCAGCCGCCAGGCAACCAGCCTGGCGATGAGCCTGCTCGCGCCCGGCCCACGAGCGAGTGCCACACCTTCCGCCGATGCAAACAAGACGACGAATATCACGGCTAAGGTCCTGAGTGAGTCCGCCTATCATGACTTGTTGGACAATGCGGCGACCGCGGCACTGAGTCTGACATCGCTCAATTCCACCGCGACGTTCCGACCCGGTGGCGGCGGCGGCCGTGGTCAGATTCGAGTTGCGCAACCCAACCAGCAAGACCAGGCGCAAACCCCTCCCGACGACGCACAGGTGCGCCAGAATAACGCACGGACATTACTGATGGGCTTATCCGGAATGCTGTCGCAGGTTGATCAGTATTTGCCTGAGCGCGCGCAAGCGGTGCGGCAGAAAATGTCCGACCTGGGTATGGGAACCAACTCGCAGATGAACTTTGGGAACCAGATGCGCACCGCGATGCAGCAGGGCACCAGCGAAAGCCTCGAAGCGGCCGCCAGCACGGCGCCGCCTCAGGTTCAGCCAATGCTCTACCGGCAAGCAGCGCAGAAGGCAGTAGACGAAGGCAACACCGAACGAGCGCTGCAAATCGCGAACGATCACCTCGACGAATCGGGACGTAATTCGATCACGCAGGCGGTCGACTTAAAACGCCTGACCACCACGGCCACGCCGGAAAAACTCAACGAGATCAAACTAAAGCTGGCGGCGCTGCCGTCGGATTCCGAGCGGGTTAAGTATTTGATCGATCTGTCGAATGCGACGCAGAAGGACAATCCCAAGCTGGCGCTGCGCTTTCTCGAGGATGCGCGCTCGCTGGTAAACAAACGGGCCACGAACTTCAGAGAGTTCGAGGATCAACTCAGAGTGGCCGACGCTTTTGCCACCGTCGATCCAAAGCGAAGCTTTGAAGTGTTAGAGCCGGGCATTGCCCATCTCAATGAGTTGTTGATGGCGGCGCAGGTGCTGAATGGATTCGAGATTGAAGTCTTTCGCGACGGCGAGCTTCCGCTCCAGGGCGGCAGTGCCCTCGGCAATATGGTTGTGCGTTACGGTCAGGAACTGGCGGCGCTGGCAAAGATTGATTTCGATCGTGCGCGGACGACCGCGGACCGGTTTCAATTTGCCGAGCCGCGTTTGCTGGCAAAGCTTTCCATCGTGCAGGGCGCCCTGGGCGTGCGGCCTTCGACGTTGAACAACCGCCGCCGTCAGGACTTTCAGTTCATAATGCGGTAAGAGCGGATTACAGTCGGGTTGAGGTTGGAAAGGCGCTCGCTACGGCGAGCGCTTTTGTTTCTGCTGACGCGGATCGGGACGGCTCATTTTCTCGGCAGCGATCCGCAAAACTTCAGGCACCTGCTGGTCCCAGTAGGCCCAGCCATGCGTTCCCGGCAATTCGCGATACTCGTGTGGAATCTTCTTCTCGAGAAAGATTTCCGATAACTCGCGATTGGGTTTGAAGTGCTGGCCCGCGTCTTCCGTGCCGCAATCAAAGTAGAAGTAAGGCAATGAGGCGACCCGTGCCGCTGACAGGCCTCGGGCAATTTCAAAGACGTCGTTCGCCTTGCGTATTTCGCTGTCCTGCGGGCCAAAGATTTTCTGAAACGGTTCCCAGTCTTTACCACCGATTTCGTTTTGCGTGTAGCGCGTGACACCGAACGCTCCACTCATCGACCCGGCAAAGACGAACGTTCCGGGATACTTCAAACCGTACTTAATCGCTCCGTATCCGCCCATTGAAAGTCCCGCGACCGCGCGGCCATAGCGGGCCTGGATCGTGCGATATCTCTGGTCAACATCGGGAATCAGCTCACGCAGGATGTAAGTCTCGTATTTGTCGGTGGTCACGCCGGCGCTGTCAACATACCAACTGCTGTTTCCCTCCGGCATCACCACGACAAAACCGTACTGGGCCGCGTAATCGGCGACGTTTGTGCGCGTGATCCAATCAGTGTAATGGCCCGCCCAACCGTGCAGCAGATAGAGCACCGGATAACGCGTCGTGCGCGACGCTTGATAACCAGGAGGCAGAATCACGTTGTAAGGAAGAGTTGTGTTGATTAGCTGGCTGCGGAACCGAACGGTTTCGACGGACGAAAGAGGACGTGATGCTGTGAGCGGATTCTTGGGTGATCTGACGGCAACGGTGCTCAGCGGGGGGAACATGACACCGAGTGCCACGAGTAAGAGGCATCTTGTCAGCCAACGAGAAGTGTTATAGCGATGCTGCATTCCTGGGATATCAATCGCCTTGCTTACTGGGAACGCGGGCGCCCTCGCCCGCAAGCGCAAAGCACGCTCAAGTGGTAACTCAGATTGAGCGAACTGAAAATATTATTCGCGCTTCGCCTTAAGTGCGGACGAGGGCGTCCGCGCTCCCAGCAAACGAGGCCCTACTCACTACCGTGTAACTGTCTCTTTCAGCCACGCCTGATAGATTCGCTTCTGTTGGGCCGTGGCCTGCGCCGTCGGAAATATTCGATAGGGAGCATCAACGCGGCTGCCGAGGCGAATCTCAAAGCTCCGCAGGTCGTCGAAACGAAACACCGTCAGGCGCACAGTGTCGCCGGGACGTTTGGCCGCGATCCTCGATTCGAAAGTCTCTTTAGTAACGCGCGCGCCGTCGAGCGCCACAATTTCATCCTTGGCGTTCAGTCCCTGATCGTAAGCGGGCGTGCCGCTGCGGACACTGGTAATCATCAGATGATCGCCAACCTGATCCAGATCGGTGCCCAGCAGGGCTTTCGTGGGCACTGAAGCATCTGCCTGTCCGATGGCCCGGCCTCCCTGTTCCAAACGCAGCCCAGCGCCGGCCAGGATCTCGTTATAAGCCGGAACCAGATCCTCGCGTCCGCGCACATAGCGCAAGAAAAACTGATCCATACTTGTCCCGGCCATCAACTCACAAGCCTTTTGAAAATCAACCGGCGTGTAGTTCCGTTCTTTCTGAAAAAACTCACGGTTGAGGTAACGCATCACGTCATCAAGCGACTTCCCGTTGTCGGTGCGGCGGCGAATCTCTAAATCCAACAACAGGCCCAGCAACTCACCTTTGTCGTAGTAGGAGATTTGGGAGTTAATCGAGTTTTCATCGGGGCGATAAAACTTAATCCAGGCGTCGAAACTGGCTTCCTCGGCGCTCATCACCTGACGTCCGGGGGTATTTTGAAAATCTTCAATTTGTTTTGCGAGGTGCTCCAGATACGCTTCGTTCGACATCAGACCGGCCCGTCGCAACATCAAATTGCCATAGTATTCAGTGATTCCTTCGGCCACCCACAACAGGCGCGTGTAATTCTCCTGATTGTAATCAAACGGTCCGAGCGCGTCGGGACGTATGCGCTTAACGTTCCATAAGTGAAAGAATTCATGGGCGACCAGCGACTGGAAGCGGCGATAACCGTCTTCATCGCTAAACGCGAAACGCCGGAAGCCCAGCGCGGTCGAGTTCAAATGCTCGAGTCCACCCCCGGTGTTTGATCGCAGATGCAGGATGAACGTGTAGTCGTGATAGGGAACCTCGCCGAACATCAACACTTCCGCTTCGACAATTCTGCGGACCTCGTTGCGCAGGCGATCCGGATCATAGTTGCCGTCGCCGTCGATCACGATTCGATGCGCGACGCCGCGCACCTTAAAGTCGAGTTCTCTAAAATTACTGACCTCGACCGGTGAGTCGTACAGAATGTCAAAGTTCTCAGCGTGAAAACTGTTCTGACGTCCCGCGACAGCCGGCAAGCCGGTCGCGATCTTCCAATTACCATACGGATTAATGCTGAGGGTTGAGGGCGCGTCGAGACGGCCCGCCGGATACATCAACAGGGCGGCGTTATTCCAGAACCCGTGATCCGAGTTCAATTCGCTGGTGCGCACCGTGAGCTCGTTGGCATAGACGCGATAGGTTGCGTGCCACTGGCGCGCGCCGCCGGTTTTCACCCGCCAGGTGTTCTTGTTAACTTTTGTCCATTCCAGCGCTCGTCCGTTGGCATCGGCCGCAAAGTCCTGCACGTGACGCTCAAATTCACGAATCATGTACGAACCCGGTGTCCATACCGGCAGCAGCAGATCAGTTTCGTTGGGAGTGTTAAGGTTCGCCGGAATTTGGACGCGCATCTCGACTTCCAACAAATGCGTCCAGGGTTGGCTCATTGAAACTGAGAACGAGATGTCGGACGTGAGCGGGGAATTCGTTTGCGCTCGAGTAGTGCAAACTCCTGCCGACAAAAAAACCGCGGTCGCAAAAGCAATAAGGAAATTTCGAGAGCGAAGCATTTCGCCAGCCTTTGCCGAACTTGTAGTGGAGAGTTAGAGCAGTGTGATGTTACTACGAATCAGGACTGGGATGAACCAACACCGACTTGGCTAGGTTGATGGCCCCAAACGGACTTATATTTGAGGCCGTTCCATATCAACAAATAGAAAGGCCTTTGCCATGCTTCGCAAACTGATTGCTACTTCTGCCTCCTGGTCAACAGTGCCTTTGCGCGCGGCGTTGGGGGCTATCTTCATCGCGCACGGTTCACAGAAAGCCCTCGGCACATTCAATGGCCCGGGGTGGGCTAAGTGGACATCCATGTCACAGATGGCGCCGTTTCCATTCATGCGGCCGCAATGGTTGTGGCTGGGCGCGGCCGCAGTTGGGGAGTTGTTAGGCGGCACTCTAATCTTACTCGGATTGATGACCCGAGCCGGCGCGTTTCTGATCACCTGCGTACTGCTGACGGCGATTATTGGCGTGCATTGGCCGGCTTTCTTTGGGCCTGGGGGTATGGAGTTCGCGGTGGCGTGTCTGGGGGGAGCGCTGGCGTTGTTGATTGCCGGTGGCGGTCAGCTGTCCCTCGATCGAATGATTAGTGGACGGCGGTAAGTCTATTTGCGAATCCGGAGCCTCTTTTTTGGAGTGCGCTGACTTGTCAGCGCTTTCCAAAGCGCGATCCCGACAGGTCGGGACCGCAGTCCAAATTTCTGACTCTATGAAGCGCTCGCCTCTGCTCGTAATCTTCATCACTGTATTCATAGATCTCGTAGGTTTTGGGATCGTGATTCCGGTGCTGCCTTACTATGCCGAAGGCACGCGCTTTGGCGCCACCCCGCGCGAAATCGGTTTGCTGTTCGCCTCCTATTCCGTAATGCAACTAATTTTCGCACCGGTACTGGGAAGGTTGTCGGACAAGCATGGCCGGCGGCCGGTTCTCTTCATCAGCCTGCTCGGCACCAGTTTAGGTTTCCTGATTCTTGGCTTCGCCACCACGCTGTGGATGCTTTTTATCGGCCGCATTATTGACGGAATTTCCGGCGGAAACATCTCGACCGCGCAGGCTTATATCGCCGACATCACCACCAAAGAGAATCGCGCCAAGGGCATGGGACTAATTGGCGCGGCCTTTGGTCTGGGATTCGTTTTTGGTCCGGCGATCGGCGGTATCCTGAGCCGATGGGGACTCAACGTGCCTTTTCTTTTTGCCGGCGGCCTGGCCTTTGCAAATGCGATTCTGCTTTATTTCACTCTACCGGAAACCGTCACCCCCGATCATCCGGCGCGCGTTTCGGCAGCCAGCGGCCGCGGCTGGAAACAGCTATTGAATGCGCTCAGCCAAACGCGGCTGGCGTTTGTGCTCACGATTTATTTTCTGTCCATTGTGGCTTTTTCGATCATGACAACTTCGTTTTCGCTGTTCATGATGTTCCGCCTGGGTTATGACCCCTGGCACAACGGCTGGATATTCGCATTCGTGGGAATTGTTTCGGCGATCATCCAGGGCGGACTGATCGGAAGGCTGGTGAAGAGCGTCGGCGAGCCGTTGCTGGTGATCATCGGTGGGTTGTTATTTTCAGCGAGTTTGTTCTCGAGTCCTTTCGTGGGACCGGCAAGTGGGTTGCTGGGCATCCTGGTGATCTGTGCCGCATCTTCGATTGGAAACGCGTTGATGGCGCCGTCGCTCACGAGTCTCGCTTCCAAGAGCGCCAGTGCGAGTGAGCAGGGCGGCGTGCTCGGGGTCGCGCAATCAGTAGCGAGTCTGGCTCGCGCGATCGGACCGGCGATCGCTGCGTTTTCGATCTACAGCGTGGTCGCCTATATCGGATTTGATCGCCAATCTCACCACATGAGCGATGTTTCGATTTTGAGAACCTTCTGGATAGCGGCGGGGATCCAATTTCTGGCGTCTCTGCTAGCCATATATTTTGCTCGCGCATATGGACGAAAGTATGCAACCGGTGAAATAGCTGAGGCGGCGCCATAACACGGGCGGTTCTGCGCGCCTTACGCGAGAAACTCTTTCAATTCATCAGCCGTTGGCAAGGCGGCACGACCACCGAGACTGCGACACTTCAACGCGGCCACAGCGTTGCCGAGCTTCATGCACGTCTCGAGGTTCTCATCGCTTAACATTCCGTAAATGAACCCGGCGTGAAACGCGTCGCCGGCGCCGGTGGTGTCGCGACAGCCACCGGGCACTTCGCACGCCGGGGATTCTATGAATTGTCCCTCGCAATAGATTAGTGCGCCGCGCGCGCCGAGGGTGACGCCAACAATCGCGCAACCATAACGCGCTTTCATCTCGACCAGCGAAGCGCGTTCGTCGCTGATGCCTGTAAGGCGGTGCGGAAATTCAGCCGACGAAATCAGCACATCAATTAGCGGCAGCAGCTCCGGCAGTCCTTCGTAAATATTGTCGATGTCCGCAGTCACGATCGCTCCCACATCGTGTGCGACTTTAGCCATCACAGCACAAGCCGGCGGATCGTGTGCATCGATGTGCAGCACGCGGCCGCGAGTGGCGAGTTCGGCCGGCGCTTCGTCCGGGCGATATGAAAGGCGCTCATCACGATCCCAGATGATCGTGCGTTCTCCGGACCGCGCATCAATGAGAATGAAAGCAACCTGGTTATCGGCGCCATCGATGGTCTCAGCAAAGTCGAGATTCACGCCTTCATATTCCACCGCCAGCAAACCAAATCGACCGTCCTCATCAGATCCGAATCGTCCGGCGTAAGCTGTTTTCAGACCGAGCCGTTGCAGGGCCACCATGGCGCTGGCGGTCTGTCCGCCGGCTGACTTTTCGTATTCAGTAAACCTGACTTTGGTGTCGAAGGCAGGATACTCAGGCACAACGATCAGATGGTCGACCGCGTTGAGGCCAAAGCCGACCGCGTCGAAATCGTTCGGTTTGGGTAGTGTAAGCGGAATTCGCACGTTAGTTTCTACGTCCTACTTCGATCGGCTATCATGTTCCAACAAGGGAATTGCCACAAAGACACGGAGGCACAGAAAAGCTGACAGACATGCAAATAAGGCAAGCTTGTCATTTCTCCTCTTATTCACTTGTAATTGTCTCTGTGTCTCCGTGCCTCTGTGGCTCTAGTTTGCTGTGACTCTCGACGAAAAACTCAAGGAAATTCCGCGCTCGCCCGGCGTTTACCTGCACAAGGACGCCGGCGGAAACATCATCTACATCGGCAAAGCCAAGAACCTGCGCAACCGCGTCCGTTCGTATTTTCAGGCCGGTCGATCAGGCGACTTCAGCTATGGCATTAAGACCGGCGAGCTGGTAAAGCAGATTGCCGACGTCGAAGTCATCGTTACCGATAATGAAGTGGAAGCTTTCATCCTGGAAGCGACGCTGGTCAAACAGCATCAGCCTTACTTTAATTACAAACTAAAGGATGACAAGTCTTATCCGCACCTCAAGCTCACTATCAACGAGCCGTTTCCCAAATGCGTGATCACGCGCCGGATTCAGAACGACGGCGCGCTCTACTTCGGCCCGTTTCTGCCGGCTTCCATGGCCCGCCGGACCATCGACCTAATAAACCGAACGTTTCAGTTACGCACCTGCGACATAGAAATCGACGGCAAGGCGCCGCGCCCCTGTCTGGAATATCACATCAAACGCTGTCTCGGGCCCTGCGTCAAGGGCCTGTGCACGCCGGCAGAGTATCAGGAAGCGGTGCGTGACGTGCGGATGCTGCTTGAAGGACGCAACACCGAGTTAGCGGACATGCTTGAGGGGCGCATGCTGCAAGCTTCCGAAGACATGCGCTACGAGTTAGCGGCGAAGTATCGCGATCTGCGCAAGACGGTTATCAAACTTTCCGAGCAGCAGAAGATGGCGACGACCGTTGAAAGCGACGTGGATATCTTTGGCTATTATCGTGAAGGCAAGCGTCTGGCCCTGCAACTGTTCACCATGCGTGAAGGCGACATCGTGGGCCGGCGCGAGTTCTTCTGGGAGGATTTGCTCGAAAACGATTTCAATCCGGCGGAATTCCTAAGCGAGGTGCTGGCGCAATATTACAGCAGCGCGGGTGGTGGCACGGGCGTCTCGCCCGTGAGTCACGCGCAGGATGCGCGTGCCACTCAATTTGTTCCCCGCGAGATTCACGTGCCGATCGAGTTTGACGATCGCGAGTTACTGGAAAAAGCCCTCGCCGAACGCAGAGGCAGGCGGGTACATATCCTGGCTCCGCAGCGCGGTGAAAAACGCGACATGATCGATCTGGTCGAGAAGAATGCGAAGCTTGCCTTTGAACAGCGCTTTCGCGTTTTGAAGCCCGATATGAAACGCGTGCTCGAGGAAATGCAAGAGACTCTGGAGCTGCCGCGCTTTCCCGCCCGGATCGAGTCGTTTGATATCTCGCACATTCAGGGGGCCGAAAATGTTGCCGGCATGGTGGTCTGTGAAAACGGCCGCATGAATCGCAGTGAATATCGTAAGTTCAAGATTAGATCAGTCGAAGGCGCGGACGATTTTGCTTCCATGCAGGAAGCAGTGTTGCGCCGTTACCGGCGGGTCCGTGACGAAGAAAAGGCTTTACCTGATCTGATTTTGATTGACGGCGGCAAAGCTCAATTGAATGCCGCGGCCGCGGCCATGCGTGAACTCGATCTCGAAGCTGTGCCGATGATTGGCGTGGTCAAACCGCCGCTTCATCACAACCAGGTCGCTTATTTACTAGTGAAAGGCCGTGAAGACGAGCCGGTCCATCTCGATTCCCATTCGCAAATTCTGCGTCTGATTCAGATGATACGGGACGAGACGCACCGTTACGCTCTTACTTATCATCGCAAACGCCGCGAGCTGCGCGATTTCACTTCTGAATTGTCGGCAATCCCGGGCGTGGGCGCGAAACGAAAGACGCGTCTGCTGCGACAGTTCGGCTCAATACAAAAGATCGCAGTCGCCAGCGTGGAAGAGCTGGCCCCGTTTGTAGGTAAGAAAACCGCGAGCGAAATTGTCGATCACTTCGCGCGCCAGCGTGCGTTGGCTGAAGGTGCGAATGCGGCGTGAATACAGCAGCATCGATCGGAACAAACCCTCATGATGGAAAATGAATCTACAATTGAACAAACAGAAGCTTTCGCAACTGGCCTGTATCAGGGCGCTCAACTCGTTGCCAGCTAGACGCATTCTGGAGGTGCAGGTTATGTGTATTGATGACGATAGCCGCGACGACGTTAGTAATAGAAGGTCTTTTCTTTTCGGCGCGACCGCAACGGTCGCCAGTCTTGCGGTTCTGCATGGGCGTGATGTTAATGCGCAAGATAGACAACCTGAGACGCGGGTTCTCGACAATCCTGCAGTTCAGCACGGCCGAGTAGTTTTCAAACATAATGGCGTCGATACAATTGATGGATACCTGGCACGACCAAAGGCGGAGGGAGCGTATCCTGCCGTTCTGGTGATAGCCGGCAATAGAATTACTGAAGAGTACATTCCAAACACCTGTGCTGCGCTCGCGCTCGCCGGATTTGTCGGCCTGGCACCCAACATCTTTCATACTTTGCCTGATTCGGCGAGAACGCCCGAGGAGAGTCGCAAGGCAACGGCCAGCCACATAGACTCCGACGTTCTCGAAGATATCGACGTCGCTGCTGACTATCTGCGCGCACAGTCATTCGTCAAGGGTGATGGAATTGCCGTTCTGGGTTTCTGCTACGGCGGTCGCATGGCAATGCAGTACGGCGCACGATCACGAGAGGTTGACGCGGTCGTTGCATTTCATCCGGGTGTGACCAGGGCGGAGGACATCAAACGGTTGAAGGCTCCTGTCCAGATCCACCATGGCACAACCGATCAAGCGGTCTCTGTAAATGAGAGTAAACAGTTGGTGAGAGTACTGAAAGCGCAACACACGGCGGTCGAGTTTTTCGTTTACGAAAGCGCGAACCACGGCTTTCTGGCTTATGCCCGTCCCTCGTACAAACCGGATGCGGCCAAGCTCGCCTGGGCGCGCGCCACCCAGTTCTTGCGCAAGCATTTAGAATAGTTGGGATCGCAACGGCGTAGTGTGAGGCGTGAGCTGATTGAAATGGCTAAGGACGGCAAAACCTCTTCCGACCTCTTAACCGTGATTGCGATTGCGATCGTCGCGTACGCGGGCGCAAAC